>JGI10211J34971_10000412_pt1 | contig 34340 bp, 30 predicted proteins | sample Etolagsediment_FD_34971 | JGI IMG/M metagenome (IMG submission 34971)
CCGCGGCCTGTTCCAGCGTGGCGTCCATGCCGGCGATGCGCGCCCTCACCACCACCGAGACGAAGGCGATATTGAAGGCCACGTGGCTCACAACGATCGTCGCGAACCCTTTCGAGAGACCGAGCCCGAAGAGCAGGTCGACGAGATCGAAGGCCTGGGTGAAGAACATCAGCATCATCACGGCCATGGTGACGTCGGGGATGATGATCGGCAGATACAACAGCGCGTCGAAGACCCGTCGGCCACGGAACTTGAACCTCTCAAGGGCGAGAGCCGACATAGTGCCGAGCACGGTCGCGATCACCGTCGACACCAGAGCCACCCTCACCGACACGCCGATGGTCTTTTGGATACGAGAGTCGTCGAAGAGGCGCGCGTACCACTCGGTGGTGAATCCACCCCACTCCCCCGGGATCCGACTGCCGCTGAACGAGTAGACAGCCAAGAGGATGATCGGGGCGTACAAGAAGGCGATCACCAGCGCGCTGTTGGATCGCAACAGCCAGCGGGTGGTCGGCGCGATCGACCGTCCACTCACAGGTTCTTACCCCCGGCTCGGAAGTAGATGATCGTCGACACGAGCATCACCGCCATGAGCACGAACGACAGCGAGGCCCCGACGGGCCAGTTCCGCGCGGTGAGGAACTGCGTGACGATGTAGGAGCCAAGCAGGGTCTCCTTGCCCCCGCCGAGGAGTTCCGGGGTGACGTAGGCGCCCATCGACGGCACAAAAACGAGGATCGACCCGGCGATGACCCCCGGCATCGTGAGAGGCAGCACCACCTTGCGGAAGCTCGCCGGTCCGGAGGCGTAGAGGTCGCGGCTGGCCTCAACGAGACGCCAATCGAGCCGGTCGATCGAGGCGAAGAGCGGCAGGATCATGAACGGCAGGTAGGCGTAGACGAGCCCGATCACAACAGCGGTTTTCGTGAACAGGATCTCGGTCGGCCCAAGACCGATCGACTCCGTGAACGACGAGATCGGGCCTCCCGACGACAGCAGCAACCGCCAGGCGTAGTTGCGCACCAGAAAGTTCGTCCAGAAGGGGATCATCACGGCCACGAGGAGCAAGTTGCGCACGGTGGCAGATCGGGTCGCGCAGAAGTACGCGAAGGGATAGGCGATCACCAGGCAGAGCACGGTGGTGATGAGGGCGAGTACCACCGAGCGGATCACCACGTTTCGGACGATCGGCTCACCGAGCTTGCGATAGGCCTCGAGGTTCCAGTCCGAGAGCGCCGTGGAGCCGCTGGAGGTGCGAGTCGCGAAGCTGTACACGAGCACGATCACCAGTGGCACCGCGAAGAACAGCACCATGTAGGCAAAGGACGGCAGCGCGAGCAGCAGACCCCGCCGACGTTCAGCTACCTCTCCGCGACGCTCCGCCTCCCCGAGGGCGGTCTCGAGAGCATCCGCGTCGGGGAGAACAGTCACGGTCGAACCACCGCGATGGCGTCGTCGCGCCACCACATCGCCACCCGGTCGCCCACCTCGTGGCGATCGAGGTCCGGCCGATGATCGGTCTCCACCTCGAGGGTCATCCAGTCGAGAGCGACCCGGTAGACGATGCTGTTCCCGAGGAACGTGACCGTGGCGACCTCTCCCTCGAGGGAGGCATGACCCTCTGGAGCCGCGCCCGCTCGGTCGATCATGACCCGCTCCGGGCGGAGGCTCACCTGCACCGCGTCACCCACCGACACGACCCCATCGGCAACGGAGGGAACGGTCACCCGATCGCCGTTCGCCAAGCACACTCGGTCGTGGGCCTCGAGGGTCCCGGCCAAGAAATTCGAACGCCCGATGAAGTCGGCGACGAACCGGTCGACCGGCGCGTCGTAGATCTCCTCCGGTGTGCCGACTTGGAGTAGCCGCCCGGAGTCCATGACCCCGATCCGGTCGGAGAGAGCGAGGGCCTCTTCCTGGTCGTGGGTGACGAATACGAAGGTGATTCCCACCTCACGCTGGAGCTGCTTCAGCTCGAACTGCATCTCCTGGCGGAGCTTGAGGTCGAGAGCGGCGAGGGGCTCGTCGAGCAGGAGCACCTTCGGTCGATTGACGAGGGCACGAGCCAGGGCGACGCGCTGTTGCTGACCGCCCGAAAGTTGAGCGGGTCGGCGGTTCTCCATGCCGCCCATGCGCACGAGCGAGATGGCCTCGGACACCCGTCGGGCAACATCAGCCTTCGGCGTCTTCGACATCCGCAGGCCAAAGCCGACGTTGTCGGCGACGCTCATATGGGGGAAGAGCGCGTAGTTCTGGAAGACGGTATTGACGGGGCGTCGGTTCGGGGGAAGTGGGCCGACCTCGGATCCGAAGATCTTGAGGCTGCCGGCCGACGGGATCTCCAGCCCGGCGATCATGCGCAAGGTCGTGGTCTTACCGCACCCGGACGGTCCGAGGAGGGCGAAGAACTCTCCGTCCCCGATATCGAGATCCACGGAATCGACGGCGACGACGTCGTCGAAGTGCTTCGACACGGCGCGGAGAGACACGGCTGGAGCTGTGGCGGTCTCTGTCACTGGCGGCGAACACTAGTGGACTCACCGCTCATTGCAAGAGGCCCCGGAACGCTGAGAACCCCGCCCATCGGGCGGGGTTCTCAGCATTTCCGATCGGCCGAAGCCGTCGGCGCCGTCTCAGGCGTTCTGGATTTTGATCTCGATGTCGACGCCGGCCGGGAGCTCGATCCGCTGGAGCGAGTCGATGGTCTTGGCGTTCGGGTTCACGATGTCGATCAACCGCTTGTGGATCCTCATCTCGAAGTGCTCGCGTGAGTCCTTGTCGACGTGGGGGCCACGGATGACGGTGTACCGGTGCTTGTCGGTCGGCAACGGGATCGGGCCGCGCACGGTGGCGTCGGTCCTGTTAACCGTCTCCACGATCTTCTTCGTGGACTGGTCGATGATCTCGTGGTCGAAGGCCTTCAACCGGATTCGGATGCTCTGGGCCATGTGCTTCTCGTCTCTTTGTCGTTCAGGGGGTCACTTGATGATTTTCGTGACGCGACCCGCACCAACCGTGCGACCACCCTCACGAATAGCGAACCGCAACCCCTCATCCATCGCGATCGGCTTACCCAACTCAACCGTCATCGTCACATTGTCACCAGGCATCACCATCTCCGTACCCGACGGCAACTGCACCGTCCCGGTCACATCCGTCGTACGGAAAAAGAACTGCGGACGATAATTGTTGAAGAACGGCTTATGACGGCCACCCTCCTCCTTCGTCAACACATACACCTGACCCTCAAAATCGGTATGCGGAGTAATCGAACCAGGCGCACACAGCACCTGACCACGCTCCACATCCTCCTTATCAGTACCACGCAACAACGCACCGATGTTGTCCCCCGCCTGACCCTCATCAAGCAGCTTGCGGAACATCTCCACACCCGTACACGTCGTCTTCTGCGTATCACGCAACCCGACGATCTCAATCTCATCACCGGTATGGATCACACCCTGCTCCACCTTGCCGGTCACCACCGTGCCACGACCAGTAATCGTGAACACATCCTCAATCGGCATCAAGAACGGCTTATCCAAATCACGCTGCGGCTGCGGAATATACGAATCACAGGCAGCCATGAGCTCCATGACCTTCTCCTGCCACTCCGCATCCCCCTCCAACGCCTTCAACGCCGACACCGACACAATCGGAGCGTCATCACCAGGGAACTCGTACTCGTTCAACAGCTCGCGGATCTCCAACTCCACCAGCTCCAACAACTCGGCATCATCAACCATGTCCGACTTGTTCAACGCCACCACGATGTACGGCACACCAACCTGACGCGCCAACAACACATGCTCACGCGTCTGCGGCATCGGACCATCCGTCGCAGCAACCACCAAAATCGCGCCATCAACCTGCGCAGCACCAGTGATCATGTTCTTGATGTAGTCAGCATGACCCGGCATATCCACATGCGCGTAATGACGATTCTCCGTCTCATACTCAATATGAGCAATCGAAATCGTGATACCACGCGCCTTCTCCTCCGGCGCCTTATCAATATTGTCAAACGACGTGAAATCAGCCAACCCACGATCCGACAACGTCTTCGAAATCGCCGCCGTCAACGTCGTCTTCCCATGGTCAATATGACCCATCGTCCCAATATTCACATGAGGCTTCGTACGCTCGAACTTCGCCTTCGCCATTTCTCTTCCTTCTCCGAGGTGTTGTATTGACAGGTTGTCGTAGCGGCGATCGGGATCGAACCGATGACCTTCCGATTATGAGCCGGATGCTCTGACCAACTGAGCTACGCCGCCGGGGCTTGCCCCGGCCGATCCGGGGATCGACCGTCTGGTCGAGCCCTCTGTGGGAATCGAACCCACGACACCAGCCTTACCATGGCTGTGCTCTGCCGACTGAGCTAAGAGGGCGCTGGACGTGGCTGGCCACGACCGGTCGGGAAGTGTATCGGTCGCTCAACGGTTCCCACCCGGGCCCCACTCGCTGCGAGCGTGACGCCGCTACCCTCCGCCCGGTGCCTGAGCAGCCTCCAGGGATACGCCTCGCGACGGTGGCCGACGCCGCCCGGATCGCCGAGATCTACAACCACGAGGTCGTGAATACGGTCTCCACCTTCGACCTGGTGCCGCGGTCGCTCGCTGAGCAGGAACGTTGGATCGAGGACCGATCGGGAGCCTTCAGCGCGATCGTCGCTGAGGGGCCCGACGGTGTGCTCGGATTCGCCGCCCTCTCGCGATACAAGGAACGTGCTGCCTACAACACCACCGTCGAGGACTCGGTCTATGTCGACCGATCCGCCCACGGCCGTGGGGTCGGCTCCCTCCTGCTCAAGCGGGTCTGCGGAATCGCCGAGGAGTCAGGGTTCCACAGTGTCGTCGCGCGAATTGAGGCCTCGGGCACCGCGTCGCGGGCCCTCCACGCGGCCTGCGGGTTCGAATTGGTCGGCATCGAGCGTCAGGTGGGCCGCAAGTTCAATCGCTGGCTCGACGTCGCCGTCATGCAACTCGTGCTCTAACCCGGAATCACGACGACCCGGTCGGATTGCTCCGGCCGGGTCGTCATGGGGTTGGGCTGTTCCGGCGGAGCCGAAGCAGTCACATCTCGATTGTGTGGGCCGGGGAGGATTTGAACCTCCGAAGGCAATGCCGGCAGATTTACAGTCTGCTCCCTTTGGCCGCTCGGGCACCGACCCTGGTGTCGACTCGTCGAGTCGCTCCGCGATGGTACCGGCTGTCGGACCGATCCCACCCGGGTACCCTGCCCTCCATGCCGAGTTTCGACGTTGTCTCCGAGGTCGATGCGCAGGAGGTTCGCAACGCGGTCGATCAGGCCCAGCGCGAGGTGTCCACCCGCTTCGACTTCAAGAACACCAACTCGACCATCGAGCAGAACGACATGGTCCTCACCCTTCAGACCGTCAGCGAGGACCGTCTCGCCGCCCTGCGCCTGGTGCTCGAGGAGCGCCTTGTGAAGCGAGGCGTCTCGCTGAAGGGCGTCGACTACGGCGACGTCGCCGAGGCCTCGCAGAACACCGTCCGTCAGGTTGTGACGATCAAGGTGGGCATCTCCTCGGAGAAGGCGAAGGAGATCAACAAACTCATCAAGTCGGGGGGGCCGAAGGGCGTGTCAAGCCAGACCCAGGGTGAGTCGGTTCGGGTGACCGGCAAGAAGCGCGACGACCTCCAAGCGGTGATCGCCCTCTTGAAGGGGGCCGATCTCGGNATCCCCCTCCAGTTCCAGAACTTCCGCGACTGACCGGTTTAGTCCTCCGAGGACGCCTCGGAGGCGCGGCGCTGCAGCTCGCCGACCACGCTCGCGTCGGCCAGGGTCGTCGTGTCACCGAGGTTCCGGCCCTCGGCGACATCGCGCAGCAGCCGCCGCATGATCTTGCCTGAACGGGTCTTCGGGAGGTCGGGAGTGACGAAGATCGCCTTCGGCTTCGCGATGGCACCGATCTCGTTCGCAACGTGAGCGCGGAGCGCATCGACATCGACCTCGGCCCCACCTCGAGCGATCACGTAGGCGAAGATCGCCTGTCCGGTGGTCGCGTCGCTCGCCCCGACGACGGCTGCTTCCGCCACCGACGGGTGGGAGACGAGCGCGGACTCGACCTCGGTGGTCGAGATCCGGTGGCCCGACACATTCATGACGTCATCGACTCGGCCGAGGAACCAGACATAACCGTCGTCATCGAGTCGCGCGCCGTCACCCGCGAAGTAACGCCCCGGGAAGCGACTCCAGTAGGTCTCGCGGAACCGCTCTGGGTCACCCCAGATGCCGCGGAGCATCCCCGGCCAGGGTCGAGTCAGCGTGAGGTACCCGCCGCCATGCTCGACCCGGTTCGCCTCGTCGTCAACCACCTCCATGCCGACCCCCGGCAACGGGAAGGTCGCCGAACCGGGCTTGGTGGTCGTCGAGCCCGGGAGCGGGCTGATCATGATCCCGCCGGTCTCCGTCTGCCACCACGTGTCGACGATCGGGCAGCGTTCTCCGCCGATGTGCTCGTGGTACCACATCCACGCCTCGGGGTTGATCGGCTCCCCCACCGTGCCGAGCAGTCGAAGCGACGAGAGGTCGTGACGGGCCGGTTCCTCAGCGCCCCACTTCATGAACGTCCTGATCGCNGTTGGAGCGGTGTAGAAGATCGTGACGCCATATCGCTCGACGATGTCCCAGAACCGGTCGTTGCCGGGATGGTTCGGCACCCCCTCGTACATGACCTGCGTGCATCCGTTCGAGAGGGGCCCGTAGACGATGTAGGAGTGGCCGGTGATCCAGCCGACGTCAGCGGTGCACCAGTAGACGTCGCTCTCAGGGCGAAGATCGAACACGTACCGGTGGGTGTAGGTCACGTGGGTCAGGTACCCAGCGGTGGTGTGCATGATCCCTTTCGGCTTCCCAGTCGTGCCGCTGGTGTAGAGCAGGAAGAGCAAGTCCTCGGACTCCATCGGCTCGGGTGGGCAATCGGCCGAGGCACCCTCCATCAGGTCGTGGTACCAGTGATCGCGACCCTCGACCATGTCGACCGGGTTGCCGCCGCGCCGCACGACGACCACGTTCTCGATCGACGGGGTTGCACCAAGCGCCTCGTCGGCGGCGGGCTTCAGCGGGAACACCTCACCACGCCGATAACCGCCATCGGCGGTAATCAGCATCTTCGCCTCGGCGTCGTTGATGCGATCGATCAGCGACTGAGAGGAGAACCCTCCGAACACCACGCTGTGCACCGCGCCGATTCGGGCGCAGGCGAGCATCGCGACCGCGGCCTCTGGGATCATCGGCAAGTAGATGTTGACCCGGTCACCCCGACCGACACCGAGCGACCGGAGGACGTTCGAGAATCTCGACACCTCGTCGAGCAGGTCGGAGTAGGAGATCGTGCGGGTGTCTCCCGGCTCACCTTCCCAGTGGATCGCCACCCGGTCACCGAGGCCCGCTCGAACATGACGGTCGAGGCAGTTCTCGGCGACGTTGAGGCGACCTCCGTCGAACCAACGAGCGTTCGGCAGGTCCCAGGAGAGCACCGACTCGAACGGCGCTTGCCAGTCGATCAACTCGCGGGCCTGACGGGCCCAGAACGCCTCCGGATCGGAATCAGCCTCGGCGGCGAGGCTCCCATCGCTGACGCGCGCGGCGGCAGCGAACTCAGCGGGGGGAGGAAACGTGCGGTTCTCGTTCGAGAACGAGTCGATCGCGTCGTGGCCTGTCGGTTGCTCGGTCATGTTCGCCTCCCGTTGGTCGCCCCCGACAATAGAGCACGCTCCGGGACGCCTCCCCGGCCGGTCAGGCGCGACCTCGCCACTCGGCCACGAGGAAGGCACCGAGTCCGCTCGGATCGGTAAGCGCCTCGGCCTCGGAGATCCGCGACCTCATCCGCAGCGCGGTCAGGTCGGGAGCGGAGGCGTGCTCCTCCCAGAACCGACGACCCTCGTCGACCAACCCGGTGATCCCGTGGAGTTCGAGCCACTGCGCCTGCGTTCGGAGCGCCTCTGGTTCGGGCAGTTGGTCGAGGGGGACCTCGCAGGTGATGTCCTGGCTCCCAGGTTCGCTGAGATAGTGACGGCCGCGCTCATGCCCGGCGTAGGTGCGTAACCACTCGCGCCAGGGCCTCGATGCGAGGCCCGCGGTGGTCGGCGCGAAGTAGTCGATGGCGACGAGCACGCCGTTGAGTCGTTCGATCGTGTCGCTGAGGAACGTCGCCGCGCGGTCGACGAGTGGCGCACGCGCGCCGAGCGCCGCATCGGCAGGCAACACGGCGGGCACCGGATCGAACGGGGCGGAGAGCACCTCATCTCCCTGCGCGTCGACGAACGCCTCTCGCCAGGCGCCATCGTGAACTGCGAGGCGAAACGGCAAGTTGTCGAGCAACTCGTTCATGAGCACCACACCCTCGAGGCGACCATCGGGGAGTTCGCCGCGTGATCTGATGCCTTCGGGATGCGAGCCTCGCTGACTCCCCGAGAGTTCCACAGCGACGTAGTCGAGAGCGTCGCGACAGTCCGGCTCAGCCGCGAGCACCGTCCGCGCGAGCGTGCCAGGACCAGCGCCCACCTCGTGCACCACGAGCGTGTCGGGTCGACCGAGGCGACGCCACTCGGCGTCCAGGAATCTGGCGATCACCGCTCCAAAGAGCGGACCTACCTCCGGGGAGGTGAGAAAGTCACCTCGTCGACCAGCCCGGCCACCGGAGGTATAGAACCCGCCGAGCCCATAGAGGGCCTCGGCCATGAAGGCCTCGAAGGGCATCGGCCCCGAGGCCATCGAATCAGAACCCGAGAGCGCCGGTCAGGTCGGGGAGGTCGGCGAAGCGGAGCACAAGACCCGGAAGGATGCCGAGCACCACCGTGCCACCAGCGGTGATCGCAAGGGCCAGCCGAATCGGCGGAGGCACCACGACCGGGCTGGTGTCGCCATCGGGGGCCGGAGCCATCCAGATCTGGCGCAGCACACGCATGTAGTAGGCGGCTGCGATCACGGTGTTGACCGCGGCGATCACAGCGAGGGCATAGGCCGCGGTCGAACCGGCGTCGATCAGGGCCCGGAACGACTGCAACTTCGCGATCCAGATACCGAGCGGCGGGATGCCGGCGAGGGAGGCGAGGAAGACCGTCATCAGCACACCGAGGCCAGGGGCGTAGCCCATCAAGCCGCCGAACGAGGAGATCTCGCCGCTGCGCGTCTTTCGCGCCACGGCCATGATCACGCAGAACGCGCCGAGGTTCGAGAAGGCGTAGATGAGCAGGTAGATCACCACGGCGCGCAAGGCCGACTCGGCGGCATCGGTGGCCATGACCGCGAGCGGCATGAGGATGAACCCACCCTGGCTCACCGAGGAGTAGGCGAGCATGCGGACGATGTTGGTCTGCCGCAGGGCGACGACATTGCCGATGGTCATCGTGAGGGCGGCCAGCACCCAGATGTAGGGCTCGTGCACCCCAGTCGCGCCGTACAAACCCAGGTAGAGCACGGTGAGCAGGGCGGTGAACCCAGCGGCCTTGGACGCCACTGACAGGAAGGCGGTCACCGGGGTNGGCGCCCCTTGATACGTGTCGGGAGCCCAGGTGTGGAAGGGCACCGCGGAAATCTTGAAGGCGAAGCCGGTGATTACGAGCACGACCGCGAGCACCTGCATGACGCTCGGATCGCCGATGGCGAGGGCAGCGCCAATCTCGGTCAACTTCGTCGTGCCGGTGGTGCCATACAGGAGGCTCATGCCGTAGAGGAGCACGCCTGAGGCGAAGACCCCGAGTAGGTAGTACTTCACGCCGGCTTCGTTCGACTTCGGGTCGCGCTTACGCCAAGCGGCCATCATGTAGGCCGGGATCGAGAGCAGTTCGAGGGCGACGAACACCGAGAGCAGGTCGCGGCTCGAGGCCATCATCACCATGCCGAGCACGCTGACCAGCAGGAGCACGTAGAACTCACCCTGGTAGTAGCCGCCCTCCTCGAGTTCGGTCTGGCTCATGAGCACCACGACGTAGCCGACGAGCAGGAAAAGGCCCTTCAGCACCAGCGCGTACTCATCGATCATGTAGCGGCCGTCGAAGATCGCGTCGCGGACATCGCCGCCGACTACGGCGAGGGTGACCACCGGAACGAAAGCGCCGAGGAGGACCATCCCAGACAGGGTGGCCATAGCCCACTTCTTCGATTCGTCGAGCCACAGGTCGATGAAGAGCACGAGGTTGATGCCAGCCACGAGTACGAGCTCGGGGGCGATCGCGTGCCAGTCGATCGTCGGGGCCTGCCAGGCCTGGGCCAAGAGGGCGGTGATCACGGGATGCCGGCTCCGACCCGCTCAACGAGGGCGGTAACCGCCGGGTCCATCACANCGAACATCAGCTGCGGGTAGACGCCGAACACGACGATCGCGATGAGGAACGGAGTCCAAGCGATCCATTCGATCGGGGTCACGTCGTGGATATCGGCGCCGTGGTGGTCGTCGGCCGCGGCGGCCCCAACCGAGTGTGTTCCGGCGAACTCGGGGTTTGGACGACCGAAAGCGGTGCGCTGGTAAAGCCACAGCAGGTAGGCGGCGGCGAGCACCGTTCCGAGCGCCGCGATCACCATGAGCGTGCGGTACAGGGTGACGTCGAGACCAAAGTTCGGGTTGTACGCCGAGAGGATCGCCGGGAACTCGCCCCAGAACCCGGCGAGGCCGGGGAGGCCGAGCGAGGCCATGGCCGCGAAGCCGAGGATCCAGCCGAGGCGCGGCATCTGGATGAGCATTCCCGAGAGGCGGTTGATCTCGAGGGTGTGGTAGCGGTGCTTCACCGATCCAGCGAGGAAGAAGAGCATCCCGGTGATGAGACCGTGGGCGACCATGCCGAACAGGGCGGCATTGATACCGAACTCGGTGAGCGTCGAGATGCCGAGCATGACGAATCCCATGTGCGCGACCGATGAGAAGGCGATGAGGCGCTTCATGTCGGTCTGAGCGAGGCATCCAAGCGCGCCGTAGATGATGCCGATCACCGCGAGGATGCCGATGACCGGCGCCCAGGCCTTCGCGCCCTGCGGGAGCATCGGGATCGCGATGCGGACGAAACCGTAGGTGCCGAGCTTCAGAAGGATGGCCGCCAGGATCACCGAGCCCTGCGTCGGCGCCTGGGTGTGTGCGTCGGGCAGCCAGGTATGGAACGGGAACATCGGCACCTTCACCGCAAAGCCGATGAACATGCCGGCGAAAATCCACACCTGCACATCGCGGTCGATCAGCGCGCCGGCCTCGGCGAGATGGTGGAAGGAGAACGACTCGGCCCCGGTCTGGAAAAACAGGGCGAGGAAGGCGACCAGCATCAACGCCGATCCGAACATCGTGTAGAGGAAGAACTTGAGCGAGGCGTACTGGCGATCTTCGCCTCCCCACACGCCGATCATGAAGTACATCGGCAGGAGGACCACCTCGAAGAAGACGAAGAAGAGGATGAGGTCCTGAGCGATGAAGGAGCCCGCCATACCGACCTGCAGCACGAGCATCAACATGATGAATGACTTCGGGTTCCCAGCGTCGGGCATGTTGTCCCACGTGTAGATCATGACGAGCAGGGTCACGGCCATCGACAGGACGTAGAGCGGCAAGCTGATGCCATCGAGGCCGATCGTGTAGTTCGAGTGGATGACGGTGATCCATTCGCTATCGACGAAGAACTGCAGTTTCTCGCTCTGGTCGAAGTCGAATCGGAGCAGCGTCCAGATGCCGACCGCGAGCGTCGCCGCTGAGGTGACGATGCCGATCTGCTTGTGGGCGCGCTCGTCCGAAGCCGGGACGAACATCATCAACGCGACGCCGACGAGTGGCAGGAACGTCCCGACGGTCAGAAGCCAGTTGTCGTTGGTGAGTGTCTGCATATCGAAGACCCTTCGGTTGCCTTAGATGTTGAGGAGGATGAGGAGGATCGCGCCGACGGTCGCCGCTCCGAAGAGCAGCGCGCCGTACTGATTGACACGACCGGATTGGATCGGTTGCAGGGCATGACCGGACTCACTCGCGACCACCCCGGAGGCCTTCACTGCCCCGTCGACCACACGCTGGTCGACGTTTCGGTAGACCCAGTCGCCCGCGGAGCGACCCGACTTGCCCACGCCGTTGACCACGCCATCGAGGATGTTCTGGTTCACCCAGTAGGCCGCCTTCGAGATCGGGTGGGCCACCGAACGGACGATGACGCGCTCGTAGAGATCGTCGAGGAAGTACTTGCGCACCAGCAGGGTGTGGATCCAACGCGCGGGGGCGAACCGTCGGGTCAGCCCGACGAACGGGTTGCGGCGCCCGCCAAACACTCCGAGGGAGAGCCAAGCGCTGATGCCAATTCCGAACGCGACCAGGATGATCGACGGCGCCGCCTTACCCCAGGAGAACTCCGCATGGTTGAGCTTCGGCGCGTAGCAGACGGTGCCCGGGGACGGGTCGGTGTAACCGCACCCCTCGGAGTAGCCCTCCTCGGCTCGCGGTAGCGCGGCGAGGCCGAGTGCCTCGGAGTGCCCCTCATCGGAGGCGTAGCCGTCGAGTTCGACCGCTGCCCCGCGGGGCTCCACCCAGTCGGTGAAGTAATGCGTTCCCACCGCCGGCGCGTTCAGGTAGCCAGAGCCGATCGCGAGGGCGGCCAAGATCACGAGCGGCGCGGTGATGCGCCACGGTGACTCATGCGGGCCGGCGTGCGCTCCGTGGTGGTCGTCGTGGTGATCGGCGCCGTGAGCGCCATGGTCCGCGTCGTGATCATCGTGATGCGCCGCGGTGTCGTGGGCTTCGTGCTCGTCGTGATGCTCCCCAGCAGCCGCCCCGCGGGCCGTGCCGAAGAAGGTCAGGTAGGTGGCACGGGTCATATACGCCGCGGTCATCGCAGCACCCACCAGACCGACGTAATAAAAGAAGGTGTACCCGTTGTTGTGGGCGTTGTCGATGATCTCGTCCTTCGAGAAGAAGCCCGAGAAGAACGGGACACCGCACAGCGCCGCCGTCGAGATCATCCACGACCCGGCGGTGATCGGCATCTTGCGCCACAGCCCGCCCATGTCCTTCTTCATGTCGAAGGAGTGGTGAGAGCCCGAGTGGCTGATTGAGCCGGCGGCGAGGAACAGACAGCACTTGAAGAAGGCGTGCGTAAAGATGTGGAACACGGCAGGCAGCCAGGCGCCCACCCCGAGCCCAAGCATCATGTAGCCGAGCTGAGACACCGTCGAGTAGGCCAACACCTTCTTGATGTCGTTCTGCACGAAGGCCAACGCCGCGGCGATGACGATCGTGATAGCCCCGATCACGGCGATCAGGTTCACGTTCGTGCCGCCGATATCGAAGCCGGTGTAGAAGACCGGGTACAACCGGGCCACCAAGAAGACGCCAGCGACCACCATCGTCGAGGAGTGCAGCAGCGACGACACCGGGGTCGGTCCGGCCATCGCGTCGGGGAGCCAGGTGTGGAGCGGGAACTGGCCCGACTTGCCAATGCAGGCGATAAACAGCGCCACCGCGCCCCAGAAGAGCACGCTGGTGGAGGCCTCACCCGACATCGCCCAACCGGAGATCGCCTGGATCGAGAAGCCGTTGGAACCGTTCTCGACCGCCCACTGGTTCGCGCCGAAGAAGATCACGGCGGTGCCGACGAGCAGCCCCATGTCGCCCACCCGGACGGTGAAGAAGGCCTTCAGCGCTGCGCGCGAGTTCGCCTCCTCCTCCCACCAGTGACCGATGAGCATGAACGAGCAGAGACCCATGATCTCCCAGCCGAGAATCAGCTGGATCATGTTCTCGGCCAAGACCATGACGAGCATGCCCGCCGAGAACAGGGTCAACGCCGCGAAGAAGTGCGTATACCGACGATCACCAGCGACGTACTCGGTCGAGAAGATCTGCACGAGGAGCGAGATGAACGCGACGAGCAGCAACAACATCACGGCGAGGCCGTCGATGTGCTGACCAAGGCCGAACTCGAGGCCCCCCGACTGCCACCAGGTCCACGACCGGATCACGGGCTCCACATACGCCTCGCCACCGTGGCCACCCTCGGTGGCCGTCGGGAACACGCTTCGGGCGAACCCGAACACCCCGCCAAGCGCGTGCTCTCCGGAGCCCTCGTCGACCGAACCGACCCGCTGGATCCACTGCACCGTGGCTCCGATCGCAATTGCGAGCGAGAGGGCCATCGAGGCGATGCCCACCTCGCTGCCACCCTTCGGCAGGCGCCGGCCGAAGCCGATGATGATCGCGAAGCCGATCGCCGGGATCAGCGGAATGAGGAAGGCGTTCTCAAGGAACCAGCCCGTTGAGGCGGAGGCGGCGAGCATCATCCGCGCATCTCCGAGAGTTCATCGAGGGCGATCGATCGACGGTTGCGGTAGATCATGAGCACCATCGCCAGACCGACGCCGACCTCGGCGGCCGCGACGGCGATCACGTAGAGGGCGAACACGTGCCCCTCGGCGGAGTCGTTCATCAACGCGAACGCGATCAAGTTGATGTTGACCGCGTTCAGGATCAGCTCGATCGACATGAGAACCATCACGGCGTTGCGCCGCGCGATCACCCCGAACACGCCNATCGAGAACAGCACGGCTCCGAGCAGCAAGAAGTTGGCCGCGTACACCGGGATCAGTCCTTCCGCGCCAGGACGATGGCGCCGATCGCGGCGGCGAGCAAGACGAACGAAAGCGCGAGGAACGGGACGAGTCCCTCGCGGAGGAACACATCGCTGAGGGCGGTCGTCGGCATCGGCTGAGCCGGCTCCTCGATGATCGACGAGCCGAACTCGTCGATGATCGCCCACACCATCACGGCGAGGAGGAGCGCAGCGACCGGGATGCCGATCCCCCATCCACGGTTGTTCAGGTCGGACTCGGCGCCAATGGTGGCGCGGGTGAGCATGATGCCGAAGAGGAAGAGGACCATCACGGCCCCGATGTAGACCATCACCTGCGAGACCGCGACGAACTCAGCGGCGGCGAGGATGTATTGGGCGGCCACCCCACCGAGCACCACGACGAGCCACAGCGCGGCGTGCACGACGTTGCGCGTCGACACCACACGCAAAGCGCCGTACACCATCAACGCGGCGATGATGTAGAAGCCGACATTCTGGGCGACGTTCACCTCGGAGGCGAGAAGAGCGCTCACTTCTTCTTCTCCGCTCCAACCTCGAGCGCGGGGGCCTCCGGCACGGTCTCCATCCACTCGCCGAGCTTCGTCTTGTCGTGGAGCAGATCGGCGATCCGCGGCTCGGAGTACTCGTACTCCGGGCTCCAAAAGAGGGCGTCGAAGGGGCACACCTCAACGCAGATCCCGCAGTACATGCAGAGCGCGTAGTCGATATCGAAGCGGTCGAGGTGATTCACCTGACGCGGCTTGCCGCCGGCGCGGCGCGGTGGGGCGAGTTGCTTGTGGGCCTCGATGTAGATGCACCAGTCCGGGCAGGACCGCGCGCAGAGCATGCACGCCGTGCAGTTGTCCTCTCGAAGAGCGATGACGCCGCGGGCTCGCACGGGCGGGCTCTCCTTGGCGTGCGGGTATTGCACGGTGTTCGCGCCGTCCTTNACGGTGCGCACCAGCGTGCCCATCGTGACTCCGAGACCCTTGATGAGACCGGGGAGTTTCGGCATCAGACGACCACCTTCACGATCGCGGTCACCGCGATGTTGGCGAGGGACAGGGGGATCAGCACCTTCCACGCGAACCGCTGGAGTTGGTCCTCGCGGAAGCGCGGATAGGAGAAGCGGACCCACATGATGATGCCGGTCAGCACCATCATCTTGGTGAACATGATCAGCGGGCCCGCGATGTTCATCCAGTTGTCGACCTGATCGATGGTCTCCCAACCGAACCACGAGAAGGGGATGCCCCATCCGCCGAGGAAGAGCACCGACGCGATGAGCGCGAAGACACCCGCCGTCGCGAACTCACCGATGAAGAACATGAGGAACCGGAACCCCGAGTACTCGGTCATGTACCCGGAGACGAGCTCGGACTCGGCGATCGGCATATCGAACGGCGCCTGGGTGAGCTCGGCCTGAACGGCGATCATGAAGATCAGGAAGCCGACGAACTGGGTGAGCACGAAGGGGAACCCGATTCCCGACCACCCGAAGATCTCGCCGGTGTTCTGAGCCATCACGATGTCCTGCAGGTTCATCGATCCGGCCTGGATCACCACTCCGACCACAGCGAGCACCATCGGCAGCTCGTAAGCGATCAACTGCCCAGCGGCGCGGAGCCCACCGAGGAGCGAGTACTTGTTCGCGCTCGACCATCCCGCGACGAGAATGCCGATGACCGAGACCGAGCCGATCGCCAGGGCGTAGAACACCCCAGCCGAGAAGTTCGTGAACCAAGCATCGGGCCCGAACGGGATCACCACCACGAGGAGGAAGGTCGACACAAGGACGATGATCGGAGCGATCTTGTAGATGCGGGCGTCAGCGTTCTCGGGGACGATGTCCTCTTTCTGCAGCCATTTGCCGACCTCGGCGAAGAGCTGCATCGAGCCGAACGGACCAGCTTCCATGGGTCCGAGACGGCTCTGCATGAACGACATCATCTTGAAGAGGAAGAGGTAGACGATCGTTCCGGCCGGCAACAGNACGGCCACGAGGCCGCCCACGACGCGCAGGAGCGACTGTCCCCAATAGGGGATCTCAACAGCGAGTTGGGCGATCAACGGTCGATGTCCCCGAGGATGAAGTAGAGGCTCGCGAGGATGGTGATGATGTCGGGCACGTACACACCCTTGAGTACCCATGGGGTGATTGAGATGTTGTTGAACGAGGCCGAGCGGATCTTCACCCGGAACGGCCCGAGATCACCCTTGGAGACGACGTAGTAGCCCATCTCTCCGAGGGGGTTCTCCGTCGACACCCAGGCCTCGCCCTCGGGCACCTTGATGATGCGCGGCACCTTCGCCATGACCGGACCGGCCGGCATGGTGTCGAGGAGCTGGTCGACGATCTTCGTTGATTCGCGGACCTCTTGCAGGCGCACCCAGCAGCGTGCCCAGGAGTCGCCATCGGGGTGCGTCCACACCTTGAAGTCGACCTTGTCCCAGGCCATCGGGAGCGACTGGTCACGCCGAAGGTCCCAGTCGACGCCTGAGGCGCGGAGGTTGGCGCCCGACAGCCCGTACTGACGGGCGACATCGGCCGGAATGACCCCGATACCGCGGGTGCGGCTCTGGAAGATCTCGTTGCCGAAGAGCAAGTCCTCGATCTCGTCGCAGAAGCCCCGCAGCTTCTTCATCACCTGACGGGTCTCGTCGATCCAACCCTGCGGCAGATCGTCCTTCAGGCCGCCGATCCGGTCGAAGTTGGGATGGAACCGACCGCCGGTCGCGCCTTCGATCAGGTTGAGGACGTACTCGCGGTCGCGGAAGGCGAGGAACACCGGCGTGATCGCGCCCATCTGCACTCCGAGGTCACCGAGGAAGAGGCCGACGTTCGCGATCCGGGAGAGCTCGAAGAGGATGGTTCGGATGTGCTGCGCCCGAGGCGGGGCTTCGATCTCCATCAACTTCTCGGCAGCGAGGATGAAGGGCACTTCGTTGGCGAAACTCCCGAGCCAGTCGATGCGGTTGATGAGGCTGGTCACCTGCGGGAAGGTGCGCACCTCGGTCAACTTCTCGTAACCGCGGTGCATGTAGCCGGCTGACGGCTCGGCCCAAATGACCTGCTCGCCGTCGAGCCGGGCGATGATGCGAAGGGTGCCGTGGGTGGCCGGGTGCTGCGGACCGATGTTGAGGGTCATGCCCTCGGTCTCGAGCTCGACGTTCAGTCGAGCATCGGCCGCCTGAGAGGCGATGTACGAGAGTTGCTGGCGCTCGGAGAGCATCGTCATGATGATTCGGCCTCCTCGCCATCGTCGTCGACCGGCATCGGCTCGACATCGACGATTCCCGGCCAGGGCTTCACCATCCGGGCGAGCAACGGGAAGTCCTTGCGCATCGGGTAGCCCTCGAAATCGCCGGGAAGGTACATGTTGCGGAGGTCGGGATGCCCAGCGAAACCGATGCCGAACATCTCGTGGGTCTCCCGCTCGTGCCAGTTGGCTCCCGCGTACACCGGGATCCACGACTCGACCACCATCGACTCGTCGACATCGGCCTTGAGCGTCACGCCGACGTGTCGACGCAGGTCGGTCACCCGCGCGAACATCTGGAAACGGGTCGCTCCCCCGGCGTAGCCCTGGGTCATCTCCTTCGACTCAGTCTCGGCCTCATCGGGCTCGGCGGAGGGATCATCCTCACCGCGACCAAAGGGGGACGGAAGCCAGTCGATCGCTGAGAGGAAGCAGAAGTAGTCGAAGCCCTGTTCGCGAAGCGCTTCTCCGGTCCGTCGCCAAGCCGATACCGCGACCCGGATCCACAAGTCGTCGTTCGGAATCAGATGCGACTCGAGGAGATCGTCGCCGATCGCCTCACGGAGGGCATCGACGATCGACTCTCGCAGCGTGTCGGAGGCGAGAGCGGTCGGCTCGGCGCCCGTGTCGGTGGACTCACTCAACGGGCCCACCTCCGACGACGATCGGCTCCGCGGCGACGCGCTCAGCCTCGGTCCGCTGGAGCGAGGTGAACTCCTCACCTCTCCACTTGGCGGCCATGTCCTCGTTCTTGATGCGCTGCTGCAGGAGGACGACGCCCTCGAGCAAGGCCTCAGGCCGAGGAGGGCAGCCAGGCACGTACACGTCGACCGGGATGATCTGATCGACGCCCTTGGTGACCGAATAGGAGTCCCAGTAGGGGCCGCCGCAGTTGGCGCACGAACCCATCGAGATCACGTATTTCGGCTCGGGCATCTGCTCGTAGAGGCGCTTGATCGCCGGAGCCATCTTGTCGGTCACGGTGCCCGAGATCACCACGAGGTCGGCCTGCCGCGGACTAGCCGGCAGGGGGATCACGCCGAGGCGCATCACGTCGTACCTCGGGGAGCCAAAGGCGGCCCCCATCTCGATGGCGCAGCAGGCGAGACCCCACTGGTACACCCACATCGAATAGGAGCGACCGAGGTTGAGGAGCTTGGTGAGGGGGGAGGGCATGCGCCCTCGGTCAACTAGACCCATCGGAGCAACCCCCGCTTCCAGGCGTACACGAGACCGTCGAGCAACAGGATGATGAAGGCGAGCATCGTGATGAGGCCGAAGGCGCCGTAGCGCTCGATTGAGGCCGCCCACGGGAAGATGAACACCGCCTCGACGTCGAAGATCACGAAGAGAAGCGCGAAGACGTAATAACGAACCTGGCTCTGCGACCAGCCCATCCCGACCGGATTGACACCAGACTCGTAGGCGATGAGCTTCTCGCGAGTGGGATTCGACGGGCGCACAGCAGCAGCCAGACCGAGTAGGAGACCGGCCACGAGGACTGCCGCCAGGCCGAACCAGACGACATTGAGGTAATCGCGCAGGAACAGCGACATCGTTCGCCGAGGCTACCAGCCGGTTCCGAGCCTGTCCCAAACCCTCGAAGGGGTGTCAGACGGCGAATCCACCGAGTTTCGTCTCGAGATACTCGGCGATTCCATCGTGGCTGCCCTCGCGACCGATACCGGAGTCCTTCATGCCTCCGAATGGGGCCGAGGCGGCGGTGGGGTTGACGTCGTTCACGCCGATGATCCCGAATCGGAGACCCTCGAAAGCTCGGATCGCCGTCGAAAGATCCCGGGTGTAGACGTACGCCGCCAACCCGTACTCGGTGTCGTTCGCCAACTCGAGCACTTGGTCGACGTCGCCGTAGGTGATGACCGGCGCGACGGGACCGAAGGTCTCCTCCCGATAGATCGCCATCGAGTCATCGACCCCGGTGAGCAGCGTCGGCGCGAAGAAATGGCCCGCGGCGAACTCGCCCTCGGAGAGTCGGTGACCGCCGACCACCGCGTCGGCACCCTTGGCCACCGCGTCGTCGACTTGGGCCTCGACCTTGGCGACCGCCGCCTCGTTCACGAGGGGGCCGACACCGACCCCCTCGGCGAAGCCATTGCCGGCGCGAACCGCTCCAACCCGTTCAGTCATGGTGGAGATGAAGGCGTCGGCGTGCGACTCGGCGACATAGAGGCGGTTCGGACTGATACAGGCCTGGCCGGCGTTCAGGAACTTGAGCGCGGCCGCTCCCTTCGCCGCCCGTACCGGGTCGGCGTCCGGGAACACGATGAACGGGGCGTGGCCTCCGAGTTCGACCGAGATGCGCTTGAGGTTGCCAGCCGCCACCCCGGCGAGTCGCCGCCCGACCGCCGTCGAGCCGGTGAAGGTGATCTTTCGAACGGCCGGGTGGGTGGTGAGCACCTCACCGATCGGGACCGGATCAAGAGCGGTGACGAGATTCGCGACCCCGGCCGGGAGGCCGACCTCCTCGAAGATCTCAAATACGGCCCGAGCGCACAGCGGTGTCGCCTCAGCGGGCTTCAGCACGAGCGTGCAACCCGCGGCGAGAGCAGGACCCATCTTCCGGGTGAGCATCGAGATCGGGTAGTTCCAAGGCGTCACCATCCCAACGACACCGACGGGTTGACGGAGCACCAAGAATCGTTGGTCGGCCCGCGCTGACGGGAGCCACTCCCCAGTCACCCGAGTGGCCTCCTCGGCGTAGAAACGGAGGAAGTCTCCGGCGTAGGCGACCTCGTTGCGGCTGGCGCGCAGCGGCTTGCCCTGCTCGCGGGTCATGAGCTCGGCAAGGGATTCCGCACGGTCGTTCATCAACTGCCAAGCTGCGTAGAGCAGATCGGCTCGCTCCTTCGCGGTGGTCGTCGACCATCCGGCGAACGCACGATCAGCGGCCTCGACCGCCCGCACCGCGTCCTCGGCCGTACCGTCGGGGGCATCGCCGATGACCTCACCGGTCGCCGGGTCCGTCACCTCGAAACGCCCACCCGAAGCCGCTTCGCACCATTCGCCGTCGATGAACATGACGGCCAACCTAGTGGTCGACCTTCAGCGGTTCGTAGAGCGGCGAACTGAACGCAAGGTCACGGCATCGCGACGACAAGCGCGGCGGTGATCACCGGCACGAGTACCAACACGATGGCCTCGGCCGAGAGTGACACCCCCGCGACCGAGGCGCCACGGCGCCCCCTGAGGTGATGCCTGAGACCGAGGAGCCCGGCCACCGCCACGAGCGAGGTCTTCACGATCAGGGTCCTCCCCCACTCGGAGTCACCGAGGCCAAGCGACCAACCGTGGATCATGAGCACCATCACGACGCCGCTCAACGTGATCGCTCCGACCGTGATCGGCAGGAGCCGACCGAGTCGCACGATCACCCGCCTCGCCACGTCCGGTTCCTGGCGACCGATGAGGACGAGACCGATCACCGAGCCGACCCACACCGAGGCGGTCACGACGTGCGCCATCGACGACGCGGCGTGGAGTGGCCGCCACCCGAACGTCACCGCGTGACCATCGAACGCGAAGGAGACCGCGCCGATCACCGCCCCCACGAGGGGGGCCGTCGACGACGCTGGGGCGACCCGAGCGGCGAGCCCGGCGAGCACCACGAGCACCGAGGAGATGAGGCGGATGACCGGGCCTCGGGCGAGCGGGTCCCCGATCGCGTCCGCCGCGTTGAGGCCGAGGCGATCGGCGACTGCCACCAGCTCGATAACCGCGGACACGCCGACGAGCGCTGAGGCCGACATCACGACTCGTGCGAATGGGCCGGGGACACCGGATCGCAATACCGCGAGCGAGAAGAACGACAGTCCGAGCACGAGGACGACCCCAAGGAGCGAGATAGCGCGAGCGAGGTGCTCGAGTCGATCCCCAACTCGCGGAGTCGCGACGGACAACGGCGCGATGGACTCGTCCACCATGGTGGTCGAGGCGATGGTCGTCGTCGGGGAGATCGACATCGGGGTGGTCGTCGTGACTGCTGCCGTCTCGGCCGGGACGACCGTCGTCCCCTCGGCCGCGGTCACGGTGAAGAAGATCTCACCCTCGATCAGATGGCCGTCGTCCGCTGTGACCGCGTAGGTCACCGTGACCGTTCCCCCGCTGAGCCCATCCGGCGTGGTTCCCGCCCAAACGGTGCGTTCAGCGTCGAAAGCCTCCCAGAAGCTCTCGACCAGCCCTCCATCGACAAGGATCTCGAACCCCGGTCGCGCTTGAACCGGCAGGGCGAAACGCATCTCGACCATCGTGAGCGGCCCATCGACGATCGCGCCGGCCTCGGGCTCCGAACCGGAGAAATCGGAGTGCGCCGAAACTCGACCATCCGCGACAGCGAAGGCCGAGAGCGCAACAGCGAGCAGCGTGAGGCGACAAACCCTCCTCATGGGGCCACCGTAACGATCACCCAGGATCGGTGGAGGTCAGCGCGCGTAGTTGCTCACGGCGTCGGTCCAGCCGAGCAGGAGCTCCGGATAGACACCGACGACAAGCGTGACCGCGGCCGCGAGCGCGATCGCGACACCGGTCATCGCCGGAACCGGCTCGGGCTCGACCTCCGAAGGATCGGCCAACCACGCGCTCACCATGATCCGTAAGTAGAGGAAGGCCGCGATGACCGCCGAGACCATCGCGATGATCGCGATCGCGTAACTCCGCTCGGCGACCGCCGACTGGATGACCCCCCACTTGGCGACGAACCCCGAGGTCAACGGAACGCCGGCCTGTGCCAGCAGCAGAACGGTTAGCGCCAGAGCGAGCACCGGCCGTCGGCGACCGAGGCCGGCGAACACCGAGATGTCGGTGGAACCGCCCGCGTGACGCGACACAACGGCAACGATCGAGAATGTGCCGACGACGAGCACCGAGTAGAGCGCCAAGTAGACGAGCACGCTCTCGAGACCATCGCCGCTGATCTGCTCACCAGCGCGGTGACCGGCCGCCTCCACTCCAACGAGCAGGAAACCGGCATGGCTCACCGACGAGAAGGCGAGCATTCGCTTCACATCGGTCTGAACAACAGCGAGCGTCGAACCGATCACCAAAGAGGCGATCGCGAGCACCCAGATCACCGGACGCCAGTCGTCGCGATGGAACGGGAGAGCGATCACCAGCACCCTCAACATCGCCGCGAAGGCGGCGGCCTTGCCGACGGAGGCCATGAAGGCGGTGACATGGGTCGGGGCCCCCTGATACACGTCGGGCGACCAGACGTGGAAGGGAGCAGCCGCGACCTTGAAGCCCAGTCCGACGATCAACAAGGCGAGTCCGGCGAGCACCAGCGAGTCGTTGCGCTCGAGTGCGACCGTCGACTGGAACCGGGCGACGATCTCGCCGAGGTTCGTCGAGCGGGCTCCCCCGTAGAGGAGGGCGATGCCGTAGAGGAAGACCGCGGAGGCGAGACCGCCCAGGATGAAGTACTTCATCCCGGCTTCCTGGCCGGCCGCGGTCCGCTCGGAGGCAGCAAGGACATACAGGGCCAGCGACAGGGTCTCGAGTCCGAGGAAGAGGACGATGAGGTCGTTGCTCGCCCCCATCACCATGGCGCCGGTGGCCGCGGTGAGCAGCAGCGCGTGAATCTCCGGACCCTCCAGCACCGTCCCACGCACCTCGGCGTCGGTCACGAGGGCGACGAGCGCGGTCGCGGCACACACCGCGATGGTCACGAACTGCGCGAACGCGTCATGGGACAGCGCGCCGCCCACCAGCGTGCCCGGTCCCGACTCAGCGACGTCATTCCAAATGAACACCGCGAGCACACCGGCTGAGGTGGCGGTCAACGCAGACACCAGCGAGTAGAGGCCGCGGGGCCACCGAGGAGTCAACGCGCCAACCACCAGCAGGCCGAGAGCACCGGCCACCATGACCAGATACGGCGACAGAGCGAACCAATCGATGGACGGAGCGATGAACTGCTCTGGCATCACTCACCCTCCCCATGTTCGTCGTCGATGGAGATGGCAGCCGGTTGGGGCTCGACGTAGCCGGTCCGATCCGAGACGTGCTCGATCAAGTCGTGAACCGCCGGCTCGATCCGCTCGAGCATCGGCTTCGGGTAGATGCCGGTGAACACGATGATCCCAATGAAGGGCAGCAGCACCAAGCCCTCTTTCCAGCGGAGCTCCGGGAAGGAGCGATTCTCCTCATCAGGCTCGCCATGGAAGACGCGCTGATAGGCCCACAGCAGATAGAGAGCGGCCAAGATGACCCCGGTCGCCGCCACGACCACCCACCAACGGGCGGTGAGGAACGACCCGATGAGAATCAGGTACTCGCCAACGAAACCGTTCAGGCCGGGAACTCCGATCGAGGAGAGCATCACCACGGTGAACGCTGCGGCGAAGACCGGGGCGACATGCTGCAGTCCTCGCAGATCGGCGATCTGCCGTGTGTGTCGACGCTCGTAGATCATGCCGACCATGAGGAAGAGCGCCCCCGTCGACACGCCGTGGTTCACCATCTGCATGACCGAACCGGTGATCGCCTGCGAGGTGAAGGCGAAGGTCCCGAGCACGATGAAGCCGAGGTGAGCGACCGAGGAGTAGGCGACCAGGCGCTTCAGATCGCCCTGCATCGTCGCTGCGATCGCCCCGTAGATGATGCCGATGACCGCGAGGGTCAACCAGAGCGGGCGGCTCCACCGAGCCGCCTCTGGGAAGAGGTAGAGGCCGAAGCGAAGGAATCCATAGGTGCCGAGCTTCAACATGACGCCGGCGAGCACGACCGAGCCGGCGGTCGGCGCCTGAGTGTGGGCATCGGGGAGCCAAGTGTGCAGTGGGAACACCGGTACCTTCACCGCGAAGGCGATCGCGAATCCGAAGAAGAGCCAGCGCCCGGTCGACGCCGCGAAGGACGCGCCCTCGGCCAGTTCGACGAGGTCGAAAGTGATCCGTCCAAGACCGTTCGCCGAGGCGATGAATACGGTCGCGAGGATCGACACCAGCATGAACGCCGATCCGAGCATCGTGTAGAGGAAGAACTTCGTGGCCGCGCCGACCCGGCCCTCGTAGCCCCAGCCGCCGATCAGGAAGTACATCGGCACGAGGACGATCTCGAAGCACACGAAGAACAGGAAGAGATCGAGGCTGACGAACGACCCCATCACCCCAGCCTCGAGCAGCAGGAGCCAGGCGAAGTACGGCTTGTCGCGACGGGGGTCGTCGTTGTGGGGGTCGATGCCAACGATTGCGAGCGGGAAGAGCACGCCGGTGAGCACCACCAAGAAGAGCGAGATGCCGTCGACCCCGAGGTGCCACGAGATCCCCCAGGACTCGATCCACGGATGCCGCGAGACGAACTGGAAGCCTCCCGAGTGGCTGTCGAAGGCGCGGAGCATCCAGACCGACATCGCGCCGACCCCGACTGAGGTCACGGTTGCGATGAGCTTTGCGTATTCGGGTCGCCGTCGCGGCGAGAGGGCGACGAGCAGCGAGCCGATCGCCGGCACCAGCACGAGCATTGAGAGCAGCGGGAAGTCGACAGCTCCGTGCATCACAGCACCCCTCTGATGATCACGAACCAGATGAGGATTCCGAGCACCCCAGCGACCACCACGGCNGAGTAATTACGCACGAAGCCGGTCTGGCCTCGGCGGAGTCGCTCGGCCACCGACCGGACACCGCTCGCCGTACCCGTGACAGCCCCGTCGACCACCCCGGAGTCGAAACGCGCGACCGCGTCGAAGGCTCGACGCCCGGGCCCGCCCATGAACGCGCTGACCGTCTCGTCGTAGCGCCATCCGCGGGCGAGAAGCTCCGGCTCGAATGGCTTGGCTCGGCCCTTCGCGTAGACCGCGATGGCCGCCGCGATGCCGAGCACGGCGCAGGCGATCGCGAGGAGGGCGAGCCACGACTTCGCGTCGTAGGCGGCCGTCCCCTTGATGACCGCCTCGCCCGGCTCGACCACTGGGTGGAGCCAGTCCTCGAGTCGATGCCGCCAACCGTCGGGGATGATGCCGAACGACGGCAGTTGAATGACCCCACCGACCACGGAGAGCCCAGCGAGCACGACCAGCGGGAAGAGCATGATCGGCGGAGACTCGTGCGGGCGGAACTCGCCGTGGGCACCGTGATCGTCGGCGTGCGACTCCCAGCGGGCCTCCCCGAAGAAGACCATCACCACCTGGCGCGTCATATAGAAGGCCGTCAGCACCGCCGTCACGAGCCCGATCACGTAGAGGACCGGGCTGGACGCGAGGGTGAACAGCAAGATCTCATCCTTCGACCAGAAGCCGGCGAACGGGGGCACACCGGCGATGGCGAGCCACCCGATGATGAACGTTCCGGCGGTGATCGGCATGACGGTTCGAAGCGCCCCCATCCGGCGCATGTCCTGCTCGTGGTGCATTCCGTGGATGACCGAGCCCGATCCGAGGAACATCAACGCCTTGAAGAAGGCGTGGGTGACCATGTGGAACACCGCCGCGACATAGGCGCCGGTACCGACCGCGAGGAACATGTACCCAAGTTGAGACACCGTCGAGTACGCGAGCACCTTCTTGATGTCGTGCTGGGCGACCGCGATCGTCGCGGCGAACAGCGCGGTCAGGGCGCCAACCCAAGCGATGATCTGCGGTGCGTAGTCGGCCGAGGCCGCGATGACCGGGTTCATTCGGGTCATGAGGAACACCCCGGCGGTGACCATCGTGGCCGCGTGAATGAGTGCCGACACCGGTGTCGGACCCTCCATCGCGTCAGGCAGCCACAGATAGAGCGGAAGTTGTGCCGACTTGCCCGCCGCGCCGACGAACAGCAGCAGCGCGATCCCCGTCGCCGTCGACGATGCCAGCGCCCCCGACTCGGCTGCGCCGTTCAGCGCCGAGTACGACACCGATCCGACCGCCTGAAAACCGAGGAACATGGCGAGCATGACTCCCCAGTCACCGATCCGGTTGGTGACGAAGGCCTTCTTGCCGGCTGTCGCGGCCGACTCGCGGGTGTGCCAAAACGAGATGAGGAAGTACGAGCAAGCGCCGACGCCTTCCCAGCCGAGGAAGGTGACCAGCAGGTTCTCGCCGAGCACGAGCATCAGCATCGAGAGCACGAAGAGGTTGAGGTACAAAAAGAACTTCGAGAACTTCGGATCGCCGTGCATGTAGCCGATCGCGAAGAGGTGGATCAGGAAGCCGATGCCGGTGACGAACAGAGCCATCGTGATCGACAGCGGATCCGCTAACAGGGCCATATCGATCTGCAACGAGGACACCGGCACCCAGGAGAAGAGGACACTCACGTGCTCGCGGTGGTGCTCGTCGAGCGAGAGCAGATCGAAGAACGCTCCGACGGTCACCACGAACGCGCCGAGCACAGCGGCTGCCGCGACATAGCCGGCGCCGGGCTCACCGAGGCGGCGACCGAAGAGCAGGATCGCCAGGAACCCGACGAGGGGCAGAGCGGGCACCAACCAGATGACGTCGAGCATGGTCAGCCCTTCAGTTCCGCGAGGTCGTCGACGGTCGCCCCGGGGCGTCGCCGCATGATCGAGATGATGATGCCGAGGCCGACCACGACCTCAGCCGCCGCGACCACCATCACGAAGAACACCGCCGTCTGACCGTCGATATCGGAGAAGCGGGTGGCGAGCGCGACGAAGGTCAGGTTCACGGCGTTGAGCATCAACTCGATGCACATGAACATGACCAGCGGATTCCGGCGGATCATCAAACCGGTCGCGCCGATACCGAAGAGCAGCGCGGCGAGGACGAGATATGAGGTCGTGGTCGGTTCCATCCTCAGCCCTCCGACTTCTTCAGTCGGCGGGTCAGCACCACGGTGCCGGCCACGGCGACGATGAGAAGCACTGAGGTCAACTCGAAAGCGAGCACGTGGTCGCTGTAGAGGCTGCGAGCCAAAGCGCGGATGTTCGAATCGCCTGGTGCCGACGCGTTCGTCTCGCGCCCGAGGGTGTCGGCTCCNCGCACGACCGCTCCCGCCACGAGCACCGTCACCCCGGCGCCGAGCACGATCGCCACCGGCCGCTGGAGCTTGAGCGGCTCAATGGTCAAATCCTCGGCTCGGTCGACACCGAGCAGCATGATCACGAACAGGAAGAGCACCACGATCGCCCCGGCGTAGACGATGACCTGCACCGCGGCGAGGAAGTGCGCCTCCATCGACACGAAGTGCACGGCGACGCCGAACAGCGTGAGCACCAGACCGAGCGCGGCGTGGACCGGGTTTCTGAACAGCACGACACCGATCGCCCCTGAGAGCACCATCGCTGAGGCGAGGACGAAGACGATGAGCTCCATCACTCGCCCGTCGCCCCGTCGCGGACATCCTGGGTGGGCTCCGGCGCGCGGACACCATGTCCGAGCTCGCCGCTCCAGCCCTCCACACCTTCGAAACTCGCGTCACCAGACGGCGAGGTTGCTCGCATCCATCCGGAGGTGAGTTCGTCCTCGCCATCGCGCCAGTCCTCCCAGGGCATGCGTTGGGGGCGACCGGTGTCGTCGACGAGGAGCTCGTCCTTGGTGTAGATCGCGTCACGCCGGTTCGTGAAAGAGAACTCGAACAGCTTCGTCTCGGTGATCGCCTCGGTCGGGCAGGCCTCCACGCACAGGTCGCAGTGGATGCAGCGCAGATAGTTGATCTCGTAGACGAAACCGAACCGCTCCCCCGGAGAGGTCGGGTTCTCCGGATCGTTGTCCTGCCCGCGCACGTAGATGCACTTCGCCGGGCAGACACCGGCGCAGAGCTCACAGCCGATGCACTTCTCCATCCCGTCGGGATAGCGATTGAGCACATGCCGACCGTGGAGGCGCTCGGGCTTGTCGACCTTGATGTCATCGTCGGCCGACGGATCGGTGTCTCGGCCGGCCCGGCGCGCCTCGCGTCCACCGGAGTAGGAGGTGGTCACCCGTTTACCGCCGAACAGGCGATGCTGGCGGAGGGTGACCACGAATCCGTCGAGGTATCCCATTAGTACGCCGCCCCTTCCCGATCGCGATTCCTCCGGGCGACCGAGATCGCCGCGGTGAAGAGCAGGTAGCCGAGTCCGAGCACGACTAGGCAGACGATCACGAGGGTCACGTAGCCCACCTGCGAGAGATCATTGTCTCGTCCGAGTTGCAGAGCCGCGAGCAGCAAGAACCATCCGAGCGCGACCGGGATGAGCACCTTCCAGCCGAGATCCATGAGTTGGTCGTAGCGGAGTCGCGGAAGCGTCGCGCGGAACCACACGTAGACGTAGAGGAAGAGGAACACCTTCAGCAGCAGCCAGGCGGTTCCACCGAATGGCCCGAGCACAGCGAACAGATCGAACGATCCGATCAACAGCGGCTGCGGTCCGCCAAGGAAGAGCGTGACCAGGAGCGCGCTCATCGAGATCACGTTCATGAACTCAGCGAGGAAAAAGAGGGCGAATCGGATCGAGGAGTACTCCGTGTGGAAACCGCCGACGATCTCCTGCTCCGCCTCGACCAAGTCGAACGGTGGACGGTTCAACTCGGCGGTCATCGCGATGAGGAACACGACGAACGGCACCACGCCGGTGGAGAGCAGGTGCCAGTCGGTCAGTTGGTCTTGGGCCGCGACGATCCCTGAGGTGGACAGCGTGCCAGCCGCCATCAATACCGCCGCCAAGCTGAGCCCGAGCGCCGCCTCGTAAGAGATCATCTGGGCCGAGGCCCGCACCGAACCGAGGAGCGGGTATTTCGAACCGCTCGACCAGCCAGCGAGCATGACGCCGTAGACGGCGATCGACGAGAGGGCGAGCACGAGCAGCACACCGACCGGCGGATCGGCCAACTGCACGCGCGTGATCTGCCCGAACCACTCCACGGTTCCGTCGCGGCCATCGGTGAAGTCACCGCCGAGCGGGATCACCGACCAGATCAAGAATGCCGGGACGAACGCGAGAAACGGGGCGAGCTTGAACACGAACCGATCGGACCGCTCGGGGATCAGGTCCTCCTTGAAGAACAACTTGATCCCGTCGGCGAGGGTCTGGAGCAGTCCGAACGGACCGGCCTTGTCGGGCCCGATCCGGTTCTGCATGCCGGCCACGATCTTGCGCTCGAACCAGACCATGAACATCGTGCCGACGAGCCCGATGACGAAGACCACAAGGACCTTCAACCCGACGATCGCGAGCGGTTGCCACCACCAAGACTCGGTGTCGAGCACCGGGTCGACCGCAGGCACCGGGAGCATCGCGATCATGAGAGCCGCTCGATCCTGACATCGGTCACCGGAGCGTCGACATCGACGACGTCGCGAACATCACCCTCGGACAGCTCGCCGGTGGGCTGATTGAACGGCGCCCACACCGTGCCGCGGTTGACCCGATCGTCCACGCACACCGGAAGAACGACCGACCCTCGGGAACCGATCACCTTCACGTCGTCACCGGAGGACACACCGATCCGCTCGAGATCGGAGGGATGAACCGACAGGCCGCGACCACCCGGAAGCGACTCGAGCGAAGGAGAGGTGGCCGTCGACACCGCGGCGTCATAGAGACGTCGGGAGAGCACCAGCCGGAAGTCGTAGTTCGTGCCGACCACCGAGTCGAAGGTCGGTGCCGCAGCACCGAACGACCGCTCCCACAAGCCATCGGCTGAAAGCTCGATCATCGAGGTGAGGTCACTGAGGTCCGAGGCGCCGAGCTCGACACCGAGACGCCCGGCGAGGTCGAGCGCGATCATCCAGTCGGGTCGCGCGGTCCCATGCACGGTGACCTTCTGAGCGACCGGGGTGACCCGCCCCTCGAGGTTGGTCGTCGTTCCGGACTTCTCCCCCATGACCGCGACCGGAAGGACGATGTCGGCCTGCTCGCTGGATGCGGACAGATGCCCATCGAGCGACACGATGCGGCCGACACGGGCGAGCGCGGTGCGAGCGAGCCGTGAGTCGGGAAAGTCAGCGAGAGGATCTGCACCGAGCAGAATCAGCAGCTCGATGCGGCCCTCAGCCGCGTCTCGGAGGATCTGCGCCGCTCCGGCCGAGCCACTGAGTCCAGCGGCGAGCGCCCCAGCGGTGTTCCCACGGCGCATGACCGGAAGCACTCGCGCGTCGGGTGCGGCACTGAGCACGGCAGCCACTCGGGCCGACACGGCGGCGGCGCTCTCGGCGAGGTTCGCCCGTCCGGCGACGACTACCACCGGTCCAGAGGCAAGTTGCGCGGCGACCGCGTCCTCAGCGAGCGCCTCAGAGACGATCTGGGCTCCAGCACCGGGAAGATGACGGATGCTGCGCCAGGCGTGGCGGGTGAGCCCCGAGCCGGTCTGGGTGAACTCGATGATCTTCGCTCCCGAGCGGAGCGCGGCGTCGCGCAGGCGCAGATGAAGAACCGGTAACTCCTCCTTCAGGTCCGGCGCGATGAGCACGATGGTTGAGGCCGCGGCAGCGTCGGCGATCGTGGCCCGGGGCAGATCGAGGAGGTCGAGGCCGACGCCGTCACCAAGGCGCGCGTCTCGACGGTCGATACCGAGCGCATCAGCGAGCCCCGACCATGCGAGGGCATCCTCGTTCGTGCCGCGGGCCCCACCGAGAATCGCGATCGAATCGGCCCCACCGGCGGCGAGCGCGGAGCGAACGAGATCGGAGGTCAGGGAGAGCGCCGACGACCAGTCGGTCGTCGCGAGCCCCTCGGCGGTACGGATGAGTGGATCGGCCAAGCGCCGGTCGGAATGCACCGACTCGAAGTTGAACCGGCCACGATCACAGAGCCATCCCCAGTTGACGGCCTCGTCGTCGACACCTTGGAAGCGCAGGATGCGATCACGGCTCGAATGCACCGAAATCCGGCATCCAACCGAGCAGGAGGTGCAGGTGCTCTCAACCTGCTCGAGGTCCCAAGGCCGCGCCTTGAAGCGGTAGGGCTTCGCCGTCAACGCGCCGACCGGGCAGATCTGCACGGTGTTCCCCGAGAAATACGACGAGAACGGCTCGTCGGGGAAGGTGTTCACCTGGGTGGCGTTGCCGCGGTCGATGAAGTGGATGAGCGCGTCACCGGCCACCTCGTCGGCGAATCGAGTGCANCGGTCGCACAGGATGCAGCGCTCACGATCGAGGAAGACGAGGTCGCTGATCGGGATCGGCTTCTCGTAGTGGCGCTTCTCCTCGACGTANCGGCTCTCGCCCGGTCCGTGGCTGAACGCCTGGTCCTGGAGCGGACACTCGCCACCCTTGTCGCAGACCGGGCAGTCGAGCGGATGATTGGCGAGCAGGAGTTCGAGGATGCCCTCCTGAGCTCGCTTGCTGGTCTCAGATTCAGTGTCGACCACCATCCCCTCGGACACGGTGACCATGCACGAGGGCTGAAGCATCGGGCCGCGGCCGGTGTCGATCTCGACGAGGCACTGGCGGCACATGCCGACCGACGACATCCGTGGGTGGTAGCAGAAGCGCGGGATGTAGTCGCCAGCGCGTTCGGCGGCGGCGATCACCAGGTCGCCACGACGAGCGGTCACGCTTCGCCCGTTGATCGTGATGGCGACCGCGTCGGGATCGGGTTCGATGATCGCCTCGTCCGGTTCGGCCCCGGTGTCCTCGGTGGTGCTCACTGTCCACCCCCTGCCGCGACGACCGGGATGCGCGTGCGCGAGCGGGCCGGAGCGACGCGCGACTCGAACTCGGATCGGAAGAGCGTCAGCGCCGAGTGCACCGGCACGTAGGCCGACGGCCCGACGAAACAGATCGTCGTCATCTTGTATGGGAACGGTGTGGCGTCGAGACCGAGCGCTTCGCTCGAGGCGTGCGGCATGTCACCTGGGCAAATCGACTGGCCGACCTCGAGCAGCAGGTCGAGATCGTCGGAGGTGCCCTCTCCGGCGACAACTCGCTCGAGCACTCGCATCAGCCACGTGCCACCCTCGCGACAGGGGACGCATTTGCCGCAGGACTCATGCGCGTAAAAGCGGGTCAACGTGAGCGCAGCCGCGGGGATGTCGGTCGTCGAGTCCATGACCATGATCGCACCCGACCCGAGCATCGACCCTGCGGCACCCACTTGGCGTCCCTCGAATGGGAGGTCGAGTTGATCGGGTAGGAACCATGGCGCCGAGCCGCCGCCGGGAACGAAGGCCTTCAGGTCGTTGCCGTCACGGATACCGCCGCAGAACTCCTCGCCGTAGAGCAGGTCGCGGAAGGTGGTGGTGCCGTTGACGATCTCATAGACCCCGGGGCGTCGCACGTGACCCGACACCGCGACCATGCGGGTGCCCGGGGAGGTCTCGGTGCCGATCGCGGTGTACGCCTCAGGCCCGTTCGCGGCGATGAACGGCAGGTTGGAGAGCGTCTCCACGTTGTTCACGATCGTTGGCTTGCCGTAGAGACCGATGGCCGCTGGGAAGAACGGCGGCTTCAACCGTGGCATGCCGCGGTTGCCCTCGAGTGACTCGATGAGTGCGGTCTCCTCGCCCACGACGTAGGCGCCGGCACCCCAGTGCAGAACGATGTCGACACCGAAACCCGAGCCGAGGATGTCGCGCCCGATGTAGCCGGCGGCATACGCCTCATTGAGGGCCGTCGCCACGCGCTCTTGGGCGAGCGCCATCTCGCCGCGGATGTAGAGGAAGCACCGCGACAGCCCGGCTGCGTAGCAAGCGATGAGGCAGCCCTCGATCAGCTGATGCGGGTCGCGCTCCATCAGCAAACGGTCTTTGTACGTACCGGGCTCCGACTCGTCACCGTTCACGACGAGGTATCGCGGGAACACTCCCTCGGGGGTGAGCCCCCACTTGACTCCAGCGGGGAAGCCGGCACCACCACGCCCGAGCAGCGTGGAACCGCGAACCTGCTCATGCACCTCGCTCGGCGATTTAGCGAGCGCGGCGCGCAGCCCCTCGTAGCCGCCCGTCGCGAGATATCGCTCAAGGGTGTGGGAGTCCTCGTGAGCGAACCGTGACGTGACGATCTTCGGGCGGTCACCAGCGACAAAGCCCGGCGCCCAGGGGTAGGTCTCGACGGTCATGACGCTCCCTCAACGCTCACCGGAACCCAACTCGGGGGTGAGGTGTCCTCGTCAGGGTCGACAGCGCCGACCGCTCGGTCAGCCGGGATGTGCTGGCGAACGGTGGCCAAGGTGCCGTGCGGCGGGATCTCATCGGCGAGCGCGCCCGACCGGAGGTCACCGATCAACTCGCGCACCCCGTCCGGGGTGACGCGGAACCGGTAGCGATAGTTGACCTGCAGGCACGGCGCCTCGGTGCAGGCCGCCTGGCACTCCGCGCGGTGCAAGGTGATGAGCCCATCGGAGGTGGTGCCGCCAGCACGGATACCGAGTTCCTCCTCGGCGGCGTGGAGCAGATCGCCCGCGCCCATCAACGCGCAGGACATGGTGCCGCAGATGTTCAGCAGGTAGCGCCCGATCGGCTCGAAGTGGAACATCTCGTAGAAGGTGCCGGTGCCTCGCACTTCGGCGGGCGTCACGCCGACCAGTTCGGCGATCTCACGCATCGCCTCCTCGGAGATCCAGCCCTCCTGCTCTTGAGCGAGATGAAGGAGTGGGATCAGCGCCGACTTCGGCCGTGGGTACCGGCCGATGATCTCGCGGGCGAGGG
>JGI10211J34971_10000413_pt1 | contig 34331 bp, 31 predicted proteins | sample Etolagsediment_FD_34971 | JGI IMG/M metagenome (IMG submission 34971)
GCCACAAGTCTTGCCCGCGCCATTGGCGGGTGTGCTGGGCAAGCATTTCCGCTGCCGCTTTGTTGTGTCCACCGTCAAGCCACAGCTCCCACTCGGGTGGCAGGGCCTGCACCAGTGGTCCTTGGGTCAAGTGCTGCATACGTCCCGGCCAGCGCACCGCCTTCAGGCCCAGCGAAATGGCTGCATCTGAAATGTCAAAATCCGGGGCCAGGGCTTCTGCGCAGGCCATCGCCAAGGCGGCGTTGTGCATCTGGTGACGTCCCAGCAAGTGCGGAGTCGGAAAGGCCCGTTCGACTTCACCTTGCACGCCGTGACCTTTGTAGAGCATGCCGCTGTCCGCTTGGGAGCGGCGCCCGCCTTTGGACCGCGCAAACCAATCGGCGCCTTCCCAAATCAACTTGGCGCCGACATCCTTGGCTTTTTTCTTCAAAACTTTGTCGGCGGCGCGACTGCCCTGGGCGGCGACAACGCACGCCACACCCGGTTTCAAGATGCCCGCTTTTTCCGCAACGATTTCTTCCAGGGTGTCGCCGAGAAAATGCTGATGGTCCAGCGAGATCGGGGTAATGCAGGTCAACCGCGGCTGATCCAAAACGTTGGTGGCATCCAAGCGTCCGCCCAAACCGGTTTCCAAAATAACGATGTCGGCTTCCACCCTGGAAAAGACCAAGAACGCCGCGGCCGTGGTGATTTCAAAAAAGGTGATGGGCAGCCCTGCGTTGGCTTGTTCGCATTCTTCCAGCGCGGCGTTCAAGGCAACATCATCGATCACCTGTCCGGCCACCCGAATGCGTTCGTTAAACCTCACCAAATGCGGCGACGTATAAACATGCACCTTTAGCCCCGCCGCTTCGCAGAACGCGCGCAAAAATGCCGCCGTTGAGCCTTTGCCGTTGGTGCCCGCAATGTGCACCACCGGGGCCAGTTTCCGTTCAGGGTGATCGAGAGCCGCGAGCAAACGCTCAACGCGCTCGAGGCTCAAGTCGATGGATTTGGGGTGCAGCGCCATCAAGCGCGCGAGGATGTCATCGGTGCTCATGATGGGCCTTTATATGTGAGGTCGCGCCGGGTCGTTCAAGCCCGCAAATGCCGGGCCGAAAAATGTGCTAGACGTTATTTTCGACCATCCCCTTCGGGCGGACGCGCCCCATGAGGAATCGGGGCATCGACCAGCGATTTGCTAAACTTGGTATCGGGCATGACCACCGGCTCAGTCAGCAATTCCACCACATCCGCAGGAGCCCCCGTGTTGCGCAGCAAAGACAACACGCGAATGATGGTTGAGCGCAATTTTTTGCGTTCCACCACCATGTCGACCATGCCGTGGTCGAGCAGATATTCAGCGGTTTGGAAATCGGCGGGCAGTTGCTCGCGAATGGTTTGTTCAATCACGCGGCGTCCGGCAAAGCCGATCACGCAGCCCGGTTCCGCAATGGCCACGTCGCCCAACATGGCAAAAGAGGCCGACACGCCGCCGGTGGTGGGGTCGGTCAACAGCACCAGATAGGGCAGGCCTTTTTCTTTGACTTCTTCCACCGCAATGGTGGTGCGGGCCATTTGCATCAGCGACAAAATGCCTTCTTGCATGCGCGCCCCGCCGGATGCGGGAATGATGATCAACGAGGCGTCTTGAACCTGAGCCAGACGCGACGCGGTCAAGATGCCTTCACCCACCGCCGTGCCCATGGAGCCGCCCATAAAGGCAAAGTTAAACGCGGCGATGACAACGTTTTGCCCGCCCATTTTGCCGTGGGCAACGATGAGCGCATCTTCTTCCGAGGTTTTGGATTGCGAATCCTTCAAACGATCCGAATAGCGCTTGATGTCTTTGAATTTCAGCGGATCGGTGACCGGAGAGGTGAACCGCGCGGTCTTGTACGCGCCGCCGTCAAACAACAGCTCGAGACGTTTGCCCACGCCGATGCGCATGTGATGGCCGCAATGCTGACAAACGTTGAGCTTTGCTTCCAAGTCACGGTGAAAGATCATCTGCTGACAGCTGGGGCATTGATGCCACAGGTTTTCGGGGATGTCCTTGCCCCCGCCAACCAATTCTTTGAGCTTCGGCCTGACGAAATCTTTGAGCCAGTTCATGCGCTATCCTCTTTTTGGGCCTTTATTGTTTTGGTTTACGGACACCGTCCGCAAGCTCTGTGACAAAGCCTAACACTTCTTTGACCAGTCCCGGTTTGACTTGGCCATCTGCATCCAGGTTGTCGCGGATGCGGTTGACCAGCGCCGAGCCCACAACGGCGGCATCGGCGACCGCTGCAACATCGCCAGCGGCTTTGGCCGACGTGATGCCAAAACCCACCGCGACGGGCAGGTCAGTGTGACGACGAATGCGCGCCACGGCGGCTTCAATATCGCCAACCGCCGCAGACGCCGTTCCGGTAACTCCGGTGATGGACACATAATAGACGAAACCCGACGCATTCTCCACCACGCGCGGCAAACGTTCATCGTCCGTGGTCGGGGCGGTCAGGTAAATGAAATTGATGCCGCCGACTAAGGCGGGCAAACACAGCTCAGCTTCTTCTTCGGGCGGCAAGTCGACGATGATCAAACCATCAACGCCCGCCGTTTTGGCGTCTGCGACAAATTTCTGCACGCCGTAATGATGAATGGGATTGAAGTAACCCATCAAGACCATCGGCGTAGCATCGTCTTGGGCGCGGAAGGTGCGCACCTGATCCAGAGTTTTTCTGAGCGTCATACCGTTCGCCAGGGCGCGCTGGGAACTGGCCTGAATGGCCGGACCGTCCGCCATGGGATCGGAAAACGGCATGCCCAGCTCAATAATGTCGGCCCCCGCAGCGGGCAGACCCAACAAAATTTCCAGACCTACGTCGGCGTTGGGATCGCCAGCGGTGACAAAGGTAACCAAACCGCCGCGTCCCTCGGCTTTTAAATCGGCAAAGCGTTTGGCCAATCGTGTCACCACAGATTTTGCGTTTACGGCGTTCACAGGCTCACCCCCATCTCCACACCCATGTGGGCGGCGACGGTATTCAGGTCCTTGTCGCCGCGTCCCGACAGGTTCATCACCAAGATGTTGTCTTTGGGCAGCGTCGGGGCCAACTTGATGACGTGCGCCAAGGCGTGCGCCGATTCCAAGGCCGGAATGATGCCTTCCAGGCGGGTTAGGGTGTGGAACGCCGCCAGCGCTTCGTCGTCGGTGACGGGCACGTATTCGACCCGCCCGATGTCGTGCAGCCAGCAATGTTCCGGGCCGATGCCGGGATAATCCAGGCCCGCCGAAATGCTGTCGGCTTCTTTGACTTGGCCGTCTTCGTCTTGCAGCAAATACATGCGGTTGCCGTGCAGCACGCCGGGGGAACCCGCGGTCAGGCTGGCGGCATGTTTGCCGGTCTCGATGCCCCGTCCGGCGGCCTCGGTGCCGATGATGCGCACGTCCGCATCGTCCAAAAACGGATGGAACAAGCCGATGGCGTTGGAGCCGCCACCGATGCACGCGACCAAGGTGTCGGGCAAACGGCCTTCGGCTTTCAGGCATTGTTCGCGCACTTCTTCGCCGATGACGCACTGGAAATCGCGCACCATCATGGGAAACGGATGCATACCCGCCGCCGTGCCGACCAGGAAATAGGTGTTTTCGACGTTGGCCACCCAGTCGCGGATGGCTTCGTTCATGGCGTCTTTCAACGAGCACGAGCCCACCGTCACCGGTTTGACCTCGGCGCCGAGCATTTTCATGCGAAACACGTTGGGCGCCTGGCGTTCGATGTCTTTGGTGCCCATGTAGATGGTGCACGGAATGTCGAACAACGCGCACACCGTGGCGGTCGCCACGCCATGCTGACCGGCCCCGGTTTCGGCGATGATGCGGGTCTTGCCCATGCGTTTGGCGAGCAAGATTTGCCCCACCGTGTTGTTCACCTTGTGCGCGCCGGTATGGTTCAAGTCTTCGCGTTTGAGATACACCTTAGCCCCGCCCAACTTGGCGGTGAGCCGCTCGGCAAAGTACAAGGGGCTGGGACGGCCCACGTATTGCGCCAGATAATAGGCCTTTTCGCGGGCGAATTCGGGGTCTGCCTTGGCGTCTTCATAGGCTTTTGCCACGTCCAGAACCAACGGCATCAAGGTTTCAGCCACAAAGCGACCGCCAAAGATGCCAAAATGTCCGGTTTCGTCCGGGCCTGCGCGAAATGTGTTGGGCTTGTTCATAGGTTTCAGCACTCAGGGGGCTTCGGTACTCGGGTGGTTTGGAGCGCGGACCATAGCAAGAGATGCGCCCAATTGCCACAGATTTGAGCCGCTAAATGTGGCTTTCACATGACTCACAACGTTTGGGCAAGGCTGAGAAAGGCGCGAATTTTCGCCACCGACTTCACCCCGGGGCTGTCTTCGACGCCGCTGGACACGTCAACGAAGGTCGCTTTGCTGATGTTCACCGCTTCGCCTAAGTTTTCCACCGTCAATCCACCCGCCAACATCCACGGTTTTGTCCACGTTTCGCTGGCAATCAAGGACCAATCGAAGCTCACCGCATTGCCGCCAGGCAGCGCCGCGTCCTTGGGCGCTTTGGCATCCAACAACAGCCGCTCGACGACGCTTTCATAGCTGTGTGCCCGGGCGATGTCATCCGCCCCTGCGATGCCGACGGCTTTCATCACGGGCAGCCCTGTCACGGCCTTGAGGTCGGCGATGCGCTCCAAACTCTCGGACCCGTGAAGCTGTAAAATATCGATGGGCAATTGGTGACAGACCGCGCGCGCATCAAAATCGTCGGGATCGACCATCAAGGCAACCTTCAAGACGCCCTCGGGTACACGCGCCATCAGCGCCTTGGCCTCCATCGGCGTCACCGCCCTGGGCGATTTGGGAAAAAACACAAAGCCAAGCATCTTCGCGCCCCCGGCCACGGCGGCGTCCAAGGCCTCGGCTGAATTAATGCCACAAATTTTGACGTCGATGGGCATGCTTCTTTCCTATGTGGCGTTGCGCTCGGCGATGATTTTAGCCACGCCCGCGCCCAGCACCAAGCCCAACAGGGTATTGAGGATAAATTCCGGCAAAAGGATGCCCACCACCTCCAGCACCAGACTGTCGATGGAGGACAAGGCGGCGCTGACTACCATGGTGGCGATAAACAGCAAAACGATGCCCGGAATGATCAGCAACAGCGCTTCCCCCAACAACCCCAAAAGCGGGCGCACTCCCGGCCAAATCGGGCGCGGCACGGCCCAGCCCCAAAGGTTGGGGCCCGTCACCAATTGACCCGACGCCTGACTTTCACTCACCCTGGAAACCGAGGTGATGTAAGACAGCAAAAACAACCCGTGCAAGATGTCAAATCCATAACGCGCCGGAGGCCCCACCAAGCGCGCCAATATGACAGCCCCCACCGACAACGCAAACGGCAGCACCGCCAAGCGCAGCAGCACCGGAAACGCCCGCCACAAGGTTTGCATAGCTTGATATGAAAGACTGCGAAACGGCTCTTGAGACTCTGGCGTGTGCTCGGTCATGAGGTCCTGACGGGTTTGGCGGTGTGAGACAGCCCCGAAAGTCGATAAGAACCCGTCATTAAGAAAGTTCTTCGGCGATCAGGCGGGCGGCTTCCAAGGGGTCTTTGTGGGCGGTGATGGGGCGGCCGATGACCAGGTAATCGGCCCCCAGATCGATGGCGTCTTTGGGGGTGACGACACGGCGTTGGTCATCTGAGCTGGCCCAGGTGGGGCGGATGCCCGGTACCACCAGCATAAAATCAGGGCCGACCGAGCCGCGCAGGGCGACCACTTCTTTGGCCGAACACACCACCCCGTCCAGACCGCTGGATTTTGCCAAGCGGCCCAGGCGCAAGACCTGTTCCAACGGGTCTTCATCGACGCCGACTTCGGCCAGGTCTTCGCGCGCCATGCTGGTGAGAACCGTAACGCCGATGACGTTGGGACGGGTTTCGGCCGGGGCTTGATTGGCGGCCTCAGCCGCCGCCCACATCATGCGCCGCCCGCCGCCCGCGTGCACGTTGACGATAAACGGGTTCAACGCCAACGAGGCGCGGATGGCGCCGGCCACGGTGTTGGGAATGTCGTGAAATTTGAGATCCAGGAACAACGGCATGCCGCATTCGGTGACCCGGTGCACGCCGTCCGGCCCGTGGGCGGTGAAAAATTCTTTGCCCAGCTTGACCCCGCCGACGGCCCCCTTGAGGCCGTGCGCCAATTCCACCGCACGTCCAATATCGGTCATATCCAGTGCAACAAAAATGCGTTGCCGGGGATGTTCTATTCCAACCATGTTTGTTCTCACCGTGCGAAGGCGCACACCGTTAGGGTGGCAAATTGAAGTGACGTTTGTTTAAGCGACGTTTTGCGATTTTGTCAGTTGGCCTGCCGAGCCCCCTGGAGCAGCAGACGCGGGCGCGTGCTCGATGGTTTTGCCGTGGTCATCGGACGACGGCTGGGCACCGTGCTCCATGACCGACTTCAAGGCCTTCACCTCGGCGCGCAGTTTGAGGTTTTCTTCGTGTTCCGCCTGCAATTGTCGCCGCGCGACTTCGCCTTCGTAGGCTTGTTTGCGCAAGCTGGCGCGCACATGTCCACCGCCGGACCACGACACCACGCCGCCCAACAAAACGCCAACCCCAAGCACGGCGGTCAACACCAGATACAGCTCTTGCTCCACCACCAAGGCGAACGGCCACAGGTTGAGGGATATGGGGTCTTTGTTGTTCAAGGCGAAGACAACCACCGCCACCGCAGCGGGAATCATAATCAGCCACGAGATGAAACGCCGCAAAGGCTTGCTCCCGTCTGAGGTTATTTCAGGACCGTCGAGACAACTCAGCCCGCGTTCAGTTTTTCGCGCAGCTGCTTGCCCGTTTTAAAATACGGAATGAACTTAGACGGCACGTCAACCGCGTCACCCGTGCGCGGGTTCCGTCCGGTCCGCGAGCCCCGCTCTTTCACCGAAAAAGCGCCGAAGCCGCGCAGCTCAACCCGATCGCCCTGGGCCAACGCATCCGTGATTTCATCAAAGATGGTGGTGACGATGCGTTCCACATCGCGCAAATACAGATGTGGGTTGGCCTCTGACAGTCGTTGGATCAATTCAGATTTTGTCATGTTTACACCTCATGTCGGACCTCCCCAAAACGGCAAAAGCCCAAGCAAACCGGGGATTGTCGCCCCCCAAAAAAACTCAGACCGACCTTTGAATCCGAACACGATTGCCCGTCCCAAAGTCTGCGGGTCGACACCTACAATTCAGGTTGCCAAACTGCGAGCAGTCCGTCAAGGGTAAGTCGTTCTGAAACCAGCGCTTTTCCAACTGCCCCAAAGACCCTTTCGATGACATCGGGGCGCGGATAGTCGGGTTTTTCATCAACAATGCGCAAATCGGCTTCCAAACTTTTTTCCGTTTCCAGCCACAGAATGGCTTCCGCTTCGCCGCCGATGGCGTCGATCAAGCCCGCGTCCAAGGCCTTTTGGCCGGTAAACACGCGCCCGTCGGCCAGCTTTTTGACCGCCTCCACGTCCATGTTGCGCCGCTCAGATACCATGCTCACGAACAGGTCGTACATGTCCATGACCACGTCTTGCATGTGCTTGCGGGCCGCAGGTGACAGACTTTCCAAAGGATTGGGCTGGGCTTTCAACTCACCACTTTTGATGGTGACGGGCTTCATGCCAATTTTATCCATCAGATCGGTCAAATCGGCGGTCTGCAAAATCACTCCGATAGACCCGGTCAAGGTGCCGTTGCGGGCAAAAATGCGGTCCGCGCCGATGGCGGTCATATAGGCCGCCGACGTTGCGGTCGAGCCCATCACAGCCACCACGGGCTTTTTGCTAGCGAGATCCTTGAGGCCCAGATAGAGATTTTCGCCCCCCACCACGGTGCCGCCGGGGCTGTTGATCTCAATCAAGACGGCCTTGACCTTGTCGTCCTCTTTAAGCTCTTTGAGCATTTTATCGCGAAAGCGGTCTTCCAGAATAATGCCCGAAATTTGCACCCGAGCGATGTGTTCACCATCAAACAATTGCCCACCAGCCAAGCCATTATCCGGGGCGACGGTGCGCATCACCAACACCGCGATCAACGCGGTCAGGCTCAGTGTCGCCATCACCTTCCACAGCAAAGCGCTGCGGCGCTGACGGCGGCGTTCAATCAGTTTATCGGTATCCAAAGACATGGCGGGCCCACTCAACTCGTTTCAAACAGAACTCAATCGGGCGCAGTCTATCACAAGCCCCCGGCAAGCCCCGCTGAAAATGCACCAGAATTTCATTTTTTGCTCGCCTGGCGTGAAGCAGACCCACAAAACGCAAAAAAACGCCCCCGACCATTTCTGGCCGGGGGCGTTTTGAGTGTTCGTCGCAAAAAGCTTAGTCGTCAGAAGACGCTTTCTTTTCTTGCAACGCAGCGCCCAAGATGTCGCCCAAGGATGCGCCCGAGTTTGACGAACCGTAGTCGTTCATCGCCTGCTTTTCTTCCTGGACCTCGAGGGCCTTGACGGAAAGCGACAGCTTGCGGCTGTTGGCGTCGATCTGCATGATCTTCGCGTCAACCTTTTCGCCAACGGCGAAGCGGTCAGGACGTTGCTCGGAACGTTCACGGCTCAGTTCAGCTTTGCGGATGAAGCCCGGTACGCCGTCACCGGCGGTGACTTCAATGCCGCCTTCGGTGATGGCTGTGATCGTGCAGGTGACAACGGTGCCACGCTTGAGACCGGCCATGCCTTCTTCAAACGGATCTTTGGTGAGCTGTTTGATGCCCAAGGAGATGCGTTCTTTGGCCACGTCCACGTCGAGCACTTTGGCCTTGACCATATCGCCCTTCTTGAACGCTTTGATGGCGTCTTCGCCGGACTGATCCCAGCTGAGATCGGACAGGTGAACCATGCCGTCGATTTCTTCGGTGAGACCGATGAACAGACCGAATTCGGTGATGTTCTTGATCTCGCCTTCGACTTCGGTGCCCGCCGCGTGGGTGGTGAGGAAGCTGTCCCAAGGGTTGTCGCCACACTGCTTGAGGCCAAGCGAAATACGACGTTTGTCGGGATCGACGTCCAGAACCATGACTTCCACTTCCTGAGAGGTGGAAACGATTTTGCCCGGATGGACGTTTTTCTTGGTCCAAGACATTTCGGAAACGTGCACCAAACCTTCGACACCGGCTTCCAATTCGACGAATGCGCCGTAGTCGGTGATGTTGGTGACGCGGCCTTTGAGCTTCTGGCCGACCGGGTATTTGGCGCCAACGCCTTCCCAAGGGTCAGACTCAAGCTGCTTCATGCCCAGCGAAATACGCTGCGTTTCGGCGTTGAAACGGATGACCTGAACCTTAACGGTTTCGCCAACCTGCAACGCTTCGGACGGATGGTTGATGCGCTTCCACGCGATGTCGGTGACGTGCAACAGACCGTCGACGCCGCCCAAATCCACGAATGCGCCGTAATCGGTGATGTTTTTAACCATCCCTTCGAGCACATCGCCTTCTTTGAGCTGACCGATCAGTTCGGAACGGGCCTCGGCGCGGGTTTCTTCCAACACGGCGCGGCGCGAAACCACGATGTTGTTGCGCGAACGGTCCATCTTCAAGATCTGGAACGGCTGCGGCATGTTCATCAACGGGGTGACGTCGCGAACCGGGCGAATGTCAACCTGGGAGCCGGGCAAGAACGCCACGGCGCCGTTCAGATCGACGATAAAGCCGCCTTTGACGCGGCCAAAGATGGTGCCGGTGACGCGTTCTTGCTTTTCGAACAGCTTTTCCAACTGGATCCAGGCTTCTTCGCGGCGCGCTTTTTCACGGCTCAGGCGGATCATGCCATCACGGTCTTCGTAGCGTTCGATAAAGACGTCAATCCGGTCGCCCAGAGTAACGACCTGGGCATCGGCGCCGACGCCGAATTCTTTCAACGGAATACGGCCTTCGGACTTCATGCCGACGTCAACGAGAACGGCATCGCCGTCTACACGCAGCACGGTGCCGGTGACGACGCTGCCTTCGAGCATGGAATTTAGGGCAAAGGACTCTTCGAGAAGGTCCGCAAAATTTTCAGTGGTCATAAGTTTTAACTTCCTTTTTTTACGCTTTACTGGCCTGCTGGTTGGTTCCAACGGTCTTTCATCAAATCCAAAAATCCGCATCTCTGTTGCGAGATACGGGGCTTATTTCACTTCCGAAACACAGTTTCGTTTTTCAGAAGAGGTTCTTCGCCGCAATAAAGTCGAGCGCCGCAGCAAAAGCCTGGTCGGCGTCCATATCGCTGGTGTCAAGGTGCAGCGCATCGGCTGCCGCCACCAGTGGGGATGCACTTCGCGACGTATCGCGCGCATCCCGTTCCTTCATGTCGTCGAGAACGCGCGCATATATAGCTTCAAGACCGCGATCACGCAACTCTTTAAAGCGCCGTTTTGCGCGGATTTCCGTACTTGCGGTGACAAACAGCTTCACTTGGGCGTCGGGACACACCGTGGTGCCGATGTCGCGACCATCCAAGATGGCCCCTTGAGCCGCACTGCCATCGGCCAATTTCGGCGGGTTTTGAGCGAAATTGCGCTGAAAATCCAGCAACGCCGCGCGCACGCCGGGGATCGCGGAAACCTTGGACGCGGCCTGCGCCGCTTCATCCGTGCGCAACTGGGGATTATTCAATTCCGCCGGATCTAAGGCTCGGGCTGCGGCCTCCGCTTGGGTTGGATCTTCGGGATCGCCGCCTTGGCTCAGCACTTTAAAGCCGGTGGCTCTGTACAACAGCCCGGTATCGAGCTTCGCCAGCTTGAAGTGTTGCTCCAGACGCAGGCCCAAAGTGCCCTTGCCCGCAGCGGCGGGGCCGTCGATGGCGATGACGATGCTCATGTTGTTTCCTTATTCTTCAACCAATGTTGCGCCCAGGCTTTCCATTAAAACCTGAAAACCCGGAAAGCTGGTGTCGATGGGGCCGACGTCGTCAACCTTGATGGCATACTGCGCAGCCATGCCCAACACCAAAAAAGACATGGCGATGCGGTGGTCCAGGTGCGAGGCCACTTCGACCCCACCCGGCACCCGCTGACCTGGTCCGCCGTCTGGGCCGCCAACGCCTTTGACAACCAACCAATCGTCCCCTTCTTCGACCTCCACGCCGCACGCCGTCAAGCCTTCGACCATGACGCTCAGGCGGTCGCTTTCTTTGACCCGCAACTCGGCCAAGCCCTCAAAGCGGCTTTCGCCCCGGGCGCAGGCGGCGGCAACGAACAGCACCGGGTATTCATCGATTTGCGCCGGTGCGCGGCTGGCCGGAACGGTGCAGCCCTTGAGCGCCCGATAGCGAATCCGCACGTCGCCGACGATTTCACCGGCCTCAATGCGCTGATCGACAATTTCAATGTCCGCGCCAAAGTCTTTTAAGGTTTCCACCACGCCAGCGCGGAGCGGATTGAGGCCCACGTGGGTGACGGTGATGTCGGAACCTTCCAAGATGGCGGCGCCAACCAAAACAAATGCGGCCGAGGAAATATCCGCCGGCACGATCACGTCACGGCCCCGCAGCTCCGGTCGACCGTGCAAGGTGATGCGCCGCGCCCCCCCATCCAGTTCTTCAACCTCGACTTTTGCACCAAAGTGGGTGAGCATTTTTTCGCTGTGATCGCGGGTCGGCTTGGGCTCAATCACGACCGTTTGCCCGGGCGCATTCAAGCCCGCCAACAGCACCGCCGATTTTACCTGGGCGGACGCCATCGGCAATTCGTAGGTGATGGGCATGGGATCTTGGGCCCCGGTAATGGTCAGCGGCATGCGTCCGCCTTCACTGGCTTCAAACACCGCACCCACCTGCGACAACGGTTCGATCACCCGGTTCATGGGCCGAGACGACAAGGACGCGTCGCCCACAAACGTGGCTTTGAGGCCTTGGCCCGCCACCAACCCCATCAACAACCGGGCCGCTGTGCCCGAATTGCCCATGTCGAGCGGGCTGTGGGGCTGTAACAAACCGCCGACGCCGAGGCCCTTCACCACCCATTCGCCATCGCTCAAGCGTTCGACCTGGGCGCCCATGGCGCGCATCGCCGCCGCCGTGCACAAAACGTCTTCACCTTCCAGCAATCCGCTGATTCGCGTTTCGCCCAACGCGACGGCGCCCAGCATCAAAGCACGGTGAGAAATGGATTTATCGCCGGGAACGCGCACGCGCCCCAAAAGCGGGCCACAACGGTGGGACGTCAAGGAGGACAATGGTTTCAGCCTTTAATGGGAATGGGAACAGCCAACTCTGCGCTCTCTAGCATATTTTTCCTTTTGACAGAACCCGCGGAACGTGGCAATTGCGAATGAGTTATTAACATCGTTAAGAAAAGTTCGGAGACTGCCCAGTGGCCAAGCCAAACCTAGGTCAGAAACAAGAGTGCCCAAACTGCGAAACGCGGTTTTTCGATCTTGGCAAAACACCGCCCGTTTGCCCCAAGTGCGCAACGGTCGTTGAGGTCGGAAAACCCAAGCCCAAAGCCAAACTTGAGCTTGTGGCCGAGCCCGCACCCAAACCCGTTATCAAAAAGTCCATCCTCCCGGGTGACGACGATGACGACGATCTGGATATTGATCTGGATCTGGACGTCGACGACGATCTTGATGATGAAGACGACGACGATGATCTCATCGAAGACACGTCTGATTTGGATGACGACGACGATGTGACCGGCGTCATTCGCAACGTTGATGGCAAGGGCGAAGACTTGTAATTTAGTCAGCCTTTGGCCTTACAGCCGCGTGTCCAACGCATCCAAGACAACGACGTTGCGACGCGGAGTCGGATGTGGTGCGACAAGCGGGGCCGGTGCGATGTTGGATGCGGTGTCAAAGTCAGTTGTAAAATGTCATCTACACGTCATTTTACCCTTGCGCATTCGCACCCGCGCCTTTAAGTTCCCGCCGCACACCACCCTGAGGTCAGCACATTCAAGACCACCGCTGATCATCCCACCAGGGCACAATAAATTGGGGCCATAGCTCAGTTGGGAGAGCGCTACAATGGCATTGTAGAGGTCAGCGGTTCGATCCCGCTTGGCTCCACCATCAAAACCCCTTGGGAAACCAAGGGGTTTTGTCTTTCCCGGCACATTGCATAAATCCTTCACGCGCACGCAACTCAAACGCAACTCACTCAAGCGGGTTGGAATAACAAATTGGTTCTTCGACGTGGCGCATGGATTGCCACGCCCCCTTCGGGGTCTCGCAATGACGCCCTGTTCTTACGTCTTTGCGAGCGAAGCGAAGCAATCCAGGGCAGCATGCGCCGCCCCATCGCCAGATTGCTTCGCTTCGTTCGCAAAGACATGCGTTGACACAATCCACACACCGCGTCGAGAAACCAAAAAATTGATTATCCCCGTTCCCCAAAATACATCTTACGCCGCATCGTGCAGCGCATGGGCCACATCGTCGGGCAATTTAGCGATCACGCGCAGGTAGCTTTTCGTGGCGCTGTCGGGGGACCGACGACCCTGCTCCCAATCCCGCAGTGATGCGGCGGGGATACCATAGCGTTCGGCGAACGCGGCCTGAGAGAGGCCCGTGGCTTGACGCGTGCGGCGCGCCAGTGACGCCCCTAAGCCCCGGTCAAATTCATCATCCGTAAACGGACGGTCAATGTCGTCCGGCTCACGGTTGGGCGCGGATGTATTGCTTCGTTTCGCGGTCATTGGCTTTCCTCACGCTCATCACACGGCATGCATTGCCGCGTAGGGTGTATACACAAATCCAAACTCCCCTCTACCGTTCCAAACACGGCCCACCGCTCTTCGCCGTAGTCAAAACGCAAGTCGAGGATTTCAACCCGATGAGGATCGGCCATAACGTTCGCGGCAAAAGCGAGAGAGACGCCGTGTTTGTTCTTGTTGACGTCGTCCTTATCGGGGTCGAACTCTATCTCCATGAAGTCCACTATACGGCATTGCCGTATGTTCCGCGATCTATATTAAAGGTCGAATTGTATTGTGCAGGACACATCAAGGCCGCGCTCCGGGTCCGGCTCACGCTTTTTATCACGGCCCAGTCGAACCTGGTCCGTCACGCTATTTCAAATTTTTCAAAGCCTGCGCAATGGCCTTGCCCTTGCCCTCGGTGTATTGGGCGATTTGGGCATCTTCTTTTAAAATATGGCCCGATAGCCATTTGCGCAAAAACCGCCTCAGGTGGTGGAGCACCTCAGGATTTTGTTTCGCGTACCACCCGCCAACGATTTCGTTCACTTGGGCGGCAAGATTTTGATGGAGGCGGCGATGGTTTTCCAGGTCGGGATAACCGCAAGCCTCCATGACCGCTTCTTCGCGTCTAAAATGGTACAAGGTGTATTCGATCAGTTCCTGGGTGGCGTCGTTTAGGCTCTGCATATTGGTGGATTCATGGAAAATTTTGTTCGCCAAAATAATAAGTTTATGATGATCCTCATCTATGGCGTCGACACCAATCTGCAGGTTGTTGGCCCAAATCAAAACTTCTTCATTTGACGACAAAGGCAGCTCGAACCAGAACGTGGTTCCATGGTCTTTTTTGCTTTCAAAACCAATCTGTCCGGACAGTTGTTCCACCAATTTTTTGGTCACCGTGAGGCCGATGCCGGTGCCGTCCTGCGCCACCATAGCGTCCTCGCCAAAACGATTGAACATTTTGAAAACGCGGTGAAAATTATCTTCCGAAATCCCCACCCCGGTATCCGTTATAGCGAGGTGGTAAAAACTGTCGGCGGTTTCTCGGCCCGTGATGGTCACGGTCCCGCCATCTTTGTTAAATTTTATGGCGTTGGAAAGCAGGTTCAAAACGATTTGTTTGAACCGTATTGGATCGGTTCGGATGCTCACGGGCAAACCGTCCGCGATTTGATCGATGATCTTGATATCGCGCGGCTTTCCGAGATTCGTCGTAAAGGTCACACACTCCGCCACAATGGCATTTACGTTTGTCGTCTTCAGATAAAGCGGGTTTTGGTTGGCATCGATCCTGGCCAAATCGAGGATGTCATTGACGAGCAACAGCAGATGATTGCCCCCAGACACAATGCATTCGATGTGTTCATTTTGAGACGGCGTGAGAGGGTGCTTGGGGTCGAGTTGCATCATCTGGGCAAACCCCAAAATGGCGTTCAAGGGCGTTCTCAACTCGTGGCTCATGCTCGCCAGAAATTCCGACTTCGCCTTATCGGCGCGTTCGGCCTCTTCCTTGGCCTGCACCACCATTTTCACCGCTTCCTGGCGTTCGGTGATGTCAATAAAAGTCACCACGGCCCCAACCAACTCCGCATCTTTCCACAAGGGATAAGACCAATACTCCACGGGGAAACGGGTTCCGTCTTTGCGCCAAAAAACTTCCGTGTCGTTGTGAACGCTCTCGCCCTCTTTAAACGCGCTAATAATATGACAATCTTCCTCGGGATAAGGCGTTCCGTCTTCATGGGTATGATGGATGATGTTGTGCAAGCGCAGGCCCAGCAGTTCCTCTTCCCGTTCATAGCCCAGCATTTTGATACAGGCTGGATTGCAAATCGTGCAGCGACCCTCGATGTCGAGACCGTAAATACCCTCCGCCACCGAATTGAGAAGGCGCCGATAGTCCTGTTTGGTGTCTTGAAGAAGCCGCATCCTGTCATGGGCGTCCTGCGTAAGGTAGGCCGACAAACCCAACGCCGCGCCAAGCAACACACCAAATGCCAAGATAAGGGACTGCGCCAAATCGCGTGTATGGGGCGAGGCTCCGGCACTTTCTTCAAAGTTGAAGCTCATCGCCTGCTGCAGGGCGATGGTTACCGTAATAACCCCGATGACAAGTGCCCCCGAAAACCACCGAGGAAAGAGGTGACGTTCGCCGCCTTCTCTTATCCAGGCCGCCGCCATCAGCCCACCGCCGATGACCATGAACGCCACGGCGCTATGAACCGCCATACTGGTCATACGACCCCACCCGTAGGCCGCTTCTAAATGAAAGAAGTAACCCGAGTAGGCAACCGTGCCGAGCGCAAGAACAAGCGTGCCAAGGATACCGCCCGCAAGATTATACACAAATGCATTGGGCGCGCGCCCGATCGCCACCAGCGCAGCCCCCACAAGAACAAAACAAAGCGCCGTGTTGGGGGCCATGCGACCCGGATTTGAGGTCTTGAGCGTGATGTAATGGTCCATGAACAACTCGTCGATACCCAGGTTCATGCCGCTCATATATTGGATGAGCGTCACCGCCCCGATCAAACCAACAAGACCTCCAGACACCATCGTAACCTGATGCTTGCGGAAAAAGAAGGCCACCACGCCGATGCCGGAAAGACAAAAGCCCAGTGCCGTATTGTACTGCATAGGGGCAAAAGCCGGGGAAATCTGGATGAGAAAAATATTGTGGCTGTACCAACCAAACAGGACCATGGCGCCCACAAGCAACGACAGGGCCCCCGCAACAAGGGCGACAAGGCGCGAAGGGTTACCATATGAGACTCTAACCGGACCAGGCAACGCCCACCCCCTTATGTTCACCCTGCTAAGTTTCTCAACCCGTTGTGAGATAAGTTGGGCATTTTACAATGATCGACGACACAATGAGCCTGTACACGGCTCTTCATCCGTCTCAACTGTATCATCTTTATCGGGCGGCGTTCCAGCACCTTTGGCGCTATCCTCTTTACTCATCTAGATTTTTCGGCCCCAAGTCAGCCGGGAACCAAAGGGTTACCGTCGTGCCGACACCGGGCTCGCTGTCGAGGAGCATTTTACCGCCATGGAGCTCCATAATTCTTTGCGACAGCGAAAGCCCTAAACCCGTTCCCTGATAGCGTCGCGCATAGGCATGGCCATGTATTTGTTGGAAGGGTTTCACCGCCAAGACCATTTGTTCTTCGGTCATGCCGATGCCCGTATCGGCTATGGAGATTTTATGCCCGGTATCATCGCAATGATTGAAGATCGTAATCGACCCGTTGTCGGTGAATTTGATGGCATTGCCAATGATGTTCAAGAACAACTGCTTCATGCGCAATTCATCAACAAACAGCGTGTGCATGTTTGCCGTCTGGTTCTTCACTTCAATATTTTTAGCCTTAACCAAGACGTCCACGGTGGCAATGACATCATCGACAACTTTGCCCATGTTCACGTTTTCACATTCCAGCTCCAACTTGCCCGCTTCGATCTTCGACAGATCCAAGATGAGGTTGACCGTCTCCAGCAACAAACGGCCGCTCGTCGTGATCAGTTTGGTGTATTCGTGATAGTCTTCTGAGAGCGGCCCTTTGATTTCGTAATACATCATTTCCGAAAACCCGATGATGGAGTTTAACGGCGTGCGCAACTCATGACTCATGTTGGCGAGAAACTCCGACTTGGCCCGGTTGGCCAACTCGGCCTCATTTCTGGCTTCTTGCAGCGCCTTCTCGGCAAGCTTCCGATTTGTGATGTCTTCTTGCACGGAGACATACCCGCTGATGTGACCGTCTTCTTCCAAAATGGGAGATATGGACGCGGCACTCCAATAGCGCGTGCCATCCTTGCGCTTGTTGAAAAATTCTCCCAGCCACGGTTCTCCATTTCGCAAAACCTCCCACATGCGCAAGCTCTCATCGGTTACATCCAGTTCCCCATCCAACAAGCTGACATTTTGCCCGATGGCCTCCGTTCCTGAGTAGCCGGTGACTTGGGTAAACGCGGGATTGACGTAATCGATCACGCCTTCAGCATCGGTCATGATGATGACCGCCGAACTGACTTCAATGGCCTGGCGAAGTTTGTGAAGTTTCTGCTCAGCTTGTTTTTCAAGATTTTGATAGGCGACATCCAATCTCTCGAGGGTCGCGTTAAACGCCCTGGCAACACTGGCAATTTCATCGTCCCCACTTTCGGGCAAGCGCTCGGCGGCATTGCCCGAAAGCGTGATGGCGACCGCCTTACTTTCCAGTTCCATGAGCCTGGATGTGAGCAAACGGGAAATCAAGAGCGCTAAAATGAACGCAAGGAGCATGGCCGCCAGGCCTATGGCGAGGTGCCGACTGAGAGTCCGCTGTAAAAGAGTCTGAAACGCGTTGGCGTTCTCAAAAACATGGATGGATACGTTAAAATCTTTGGATTCAAAGGGAAGCTGAAGGGGATAACTGTGATACATGTCCGCATTTTGTTTTTGCGGGGCATGGGTCTTGACCGAGGCCTGAACGCCCAGGACCCGATCCTCAACGGCCAGCTCAAATCCCCCCACCAACGCGTTATCCAAGTTTTCCAGATTGCCCCGGGGATCGAGGATATCCTTCAGCGCCACTTGGTAAATCAGTGCACCTTCGGCTAACCCGGTGTTCGCGAACAGAACCGGCTTGATGAAGGCGATAACGTCCGCATTGTCCTGACGAAACAGCGTGGCTGTGGTCTGATTGTTGTCAACATATTGGGCGATCTGTTCCGATTTTATCCGTAAATCGGTACCCGCGAGATTGCCGGCGATCATTTTGCCCTGGAAATTCGTCAAGATCACTTGAACCGGCACACCGTTGACGAGACGAAAGCCGTTCAAAAAATTGGCCAGATAAACATTGCGCCCCAAGTCATCCACCAAGGCATTGCCAACCAAGGTGTTGTTCGACAGCCCGGTCAGACTTTCGAAGAGCCCATTGATGGTGCTGGAAATTTGGCTTGATGCGTACTCACCGTGCAAGTCCACCGCATCATCCATGTTGTGCTGGATCACCGCTCTCATGTCGAGATAGGAAAACACGCCAATGCTTGCGACGAAAATCATCACGACCAAAAGGATCGCCGCAGCAATGCGGCGCGTTAGGGATGCAAAGAACATGCTGCAGCGTGCCTCCACCGGGTCTAATCGACGTCAAGCGGGCGGATGACACCGTATTCGTCATATCGTGCCATGAACACGTCATCTTGTTCCAAGGCATCGTAGTCGTTTGCTCCAAACGGCTTGTCGTAGGTCCGAACCAACCCTTTAACGGCTGTCACATTTTCCAGGGCATCGCGAACGGCAGGTCGGTTCGTAGAACCGGCAAGATCGATTGCACGGGCCAAAATCTGAACGATGTCATAAGCGTGACCGACGCCGACGGGGGAATCGATATCCTCAATCCGCTCAAGTCCGTAAAGGCGCTTGGCCCAGTCCATAAACGTGGCGCTGATGGTCGGCTCGGCCTGAAAAAAACTAAAGGTTTGCACCACGGAAAAATCGACTTTCGAAAGGTCGCCTTGGCAGGCCTCCACAAATTGACCGCCAGTGATCCCCCAGTGACTGATGATGGGCAAGCGCTGGTCTTCAGGCAAAGACGCGACGTAACGCACCACCAAAGAGCCTTCGATATCGTTGGCGACCATGACCAATGTGTCGGCACCCCATTCTTGGATAATCCGGTAAAAACCGCTGAAGTCTTTGTCACCCCAGTTGTACCAAATGACTTTGGTTGCCATGTCGGAGCCGATTTCACCGAGATAACGCTCGGCCGCATTCACGTTGGACCGTCCCCACCCGGTGTTGGGCACCAACAGGGCAATGCGTTTTGCCTTGTTTTTTTGCGCATGGCGCAACATGGCGGGCATAGCCAAGCGGTCGCGCAAGGAAACACGGAAGGCATAACTGGGACTGTGGGCGTGCTCCGTGATGCCATCTGCCGATCCCCACGCATCCATCATGATGATTTTGAGGTCATGAAGAATATCAATTTCGCTGAGAATAACCGGACTAAAGCGTCCGCCGACGACCGCCACCAGGTCTTCTTGCTGGGCAAACAGTTTGATGTTTTCCACGCCCCGCGCAGGCACCGAACGGTTGTCCCGGGTCAACAGCTTCAAGGGGCGTCCACCGAGGACGCCACCGCGCGCGTTGACCTCCGCAATACCGATGGTCAAACCTTTTTCAATGGCCTGCGCCGAGGTGCTGTTTTTTAAACCGAACTCACCATCAAAACCGATATAAACCGGCTTGATCTCTGCGCGCACAGACGTCTGAGCCAACAGGACGAGCAGTGGAATAATCCAAAGGAAACTGAGTTTAGGCGAGATTAGATTTCTAAACGGGGTCATATCTTGGAGCCTGATCATATTCACTAAACGTAATACTATAGCACTTTATACACAGCGCGGAATGTTATTTTGAAATCAAGAAACGCCCTTTTACGCTGCCTCCTACCGGACCAAAATCTGTTTTCCTGACGTTTCGGTGCGCCGCGCGGGTGGGGCCAACACATCCAAGCCCATTCTCGTTTACATCTTAAGCTGTTGTGTCGACGGAGCTAAAAGTCGGTTTAACGCAGGGCAGCTATGGCCTGGGCACAAGCCTGCACAGACTTATTTGGTTTACGCTTTGCCTTTTCGCCTGTACAACACAGCCAAATGAGACCGTTGCGCCGGGCACTGATGCGCGGCGACGTGTGTTCGTTGACGTAATCTTGCATATCAACAGACGTCGCCCGGCACACGAAACCCGCATTCCGAAAGAAAAGACATGACAGATTTTGAAGGCGTCCTCCCGGCGCTTGGCCAAGCGTTGACGAAGCGCGGCTACACAGTGTTGACCCCGGTACAAAACGCGGTTCTGGCCCCTGAACTGAGAGACGCAGACGCCTTGGTGTCGGCGCAGACCGGATCGGGCAAGACCGTGGCGTTCGGCTTGGCGTTGGCCCCAACGTTGTTGGGCGACTCTGAGCGTTTTGAATACGCCAAAGCCCCCCTGGCCCTGGCCGTCGCACCGACCCGTGAATTGGCGCTGCAGGTGAAACGCGAACTGGAATGGCTGTACGAAAATACCGGCGCAAAAGTGGTGTCGTGCGTGGGCGGCATGGATATGCGTATGGAGCGCAAAAACCTGCAAAGCGGCGCGCACATCGTGGTCGGCACACCGGGACGTTTGCGCGATCACATTGAACGCGGTTCGTTTGACACCTCCAACCTCAAGGGCGTGGTGTTGGATGAAGCCGACGAAATGCTCGATTTGGGCTTTCGCGACGATCTCGAATACATCCTTGATTCCGCCCCTTCAGAGCGGCGTACCTTGATGTTTTCCGCCACCGTGCCGCGCACCATCGCGACGCTGGCGAAAAAGTTTCAGCGCGACGCGGTTCGTGTCACCACCGCCGCCGAACAGGACCAGCACGTTGACATCGATTACCGCGCCTTGACCATTGCGCCCAATGACCGCGAGAACGCCATCATCAACGTGCTGCGCTATTATGAAGCCAAAAGCGCGATTGTGTTTTGCGCCACCCGCGCCACCGTCAATCACATGACCAGCCGCTTCAACAATCGCGGTTTTTCCGTGGTGGCGCTGTCCGGTGAGCTCAGCCAGAACGAACGCACCCACGCCCTGCAAGCCATGCGCGATGGCCGCGCCCGGGTGTGTATCGCCACCGACGTGGCGGCGCGCGGCATCGATCTGCCCAATTTGGAGCTGGTCATCCACGCCGACATCCCCAAAAGCCGGGACCCGTTGCTGCACCGCAGTGGCCGCACCGGGCGGGCCGGGCGCAAAGGCACCAGCGTGCTGATCGTGCCGCACAACTGGCGCAAGCGCACCGAACGCCTGTTGGCCAGCGCCAACGTTTCCGCCACTTGGGCGGTGCCCCCGTCTTTGGACGAAATCGCCAGTCGCGACCATCAGCGCATTTTGGAAGCTCCGGTCCTGGCCGAGCCGCTGACAGAAGACGAAATCACGTTCGCCAAAGAACTTCTGGCCAAGCATGGCGCGGAGCAAATTGCCGCCGCGTATCTGCGTTTACAGCGCACCGACCAGCCGGTCCCGGAAGAGCTGATCGATTCTGTGCCCGAAGAACAACAACGCCCGCCCCGCGATGATTTTAAAAACGGGGTGTGGTTCTCCCTTTCGGTGGGCCGCAAGCACAATGCCGAACCGCGCTGGTTGTTGCCGACGCTATGCCGTGCCGGTCACTTGACCAAGCGCGACATCGGGGCCATCAAAATTCAACAAAACGAAACCCATGTGGAATTGGCGCCGGAATGTGTGGATCGCTTCTTGGAAGCCATCGGACCGACCCGCAAGATGGAAAAATCCATCACCGTGAATCGTTTGGACGGCGCACCTGCGCCGCAACGCGAAGCCCCGCCCGCCAATCCGTACGCCAAAAAACGCACCTTCAAAACCAAGATGTACGCGCCCGAACCTTATGAAGGTGGTAAGTCCAAGCGGTCTGCGTCGTCTGATGACGCCGAGCGTCCCGCACGCGCGACCTTTACGGAAAAGGACAGCCCCGCCCCCGACGCCCCCGCATTTGAGAAAAAATCGTACGAAAAGAAGGCTTATGAAAAGAAGCCTTATGAGAAAAAGCCATACGAGAAAAAGCCTTATGACAAGAATTCTTCCGAGAAAAAACCCTTTGAGAAGAAGCCTTATGAGAAAAAATCCACCGATGGGGCACCCAGTGCGGATGCCAAGCCTTGGGTGAAAAAATCCAAGTCTGCGGACGATAATAAATCCGCGGGCAAAAAACCATATAAGGCCAAAACGGGCTCCGGTTTCGGCAAAGGCACGCCCAAACCCAAGCCCGGTGGCAAGGGCGGCGCGAAGTCCACGTTTAAGGGCGGCGCTTCAAAACCCACCTCACATTCAGGTGCAAAACCGGGTTCCGCCCCCATCAAACGGAAAAAGCTGCACCTCAAAACGGACTAAGGGGCCATCTTCCCCCCCACATCAACCGGGCCGCGTTCGCGTGGTCCGGTTTTTTGTGCCCATTTTTTTTACGCACACCACTTTTTTCCTCACGCCACTGGCGATTCAGGCCCCGGCACGCTAAATTCCCCGTAGCCCACTTTTCCCGTTTAGGACCTTAAGCCATGCCCAAATGTTTTATCGATTCAACCCCCACTGCCTTGCCTGTTCATACGGTTCGCGAAGACGCCTATGGCGCGTGGTTGGACAGCCAGCCGGACGGCGTCAAGGCCTGGTTGGCCAGCAGCGGCTTTAAGGGCAAAGGCGGCCAGACGGCCCTGTTGCCGGGCGATGGCGCAACCGGGGCGGTTGGCGCCGTCTACGTGATCGGCGGCAATGATGATCGCGGCGGGGCGTGGGCGTGGGCCAGTTTGCAAACGGGCCTGCCGGCTGGTGAATACCAAATCGTTTCCGAGCTCAGCGCGGATGACGCCCATGACGCAGCCTTGGGCTTTGCGCTCGCGTCCTATCGCTATGAGCGTTACCTCACACAAACTGATGAAGGCAACGGCCCAGATAACGACCCAGACAATGGCCCAGACAACGGCAGCGCAAATATGCCCGTGTTGGTGTGGCCCCAAGGTGCGGACCGCGATGGCGTGCGCGGCGCCTATGGCGCCACCAAATTGGTGCGTGACTTGATCAATACCCCGGCGTCCGATTTGGGCCCTGCGGAATTGGCCAAAGCGGCCGAAGAATTGGCCCATGCCAGCGGAGCGACCTTCAAAGGCGTGGTTGGCGTTGATCTCATCCGCGAAGATTTCCCGGCTGTCTACGCCGTGGGCCGGGGTGCCGAAGACAGCCGCGCGCCCCGCCTGATCGAATTTTCCTGGGGCCGGGAAGACGCGCCCAGGGTGACTTTGGTGGGCAAGGGCGTCACTTTTGATACCGGCGGATTGGACCTCAAACCTGCATCGGCCATGAAGTTGATGAAAAAAGATATGGGCGGTGCAGCCCATGCTCTGGGATTGGCCTCCATGATCATGGTCGCCGAGTTGGACGTGCGCTTGCGGGTCATCATCGCGGCGGTGGAAAACAGCGTCTCCGGCGGGGCCATGCGCCCCCAAGACGTGATCGCCACGCGCAAGGGCCTCAGCGTCGAAATCGGCAACACCGATGCCGAAGGCCGGGTCATTTTGGCCGACGCTTTGGCCTTGGCCAGCGAAGACAATCCTGAATTCATCGTCGATTTTGCGACCTTAACGGGGGCTGCGCGCTCCGCCTTAGGGACCGATTTGCCCGCCCTGTTTTGCAACGATGACGGTTGGGCCGAGGCCATCTTGGATGCAGGCCTTAAGACCGCCGACCCCCTGTGGCGTATGCCCTTGCACCAACCCTATAAAAAGCAAATCAAAAGCAAGATCGCAGATTTACGCAACGACACCGACACCCCTTACGGCGGGGCCATTACGGCGGCGTTGTTTTTGCAGACGTTTGTCGGCAAAGACATTGCGTGGGCACATATCGATTTGATGGGCTGGACCTTGGCGGCCATGGCGGGCAAACCGGACGGTGGCGAAGCCATGTCCATGCGCGCCCTGTTCGCCGCCCTGACGGATCGTTACGCATCTTAAACGGATCGGGTTCGTTCGATTGACTTTTCGGTGTCCGTCTTTGCACTTGTGAAGCAAGACAGCGCTTGCCCTGTTCCCCGCGCTCGGTTACAAATAGACCGCTATCGTAACGAATCGATTCGCACAAATAGGAAACCCGCGCGCATGGCCGTTGAACTCTCCGAACTCGATGCTCTAGATCTGTGGCGTCGCGCCTTGGTCAGCAGCGTGCGCTTGGACGCTCCGGATTTGACGGCGCGGCAAATGGCTTTGCTGTTGACCGTTTACCTGACGCCGCCGCCGCACACCGTGCGCGGTTTGGCCGAGAGCCTCAAAGTTTCCAAACCCGCCATCACCCGCGCCATCGATCGTTTGGGCGACATGGAATTGGTGCGCCGTAAGGTTGACGAAGAAGACCGTCGTTCGGTTTTGATTCAGCGCACCGTGCGCGGATCGGTGTTCTTGCGCGAATACGGCGAACTGATCGTCGCCGCCGCCCGTGGCCTCACCACTTCAGGCAAAGCCGCTGATCGCTAAACCTTCCCGTACAGATCAGGCTCCACAACACGATTTGTTTTCCTGAATGGGCGGACACGGGGTGTCGGCGTATGAGCAATACACGCAACAATCCCCGGCCTTGGGCTTCAACACCGCCCCACACCCTTTGCAGTCATAAAAATACTGACACGCGTCCCGCGGCATGGTTTCCGTCTCAGCGTGCCCGCATTCGGGGCAGGTGATGATCGAGGTCAGTTTGACCGCCATCACGTTGCATCCCTAAGCCGCGCGAATGCGCACCCGACGCCCCGACGGCGGTTTGAAATTGTGCAAGTAACTGGGCAGCACCGATTCAATGCCCTGAGGCGACAGGCCCAAGTCCTTAAACGTTAAGTTTTCCCCACTCACCACGTTGTCGATTTTCAGCAATTTAACTTGATCGCGGGTGAGCGGCTTTGAAGGCAAAAATTCCATAAAAAACGCCGCGATGGAGGCGAGCGGAAGGGGAAAAGGCACAATTAAACGTTTGCGCCCGGTGTATTTCAGCATCAATTCCATCAGATCGCGGAAGGTATAGGTGTTCGGCCCGGCCAGCTCAAACACCTTGCCGTGGGCCTTAGCATCGCTGAGACCTTTGAGTGCGGCGTCGGCCACATCGCCGACGTAAACGGGCTGAAAACGGGTGCCGCCGTTGGCGCAGAACTCAAAGGTGGGAAACCGCCACTCGGTATCGTTTCCGGCTTCCATCGAATAGCTGGGCAGCAGCGAACAGCCAAAGATCGGCAGCACCGGGCTCCACCGCGCAATGGCCGCAAACAGGTTCATAAAGCCATCTTCCGGGCCGAGAATGACGGAGGGACGCAAAATCACCGCTTCGGGAAAGGCGTTTAAAACGGCGGTTTCAGCCTGGGCCTTGGTCTGAGCATAAATGGACGGCGAATCCGCATTGGCCCCCAGCGCCGAGACTTGCACCAGCGCTTTGACGCCCGCAGCCTTGGCGGCTTCGGCGATGTTGCCTGCGCCCTCGACATGGACGCGGGCAAAGGTATTGCGGCCAAACGGGGCCAGAAGGCCGACACAGTTCACGACCGCATCCGCACCCCTCACGGCGCGTTCGACTTCCGCCTTGTTGGCGATATTGGCCTTCATCAGCACGATTTGTCCGGGATCGCCGAGCGGTTTCAAGAACATGGCGCTTTCCGGGTCACGACAGGCCACCCGCACGCGGTCGCCCTGATGAGCCAGCTTTTGCACGATGTGCCTGCCGACAAATCCATTTCCGCCAAATACCGTGACCAGACGTCTTGCCATAGTGCTTCTCCAAAATCGCCAAGTTAAATGCTGTGAAGGCTTACGTTCATCTTCTGCGCCAATACTCAACCCTCTAGGCCCGTCGAGCAACCCCCTTATAATGATAAGTGAGCAGTTTTGGACCCTCCAAATAACCTTCTTCCAGGCTTTCGAGGACAAAACCGGCATCTTTGATCAACGTATCGGGGCGACGGTTTAAATTGCACCCCCCGCCGATGCAGGACCACGCCGGATTGAGACGGTCTTGCCAGCGTGCCAAGCCGACGTCCGGCGCACGGCCATGTTCGACAAACAACAGCTGCCCATCCGCCTTCAACACGCGGCGCATAGCTTGCAATGCTTTGCCCGGATCGGCGATGGAACACAGCGTCCAGGTGGTGACGATGGTGTCGATGCTGTGCTCGTCCAAGGCCAGATCTTCGCCGTCGAGCGCGATGAATTCGACGTCGAAGGGCGCGGCGGCGGCTTTGGGCGCGGCTTTACGGCGGAGCTTTTCATTGGGCTCCAAGGCCAAAAGTGTGCTGACGGCGGATGTGTAGTGGGCGATGTTCAAACCCGAACCCGCACCGATTTCCAAAACCCGGCCCCGCGCCAGGGGGATCAGTTGCTCGCGTTCGCGCGTCGCCATCGATGCCCGCATGGCGACGTCGATCAGATGGGGCAAAATGTGGCGGTCGTAGTGTTCGCGCAAAGACATGGCGGCACTTTACGCCGATCTGGAACCCGGGCCTAGAGCAAGAAAACGAAACCGCCCCGCGTTATCTGTTGACAACCATCTTCCAGCGCTATAGTTCATGCGCCGGACGGCAAAGGCCGCAAGGTCGGTGTCTCGTCAGCCCAGGTGGCGGAATTGGTAGACGCGCAGGCTTCAGGTGCCTGTGACCGCAAGGTCGTGGAAGTTCGAGTCTTCTCCTGGGCACCAACCTCTCAATGCTTTAAAGTGGTTATTGAAAAGCTGAGGGGGCGGTTTGATTGACGAGCACGCGGCCCCCCGGAAACGGACGGAAAGGCCGCGATATGACGACCCCAACCATACATCTTTACAAAAATGATCTGCCCGATGGCTTGGTGTTTAAGGACGCCATCGCCGTTGATTCCGAAGCCATGGGACTGGACCCCAAGCGCGATCGGTTGTGTGTGGTTCAACTTTCCGGTGGCGACGGCGTGTGTCACTTGGTGCAAATCGCCCAAGGTCAGAACGAAGCGCCCAACTTAAAACGCCTGATGGAAGACCCCAAGATCGTCAAAATTTTCCATTTTGCCCGTTTTGACGTGATGATCTTGAAACACGCCTTGGGGATTCGCACAAATCCGGTGTTTTGCACCAAAATCGCGTCAAAGCTGGCGCGCACCTATACCGACCGCCACGGCTACAAAGACGTCTGCCGGGAATTGGCCCATGTGGAAATCTCCAAGGAGCAACAGTCTTCGGATTGGGGCCATGCCACGCTCAGCGAAGAGCAGCTGTTGTACGCCGCCACGGACGTCTTATATCTGCACGAGGTGCGCGCGCGCTTGATGGAGATGTTGGCCCGCGAAGGCCGCACCGAATTGGCGCAAAGCTGTTTCGACTTTTTGCACACCCGCACGGATTTGGATTTGGCGGGTTGGGCAGAAACAGATATCTTCGCTCATAAATAAATCGTCCCTTCGCCCCCGCTTGCCGGGGTTTTGCAACACACCGTTGGAGCCATCCCAAAATGGCACAAAGCAAGCCCAATACCATCGCTTCGTCGGATATCGAGTCCGCGCGTCGCGTGTTGAAGACCGAATCTCAGGCGCTCGATGCGCTGGCCGCCAGCCTGGACGGTCCGTTTACGGACGCACTCGATCTGATCGACAACGCCACCGGGCGGGTGGTCGTCACCGGTATGGGCAAAAGCGGCCACGTGGGCAACAAAATCGTAGCGACGCTGGCGTCAACCGGACAGCCGGCCTTTTTTGTCCACCCCGCAGAAGCCAGCCACGGCGATTTGGGAATGGTTCAGTTAGACGACGTGGTCATTGCCCTGTCCAATTCGGGCGAAACCTCAGAGCTGTCCGACATCATCGCCTTTACGCGGCGTCACCGCATTGGCTTGATCGCCATCACCGGACGGGCGGGCTCGACCTTGGCCGAGGCGGCCGACGTTTCCTTGGTCATCCCCGACAGCCCCGAAGCCTGCCCCATGGGCTTGGCGCCCACCACCTCGACCACGGTGATGCTGGCGTTGGGCGATGCATTGGCGGTTTGTTTGCTGGAACGCAAGGGCTTTACCGCACAAGATTTTCAAAATTTCCACCCCGGCGGCAAATTGGGCCAACGCTTGCTCAAAGTCGCCGATTTGATGCATTCCGGCGATCAGGTGCCGTTGATCGGGCAAAATGCGCCCATGTCCGAAGCCTTGATCGTGATGACGCAAAAAAGCTTTGGCGCCGTGGGTGTTTTGGACGGCGACGGCGCGCTGGCGGGTGTCATCACCGATGGCGATTTGCGCCGCCACATGAGCAAAGACCTGATTGATCAACGTGCGGGCGACGTGATGACCAAAGGCTGCGTATCGGCGCGGCCGTCGCAAATTGCCAGTGAGGCGCTGGCCATCATGAACGAACGCAAGATCACCTCGCTGTTTTGCATCGAAGAGGGAAAACCCGTCGGAATCGTCCACATTCACGATTGTCTGCGGGCCGGTGTGGCTTAAATGAGCAGGCCGCCAGATGTTGGTCCTCGTTTTACGCCCAGATCTGGCCCGTCTGGCGATCTGACCGATCGCAAGCGCAACGCCAGCCCGCTGGCCGCCAATCTGGTAGGTGGACGCGAAGAGCGGGCGGCGGAAGAGGATCATCGCGCACCGTTGCGCTCTGGCGGCAGCTATTCGCGGTTTGTGGCGTGGATGAAGGTGCTCTTGCCGTTTTTCGCCCTGGGCTTGATTGCCTTGATCGTGATCTGGCCGCGTCTGAAATCGGAAGACACCTTTCGCATCGGGTTTTCATCTGTACAGCTTTCGGGATCGGCTCAGCCCGGCGTCGACAATGCCCGCTACATGGGCACCGACGAAAACCGCCGCCCTTACACCATCACCGCCGATTTGGCACGCATCGACGATAAAGTCGACGGCCTGATTTTTCTGGAAACGCCCAAGGCCGATCTCACCTTGGAAGATGGCACATGGTTGGTGTTGACGGCCAACAAGGGGCGCTTTTTTGAAGGGCGTCAGCGGTTGGAATTGGATGGCAACGTGAATTTGTTTCACGACACCGGCTATGAAATCGCCACCGAGCACTTAAATATGGATCTCAAAACCAACATCGCCGAAAGCAAGGCCCCGGTGGTCGGCCATGGTCCGTTTGGGGTGCTGAACTCCGCAGGCCTGAAATTGATTGACAAGGGGCGCATTATTTATTTTACCGGACCCGCTAAGTTGGTCTTGTATCCGTCCCAAAACGCAGAGCGCGGCGCGAAATGAATTGGAGCACAAACACCATGCATGCCCAGAACCGGCCTGATCCTCTCTTAGCCGCCCTCTTGCGGGTGGGCCGTGGCGTATATTGCCCCAGGGTGTTTGCAGTTGCGCTGCTGAGCCTGATAAGTTCCGGTGCGGTTCTGGCCCAAGGCTTGGATCTGCGCGGGGGCGGCGACAGCCTGCCCATCGGCATCAACGCCGTCGGTGGAATTGAATGGAATCAAGACGAAAAGGTGTTCATCGCCTCTGGCCCCAACGCCACGGCGACCCAGGGCGACATGGTCATCGATGCCGATGAACTGCGCGCCTACTATCGCGACGCCGACACCGGCAATACCGAAATTTTTCGCCTGGACGCCGTTGGCCAAGTGCGCATCACATCACCTGGGCGCGTCGCCACCGGCGGACATGCGGTCTACGACGTCGACAAGTCCGTGGTGGTGCTCAAAGACGGCAACCCGGTGAAACTGATTTCGGGCGCCGACGTGATCATCACCAATGGCCAATTGGAATTTTGGGACCAGCGCAATTTGGCGGTGGCGCGCGGTGGCGCACAGGCGGCACGGGTGGACAAACGCATCCGCGCAGAAGTCCTCACCGCGCACTTTGTCAAAGGCGATGCGGGCAAATCGCAGATTGAATTGATTGAAGCTTTTGACAACGTCCGCATTGACACGGACGCGGAACAGGTATTTTCTGATCGTGCTGCATATAATGTGCCAACTGGTCTTGCACGCCTGACAGGTTCGGTTAAGATTATCCGCGGCGGCAACCAAATTAACGGTTGCAGCGCTGATATCGATTTAAATACCGGTATCAGTCGTTTGAACAGTTGCGACGGCGCGGCGGTCAGCGGCGCCACAGCCGGGGGGGCCACAGGCGGCACAAAAGCCAACCCGAACGCATCCGGACGGATTCACGGCGTGTTAGAGCCGAAGGATCGAAAAAAATAAACCCGCGGCCGTTTCAGACCGCATCGAATACGGCCTAACGCATTTAAGATCAGGACCTTTTAAAAGACCCATGAAGCACGCTCACCCTTCCAAAGCCCATCCGAACATCAAGATGGTGGCAGACGCTGACACGGCGCCCGCGCGAGGATTGGTGGCGCAGACCTTGGGCAAACGCTATAAAAAGCGTCCCGTTGTGTCGGACGTGTCGATGACCGTCCAGCGCGGCGAAGCGGTCGGCTTGTTGGGCCCCAATGGCGCGGGCAAAACCACTTGTTTTTATATGATCACCGGTCTTGTGCAGCCCGATTACGGACGCATTGTTTTGGATGGCGATGACATTACGGGTTTGCCGATGTATCGGCGCGCCCGTTTGGGCATTGGTTACCTGCCCCAAGAAGCGTCTATTTTTCGCGGTTTGAGCGTCGAAGAAAACATTCGCGCCGTGCTGGAAGTGGTCGAACCCGACCGCGAGGTCCGCGAAGCGACGCTGGATGCACTGCTGGCGGAATTTTCCATCACCCATTTACGGCGCACGCCGGCCCTAGCGCTGTCGGGCGGGGAGCGCCGCCGCGTTGAAATCGCCCGTTGTCTGGCCTCCAACCCCCATTTTGTGTTGTTGGATGAGCCGTTTGCCGGCATTGACCCCATCGCGGTGGGCGACATTCGCGATTTGGTTGGGCATCTCAAAAACCGTGGCATCGGCGTGTTGATCACCGATCACAACGTCCGCGAAACCTTAGATGTCATTGACCGAGCCTACATCATTCACAACGGCATGATGTTAATGGAAGGCACGCCAGCGGCCATCGTCGGCAACGAAGATGTCCGCCGGGTTTACCTCGGTGAACGCTTTAGCCTGTAACAAACCCATGGTTTCGACTTTGAACAGACCGACAGTGCGATTTGAATCGTTGAGGATGTCCCGAGTTCGCCTGTTGGCGAAGGAGCGTTCCACATGTCCATGACGCCCCGCCTAGATCTTCGCCAATCTCAATCGCTGGTGATGACCCCGCAATTGCAGCAAGCGATTAAGCTTTTGCAACTCACCAACATCGAGCTCAGCGCCTATGTCGAGCAAGAACTGGAACAAAACCCCCTTCTGGAACGCAGCGAATCGAGCATCACGGAAACCGGCGAAGTCCGCGGCGAAGGCATCAATGAAGGCGCCTCGGACGCCTTGCCGCAAAGTGAAATTGACGCGGCCCAAAGTGGCGATACCGCAGATACCTTGACCCGCAGCGGGGAAACCGGTCAAGACATCGATGGCGGTCAGTCCATGGATACCGACATCGACAATGACTGGTCCAGCGATTCCCCTGCCAATGATCCCGGACCCAGCGGCGATAGCGCTTACGAAAATTGGGGCACCTCAACGGGTACGGTGTCGTATGGTGGGGACGATCTTCCCGGCCTTGAACAAACCTTGGCGTGCGAAGAGTCCATGCGCGATCATATGCTCCAAGAACTGGGCATCTTGATCGACACCCCGATGCAGCGCCTCATCGGCGTGCACTTGATCGATATGCTGGACGAAGCGGGATATGTGCAGGGCAGTTTCGATGAGTTGGCCGAGCGTCTAGGCTGTGACGTGGGCGAAATCGAAGCCGTGCTGGAGAGGCTGCAAGGGGTCGAACCGGCCGGTATGTTTGCCCGCGACTTGGCTGAATGCTTAGGTTTGCAACTGAAAGAAAAAAGCCGCCTGGACCCCGCCATGCAGGCGCTTTTGAACAATCTCGAACTGCTGGCCAAGCGCGATTTGAAGGGCTTGATGAAGGTTTGTGGCGTGGATGAAGAAGATATCCACGACATGGTCAGCGAAATTCGCGAACTCGACCCCAGGCCGGGACGCGCCTTTAACCATGATGTGGCCCAACCGGTGATTCCCGATGTGCTGATGCGCACCGGCCCCGACGGCAGCTGGCTGGTCGAATTGAATGCCGAAACCCTGCCCCGGGTGCTGGTCAACAACACCTATTATGCGCAAATTCATCGCGCCACCCACAGCGAAAAAGACAAACGCTACATCCAAGAGTGTCTGCAAACCGCCAACTGGCTGGTTAAGTCTTTGCACCAACGCGCCACCACCATTTTGAAGGTTTCCAGCGAAATTGTGCGCCAACAAGACGGTTTTTTCCGTCACGGGGTATCGGCGTTGAAGCCACTGGTGCTGCGCGATATCGCCGATGTGATCGAAATGCACGAAAGTACGGTGTCGCGGGTGACGTCGAATAAATACATTTCCACCCCACGCGGAATTTTTGAATTGAAGTATTTTTTCACCTCTTCGGTGGGCGGATCGGGTATCGGGGACGGTCATTCTTCGGAGGCCGTGCGCCAAAGAATCAAAGATTTGGTTGATGCCGAAGACCCCAAAAAGGTCCTCTCAGACGATAAACTTGTAACGATATTGAAGGCCGAAGGCATTGAAGTTGCGCGCAGAACCGTCGCCAAGTACAGAGATTCCCTGAGCATCGCGTCGTCGGTTCAACGCCGTCGCGAAAAATCATCCAGGCTTTAGGGTCAGGGGCTTGAAGAAGGGGACAATACACGACATGACTTCACCCCTTGACTTCGCCCGGAGAGCGAACTAATTTCCGCTCATCTTAGGGTGCTCAGTAGATTTTGCGCATCCGGGCCGAACGGGTCACGCTCTTGGAGTGTTGCGTAAGAGGCACCCGGAGACGGGTCCAGGAGTGAACTGAGTCAAACCGATTGAATTGGTTGCGGACATGCGGGTAAAATAACGCACGTCGGCACCCCAGAAAAAAACACTTAAGGATTTGCTTTTCAATGGACATCACCGTCAAGGGGAAACAGATGGACGTGGGCGACGCCCTGCGGACCCACACTGAAGAAACCCTTTCTACAGCCGTTAGCAAATATTTCGACCGCGCAATTGATGCGACTGTCGTTTTTTCCAAGGTGCAGAGCGGCTTCCACGCCGATATCACCGTGCACGCAGGACGCGGTATCACCGTGCAGGGCGCCGGCGAAGCCGGTGACGCTTACCCCGCACTGGACGTCGCCCTGGAACGCATTGCGAAGCAGCTGCGCCGCTACCATCGCAAACTGGTGAATCACCACGCGATCGCCAACAGCGAAGTCACCCAGGCACAGTATTCTATTCTCGGCCAGACCGAGGAAGAAGAAGTTCACGAAGAACACCACCCTGCCATCGTTGCTGAAATGCCCCACGAAATTGCCACCATGAGCGTGAGCGATGCCGTGATGCGTCTCGATATGGGCAACTTGCCGCTGGTGATGTTCAAAAATGGCGGTCACGGCGGTTTGAACGTCGTATACCGTCGCCAAGACGGTAATGTGGGTTGGATTGACCCGCAAACAGCCGTTGCGGGCAAAGCCGCGAGCTAAGCAAGCAAGTGTTCGGGGGCGCACAAAAGCTTAAAGGGAACGGCGATGGAAATCAGTGACCTGATCTCAGTCGAAGGTGTGGACGCGAATCTTCGCGTCACCAGCAAGAAGCAAGCGTTGCAGGAACTTTCCAAGCGCGCTGCTGAAGTGACCGGCCAGCATGAACGCGCCATCTTCGATGTGTTGATGGAACGCGAACGTCTGGGCACCACCGGGGTCGGCAATGGTATCGCCATCCCCCACGGTAAATTGGCGTCGCTGGACCGACTGTATGGGCTGTTTGCCCGTTTGGAACAGCCGATCGATTTTCACTCCATTGACGAACAGCCTGTGGATCTGGTCTTTCTTCTGCTGGCACCGGAAACGGCGGGTGCGGATCACTTAAAAGCCCTGGCAAGGGTTTCGCGTCTGCTGCGCGATGCGGCGGTGTGCGAAAAACTGCGCGGCACAGATGACAATGAGGCGCTTTTCGTTTTGCTGACGGAATCGAGTGCTTCCCAAGCCGCTTAAGGTGGCTTGATGGATAATGTTCAGCGGCTTTAAGGCCCTGAACGACGGTTTTCGGG
>JGI10211J34971_10000414_pt1 | contig 34326 bp, 25 predicted proteins | sample Etolagsediment_FD_34971 | JGI IMG/M metagenome (IMG submission 34971)
ACCCTGTTCGAAAGTTTCGTACAAGCCGATTCCTCGGTCACCAATCGCTATGGCGGCTCGGGCCTGGGGCTCGCCATCAGCAAGCGTCTGGTCGAGATCATGGGTGGCAAAATTGGCGTCACCAGCGAGCCCGGGGTCGGCAGTGTTTTCTGGTTCCAGCTTTCGTTACAGATCGATACTAGCGTCAGCACAAGCACCCCGGATACGACCTGCGATGAACAGCCCCATCACTCCTTACGGGTACTGGTTGTTGAAGATGTCGTACCCAACCAGCTCGTCGCACGCAAGATGATCGAGAAGTATGGGCATCGCGTAGAGATAGCCGCGAATGGTCTTGAGGCCCTGGCCGCCGTCAAGAGCAGGCCTTATGACCTGGTTTTCATGGATGTGCGCATGCCGGAGATGGATGGCATCACCGCAACACGCGAGATCCGCAAACTGGCAGGCGATGTCGGCCGGGTGCCTATTGTCGCCATGAGCGCCAATGCCTATGATGAAGACAGGCAGGAGTGTCTCGATGCGGGCATGGATGGCTTCGTATCCAAACCGGTTAAAAAAGAACGCCTGTGCGAGGTGCTGCGATTGTATGCCAGTAGAAAGGACATGCAGTAAAAAGCATGCCCCGGTTCGATACGACGAAGGAACCGGGGCATTACCGACTTAGAACTTGTAACCGACCTTGATCATCAAGCGGGTATTGTCAAGATCTACATCCGCACCACCTGCCGTGGTGATATCAGAAACCATGGTCTGGTAGCGTGCTTCGGCGCCTATTTCAACCTGGCCCAGACTGTAGTTCAGGGATGCGCCAGCCTGCAGCGTGAAAGCGCTATCATCCAGACCGTTGGATTCAGCCCACAGGTAGCCAAAACCCGGTCCAAATCCGAAGGTCACGTCCTGGGCCAGTTCGATCTGGTAGTGCGGGTTCAATTCAAACGACGTGATTTCGACGCCATTTTCATCATAGCTGGCGTAGCTGACCTGCTGACGAATTACACCATTAGGCGCTTTCAACAGCGGGCAGTTCATAGCGAGTTCCAGACCGGTCATGGTGCCACTTGATGCATCAGACGGGTCCATGCTGCCGGTGATCAGCGATAGCATGGGTTTGAATTCATAACCATCACCTGCGACCGGCAGGAATTCCCATCCTTCAGCCTGAGCGGAGGATGCACCGAGCCCCAGACCCGCTGCGACAACCAGGGAAACAATCGACTTTTTCATAGATTTAGAATCTCGTGTAACGTTGAACAGGCGACGATAATACAGAAATTCATAATATGCTTATGTGATTAAGTCACAGTCGATAGAGATTTATTTTTTGCCGGCACAGCCGCAGTGGGAGGTTTCCGCATCAAGCATTCGCGCGACATTGAACAGCCAAACTGGACCAGGTGACCAGTCTGCCCGATATACTCACCCTTGCGTCCTCTTCAGCCGATGGCGCGATCTCCCTGCAAGGCTCAACCCAATCTGATGTCGCGGTGAATTTTTCTGCCACGGCTCCGTTCAGCAGCGTTAGCCTTCACAACGCGCTAACTCATTACCAAAGTAACTTTTTTATTCTTCATGACGGCCACCAATCAGACAAGTCGTCAGGCAACGCGATGGATAAGATCGGCCAGTGAATGAGCGCAGCCCAATTGCTCCATATCGGCATGCTGCAGATGTTTGTTGATTTCACTGCGAGAAAAAATACCGCGCAACTCACCCTGCTCTACAACCAGCAGGTGGCAGCAGTCCTGCTCCTTCATTGTGGCCAGAATATTTCCAACCTTGACCCGGCTGGCGATCTCCCAGTCGAGCACGCGAATCTCCTTGCTGGGCGTCATCACCATTCGCACAGGAATCTCGTCATGACGCAAACCTGTATCACGGCTGATGCGCAAGGGTTCATCGCCCATGATGTCGCAGGCGGTGATCTGACCAATAACCCGGTCGCCCGGTTTGTCTTTATTCGCATCCGGGTTCTTGACGACCAGCAACAGGTGATCGCTGGCCGACTTCATGCGCGCGGAGGCCCTGGCCAGGGTTTCCTCGGGCCCGATCATGCCGGGCCGATGATAGGCAAAATCGCTCATCACGCTCAGCGCCGGGGCATCTTCCTGCACATACGCCATGCCATGCAGAGCGCATTCCTTGAATTCGCTGGTCATCAGGCCCCTATATTGATTGCCGCTCATTGGTTCACCTTCATGCTTGTTCATGCGCAGTTGAGTATAAAAGTTTTCCACCCTCAAAGGCATAAATTCCGCCGCACAAACGACCTCGCTCAATTTTGCTCACCATCCATTCTCGCTGGCCGCCTGCGTCTTGACAGCATCCGTATAAACACCCATACCGCCAGCGCGGAAACCAGGTGTTTTAAACTGTGTCCGGACACCCACTGCAGCACATCGAACAGTTGCTGATCCAGATGCTCAAGCAGCTTGGCTATGAGATAACACAGCAGTATGAGCCAGTAGTATCCTGCGCCGGTAAATGCACCGGCCCCCAGCTTCAGTAGAAACGGCAACAACACAATTGGCAGAAACTGCACCAGCACGTACAGGCGCAGATCGCCCTGCCCAATCGACTCGGTCCATGCCCAGTACAGGACCGAGAAGAATCCGCAAAACACAAGCAATGGAAAAAGTACCACAGCGAGCCGAATCCCTAGATATTCCGCCAGCACAATGCTGAAAAACGCCATAAAGGCCAGCGTCATGGGCAGGCGGTCCCAAACAAGGCTGGCGTTATCAGGCTGCAGATGGTAGTAGAACGAACCGGCTCCAATAAGCATTACAGCGATGAAAAACACGCGATAAAGATAAGCAAGCTCACTAATGATGGATTCGCTGCCCAGATTTCTAAGTCTCAGCAGCCCAAAGCCACCGACCAGGATAAAGGCCAGGTTCGACAGCACATCAAACGCATTGGGCAGAGCCAGCAGTGCACGCTGATCGGCGAACAGGTGATACAAAGGATCCTGCATGATCGGCGGCATGAATAACACGGCCAGTATGGCCAGGCTCGATATCGACAGCAGAATTGCGTATTTCATCGCTAAACCCGTTTAATCGTTTGTGCATGATCCGGGCCGTCATCGACGGCCCGGAAACAAGACTCAGGCACGCAAAGCTCGATAACTGAAATACCGCAGGCCAGGCATCAACATCAGTACCAGCAGCGACCATAGTGAAAATGCGCCGCCACCGCCACCACCATGACTGGCCCGGTTACCACTGAACATGGGCTGCGCAGCGTCCACCCGATCCGTCGCAATCGGCTGAGCGGCGCGGAACTCACGCGCCTGCTGCTCTGTGTGCAGGCGGTTTGCATTTCGCTGTTCGATACCCAGACGTTGTCTCGCCTCATCGCGCAACACCAGCATCGACGTATAATCGGTAACCAGACCGTATTCAAGCGCCAGATCTGTCACGGCCTGTTCAAGATCCGCCTGGTCGCCAAAATCCGTCATTTCAGCCATCATATCGGTGATCGATGCAAAGGCCCACAGTCGTTCCAGTTCGGGATTGGCGCTGGAACTGGCAGGAAATGCAATGCGCGTAGCATAGACCTTATCCTGGCCCGAAATGCGACCGCTCAGGCGAATCTCCGCCTCGCCATCACCCCAGTAGTGACCGAGTACAATCAGTTGCTGACCACGATACAGACTGCCAATCCTGGCGGGTGTCAAATCAGCCGTGCGCACGCCTTCTATATCCAGCTGCACGCCATGCAAGGCCTCATGTGTCACCTTGCTGACCGCCTCCAGGATTCGGCCCACGATGTCATCGCTATTGGAGACGTTCACGGCAAAACCATTCGAGGCGCGGGTCAGGGCGTCGAGCAATGGGCGATTGGCGCTATTGCCCATCACAAAGGTAAACAGGCGAATGTCCTTCTGCTCGATCAAACGGATAAACCTACGCTGGCTGGTTTCACCCACGTTGGCCACGCCGTCGGTGACCAGCACAATGGCGCTGGTGCGATCGGCATCCGTTCCAGCCAGGCCTTTTTTCAGGCCCTCGTACAGGTTGGTGCCACTGCCCGGATCAACCCGCAACAGGCGCTGAGCATAGCGATCGATATTTTGTGGTGTTGCGGCGGTGTAACCCGAGGTCAGTTCCCGCACCGAATCGTTGAACAAGATGATACGAAAGCGATCATGACTGCGCATCTTGCCCAGCGCGCGCTGTACCCCATCCACCAGAGTGGCGTACTTGGCGCGCATCGAACCCGACACATCGAGCACGAAGACCCAGTCGCTGCCCTCGTTAATGGGTTGCAGATCATCGCCCGGGGTCAGCGTCAGCATGAAACTGCCGCGCTGCGCTGCATCGGGTTTGTAGGTGACCAGGTCGACGCTAGCCGGCAGACCGGGCTGGTGGCGCCAGTAAACGACCAGATCCTTGTCCAGTGTGAAGGCCGCCTGCGACTGCTGCCGCTGCGGTGGTAGCACCTGCTCTGCAACCGGCTCTCCGGCCTGCACGGCAACCTGTTGCGCCGACCGCGGGGCCGATGACAGGTCAACCAACCACTCACCGGGACCAGATTGACTGATCAACGCCTGTGGATGATCGGGCAGGCGCAGGGCATCCACCGGGTAGGATGAACGCAGNTTGAACTTGAAGCTGAAATTTTCTTGCACCGCTTCACTCGCTGTCCAGAACGCCAGCTTTTGTTCATCGACACCCCCTTCTTCGAGTGGATACACATAACGCCCCATGCCCGTATCGACCTGCGCCGTCTGCATATAAGCGAAGCGTACGCGGGTGTGCTGCATGGCCCGCACCGGCGACACGCTGATATCGAAGGTTTTAAAGCCATCCTGTTGCATCAGGCCCGCGTCCCTACCCGCCGCTTTTTCGCTGGCATAGACCTCTCGCGCCTTTTGCTTTTTCAGAACCTCGCCGCTGACGGGCTGACCATCGATCCACACGGTGAACTCCGATACCGCCGCCTGCTGCGGCAGCGGGAAAGAATACACTGCCTCCAGGTCCTGTGTGTGCGGGTTGCTGAACACTTGTTCGACCGTGGTGATGGCATAACCGTCCTCGACGACCACATTCACATGATGCTGCTGAATATCCAGCGCCGGCAGTTGGCTGTTAACCGGTGTCAGCAGTCCGGCTGACGTCGCATGGGTGCTGACCGCCGCGAGCCCCAGCACAGCCATAGCCGGCAGCAATACGTAACGTTTAAAAGAATTGAATGTTTGCATGATTCGTCTCCTGTGTATTGACGAACCCAGTGTCATTGCAAAAATAGTATTAATAAACCTTTACCGCTAAAGTCTTTATTTAATACACTATAAGTTCATTAATAATAGACCTTTCCGCAATGAGTCAGAGCGCCGAACTCATCCATACCCTGAAACGCAGCCTGCGCCGGTCGCGCATCACCTATGTTGATATCGCGCGCCATCTCGACATGAGCGAAGCCAATGTCAAACGCCTGTTCGCCAGCGGCTCATTCACCCTGCAGCGCCTGGAGGCCGTGTGCGCCCTGCTGCAAATGGAGTTGAGCGAGCTATTCGCCGAGCACGAAAAATCTCGCCAACGCCTGAGTCATCTAAGTCTGGAACAGGAACAGGAATTGGTCAGCGATATCCAGTTGCTGCTGGTCGCCGTCAGCGTTCGCAATCATCTTGGATTTCAAGACATCATCACCCGCTACAAAATCAGCGAACCCGAATGCATTCGCTGCCTGGCCCGACTCGACCGCCTCAAGGTCATCGACCTGCTACCGGGCAACCGTGTTCGGCTGCTGATCGATGATAACTTCAGCTGGCTGCCCAACGGCCCCATCGAACATTTCTATCAACAACAGATACAACAACCCTTTCTGCGAGCGCGCTTCAACCAGGAACTGGAATGTCGACTTTTTAAATTCGCCCTGCTGGGCGAAAACTCGGCCCGCCAGATGGTTAAGAAGCTGCAGGCCCTGACTCGCGAATTCAGTGAACTTCACCACGCGGATGCCGGGCTCCCCATCGACAGGCGTTACAATCTGGGACTATTGATCGCCATGCGCCCGTGGGAATTCGAACCATTTAAACCGCTGGTAAACAATAAGCAAACGGCTCAATCAACCACTGGAGCAGCACCCTGAACTGCAACAGCGTAGCGACCTATGCCGGACAGACCCTGCAAACCCGCTTGCACAGGCCCGACTTACCGGGTCAGAGCCCTAATCATCACAATTTTTTTCACCGGACAATGACAGGCTGAAACAGGTTCTCTCGTCATTTGCATACCCGCCTGACTGGACTCCGCAGGCACAACTAACGCCCTTTAAAATTAGCAAATTCTTACTTGCTAACATAGAAATTTTCATTGCAGCGTTCACCTGCAAACCGCTCGCTTGTTGCTAAACTCCGACTATTCGCGCCAAAAATTACCCTCGAGTGAACAGATTTAATTCAATAGTGATGATCATCGCCCTGCTGCTATTAAGCGCCATTGCGCTATGGCCCGCGGTAAACAATGGATCGCAAACACCATCCCTCGACAACAGCCTGCTGACCGAGTCTTACCTCGGTGATGGAACCCCGGCCATTCTACCCATTCCACAGCGGGTCGATGTTGATCCGTCTGTTGCAGAGTTGGGTAAACGCCTGTTTTCCGATCCGGGCCTGTCGGGCAATGGTTTTTCCTGCGCGACTTGCCATTCGGTAAAAAACTATGGTGTCGATGGTCTCCAGCTGTCGATCAAGACGGGTGGCGGATTTGACGTGATGAATACCCCGAGTGTGCTGAACAGCGGATTCAACGCCTTTCAGTTATGGAACGGCAAAGCCAACTCGCTTGAACAACAGGTCGATGGCGTCATCAACAATCCGCTGCACATGGATTCATCCTGGGATCATGTTATTAACTATCTGCAACGGGACCCGGACTATACCAGGGCATTTTCAGAGATCTATCCTGAAGGCATAAACCAGCACAGTGTCAGCCACGCAATCAGTACCTACGAGCGCTCGTTGGTAACGCCTGATTCAGCGCTAGACCGCTACCTGCGAGGTGAAAAGCAGGCCCTGACCGAGCGCCAGAAAAAAGGACTGGAACTGTTCCAGCAATACGGCTGTATCTCCTGCCATCAGGGAATCAATCTCGGCGGCAACCTGTTCGCCCGGTTTGGCATCTACGAGGGCGGGCATGAGCATGAGACAACATTGACTGATTTTGACTTCGGGCGTTATGCCTATAGCGGTGACCCACGCGATAAATACGTATTCCGTGTCCCCAGCCTGCGCAATGTGGCGGAAACCGCGCCTTATTTCCACGATGGATCGACTCGCTCTCTGGACGACGCCGTTCGAAAAATGGCCCGAATACAACTCAACCTCGACCTGCCAGAGGAGGACGTGGAACTTATCAAGGAGTTCCTGCATAGCCTGACCGGCAAGCTTCCGGAGTTGTGAGCATGAAATCGACCACACTCCTGCAATACCTGTTCGCGACCAGCATTGCCTCCCTGATTGTTTTTCTTTTTTTCAACAGCCGTTTCGACAACGAACTCCATCAAAGTACCATCGTCGACATTCTGACCTTTCTCGAATACGACAGCCGCATTCGATTGCAGGTCATCGAGTTGCAACAAGGGCATCGTAAAAACTATGGCGGTCTGGTAGCCGCCATGGAACAGCAAAAACACATTATTCGCGCAATTCAGCAACGGAATCAGCAAAAACAGGCAAACCAGATCACCAACCTCTCTGATTTGCTCGTCGACCTGCAACAAGAAAGTGAAGTGCGCGATGAATATATTGAGTTCTTCAAACGCGAAAACGCAGTGCTGCGTAATACCCTGCATTACCTGCCAAAATTCATCGACACCTTATCCGGCAAGATCGTTCTCAACAGCCGTCTTGACGCGGAAACCATCGATCAGGCCTTGCTGGTACTAAAAACCATTTCATCCGATATTTTCATCTTCCAGTCACAGACACTGAATGCCACCTACGAAATTCGCAAACGCCTGAACGAGATGGAAACGACGCTGCTGGCGCTATTGCCGGACAGTCTGCACGATGACATATCCAAGACCTTTGCGCATACCTCGATGATCGTCAAACTGCACAGTACGACACGGCGCTCGATTGAAAACATCCAGGCCTCGAGGACGAGTGAACTGGCGCGCAGAATCAACGAGCAGGTTCGCCAGCATTTTGCCGTTGAACAGAAAGACGCCAACATCCACCGCTACTGGTTGTTTGCCACGTCGCTGCTGTTGTTACTTTATCTGGCAATCACATTCTTCAAACTGCAAAACACCACGCGCAAGTTACGCGATTCTCTGGATGACCTGGAATTTCACAAGGCGGCCATAGACGAACATTGCATCGTGTCGATTACCGACACCAAAGGAACACTGCTGTATGCCAACGAACGTTTTTGCAAAATCAGCAAATACAGCAAGGAGGAACTGATTGGCAAAAACCACCGGATCATCAAATCCGACTTCCACGACAAGGCTTTTTTTCGCAGTATGTGGCGCGTCATTTCCAACGGCAAAAAATGGCATGGCATATTCGCCAATCGCGCCAGGGATGGCAGCATCTACTGGGTCGACTCAACCATTCTGCCGCGCATGAATGCGCAAGGAAAACCCTACCAGTATATTGGCATCCGAACAGACATCACTGCGCAAAAGGAGGCAGAGCGAGAAGCTGTTTTGCAGGCGCGTTTTCCGGCAGAAAATCCGGAACCGGTAATGCGAATCGATCATCTTGGCCATTTGTTATATGCAAACCGCGCCAGTGCTCCAATACTAAATCACTGGAAACTTCGCCTTGGCAGTCAGGTTCCGGAGGAATGGCTGGCTATCTGTAGTCGGGCACTGTCGAATGACCAGCGCGAGGACCACGAACTCAAGGTCGGCAAGATTCATTACTCGATTCTATTCACACCCATCAAGGCCGAGCATTACACCAACCTGTATGCGCGTGATATCACACAGATAAAACATGCCGAAAAAACCCTGAACTACCAGGCGACACACGACCCATTGACCTCGCTGTATAACCGTTACGCGTTTGAAAACAAACTGGACGAAACATTGAGCAAAGCGCAGGAAAACGGCGGCACCAGTATTCTGTTATACATCGATCTTGATCAGTTCAAAATCGTCAATGATACCTGCGGACACGTGGCGGGTGACGAATTGTTGCGTCAGATCAGCAGCGCCTTCGTCAATAGCATGCGTGAAAGCGATTTTCTGGCGCGTCTGGGTGGCGATGAATTCGGTGTTATTCTGCATAACTGTGATATTGACCACGGCGAACAGATAGCCGGCAAGATTCTTGAGACGATCAACAACTTTCGTTTCCTGTGGGAGGATAAATCGTTTGAAATAGGGGCCAGCATTGGCCTGGTCGAAATCGACCAGCAAAGCGATAGCGTGGTGAGCCTGCTGGGTGAGGCGGATATCGCCTGTTATGCGGCCAAGGATAGTGGACGCAATCGCTTGCAGATATTCCGGGATGATCAGGCGATCTCGCAGCGCAAGGACGATATGCACTGGGCAGTACGTATTCCCAAAGCACTGGCAGAGGACCGGTTTATTATCTATGGCCAGTTGATCAAACCCCTGAACGAGACCACCGGCGAAGCCATTCACTACGAATTGCTGCTCAGACTGCAAGATGAAGACGCCAACATCATTCCACCCGGCGCATTCATCCCTGCCGCCGAACGCTACGGCCTGATGCACTCCATCGATATGCATGTCATCGCCAAGGCCTTTGAACAGTTACAGGCCTTTCACAAGCACAACCGTAATCAGACTTTCAAATTATCGATCAATCTGTCAGGACACAGTCTGGGTAACGAACACATACTCGATTATATCCCGCAGATGTTCCAACGCTTCAACATCGAACCCCGCCACATTACCTTTGAAATCACGGAAACCTCGGCCATTTCCAACCTGACCGCGGCAATCAAATTTATCACCACGCTGAAGACTCTGGGTTGTGAATTTGCCCTGGATGACTTTGGCAGCGGCCTGTCGTCCTTCGCCTACCTGAAAAATCTGCCCGTCGATTACCTGAAGATCGATGGGGCCTTCGTCAAAGACATTCTGCACGACCCGATCGATGCCGCCATGGTGCAGTCCATCAATCAGATCGGCCATGTCATGAACATCAAGACCATCGCAGAATTCGTTGAAAACGAGGAAATCGAAAAGCGGCTTCGAATGATACGCGTTGATTACGCCCAGGGGTACGGCATTGAGAAACCGCGGCCTTTGCACGACATACTGCAACAGCATACACAGGGTGAGGGTTCACGACCAAACATCGGGGCAGGCCGGTAAAAAAACGCCCGCACTTCTGCGCGGGCAACAAGGTATCCGAGGGGATGGATACCCGAAGGAGGAATCGTTACCGCCAGAACGGCCGAGCGACTTCCTGACGAACCTGCTCCAGACTGATACCCATATCGCGGAGCAGGTGCTCATCCAGCCCGGCCAGCATGCGGCGCTGATGGTGCTTTTCAATCCAGAGTTGCAGGCGTTTGACCACCGCGCTCATCAGGTCAGCCAGGTTAACAACTTGAAATTGAGATTTCGCTTTTAAGGCGATGGTCGTCATGGCGGTCTCCTTGAGTGTTTGAATCGAGTAATCTGTTGCGATGATGTAATATTAGTTTTAAAACTGTAATCATAACAGTTACAATTTTTTACATTTAAAACCAATACAGATAAAAACTGTCATGCTTTTCGACCAGAAACAGGACGCCAGCCACTACAAATACGATCAGGTATCGCGTTATATTCTCGAACTGATCGACAAGGGCAATCTAAAACCCGGCGATCGCGCGCCCTCATTGCGCAAGCTATCGCGCTCGCTCAAGGTCAGCATATCCACCATCAACCAGGCTTATCTGTCACTGGAAGACCGCGGCGTACTCAAGGCCAGACCGCAATCGGGTTTTTATGTCAGTTCCGAACTCAGATCCAGCGTCGACACCCCAAAACCCATCGTCAGCGCCAGCGTGCAACCGCGCAAGGTTCGTTTCGGTCAGTTGTTTGAAGAGATTTTCATGATCTCAAACAACCCGCGCATCGTGTCCTTTGCCGCAGCCAAACCCAGCATGCAACTGATGCCCGAGAAGGCGCTGATGCGTGAATCCCGCGCCGTTATCGCACGCAATCCGGCGCTGTGCATGGATTACCTGTTCCCGCCCGGGCTGGAAGCCCTGCGCGCGCAGATCGCACAGCGATATGCCGAATCTGGCGCCAACATCAGTGCCGACGAGTTGATTATCACCAACGGGGCCACCGAGGCCTTGTCGCTGTGCCTGCAAAGCGTGGCCCGACGCGGCGACATCATTGCTGTCGAGTCTCCAACCTATTTCTCCGTACTGCGCCTGATTGAAAAGCTGGGCATGCTGGCGCTCGAAATCGACAGCGACCCGGTAACCGGTATCAATCTCGATGCACTTGAGTTCGCGCTCGATAGCATGGACATCACCGCCATGTTACTGGTGCCCAATTTCAACAACCCGACCGGCTCGTTGATGCCCGAAGAAAATAAGCAACGGCTGGTGGAGATGCTGTCGCGTCGCGATATACCCCTGATCGAGGATGATGTTTATGGCGACCTGTATTTCGCTAACGAACGTCCGGGCATCTGCAAGCAGTACGACGATCGCGGGGCGGTACTGTCTTGCTCGTCGTTCTCCAAAACCGTGGCGCCTGGTTTTCGTATCGGCTGGGTCGCGGGTGGGCGCTACCATGACAGACTGCTGGAATGGAAACAGGCGACATCCTCTGCCGCGCCGGCACTTCAGCAGCTGGCGATGACCGAATTCCTGCGCAGCGGTCAGTATGACCGGCACCTGAAACGCCTGCGCAAGGCATTTCGCACCCAGGTCGCCAAGGCGCGCTTCATCATCGCCCGCCTGTTTCCGGAGGGAACACGTATCTCCAACCCCGCCGGGGGCTTTGTGCTGTGGATCGAGTTGCCGCGCCGCGTCGACGGCTTCGAGGTCTACAACCGTGCGCTACAACACAACATCGGCATTACCCCCGGCATGCTGTTTTCAGCCACGCGCAAGTTCAAGAATTACATCCGTATCAACTGTGGTTTCCCCTGGGACGAGGTACACGAACAGGCGCTGGAACAACTGGCGAAAGTAGTGCATGACATCAATAATGGCTAAATTGCATTGATCTATGCCCACGCTGGACTATCCTAGTGTGACATTCGCGCGTCAACTGCCAGGGTGACAATGCGCCATTACAAGATCGAAATCACCATCACGAGGACCACAACATGATTAGACTCGACGAATTCCGTGCCGAAAACCGCGAGATCAAGGACCTGTGTGACATCCTGTCACTGTCCATGGATGAATACTCTCTGCATGGCAATCAGGTGGTATGCGAACTGATCGACCGTTTCGTCGAACGCGTCAATGCCCATCTGACCCATGAAGATCGTTCGATATATAGCGATCTGCTCAGCAACCAGAGTCCAGAGGCCGCGCGAGTCGCCGAATATTTCCTCGGCAACACCCAGGAATTGCGACGCATCTTCAACAGCTATACACGTGGCTGGTGCCGCAAACCGCATAATGATGTGCAGCGCCGTAAGCACGTCGAGGAATCTCGAGAGATGTTCAAGCTGGTCTGTGATCGCATCACGTTTGAGGAAACACGCATTTTCCCGTTGTTCGAGAAAAAAGCCGGCTAGAGCCCGTCACTACGCGCAGCAGCGCTTGAATTTCGCACCGCTGCCGCAGGGACAGGGCTCATTACGCCCAGGCTTCCAGGGCACAAAGCTCGGTTTCAGCGGATCGCCGTCGGTGTACAACCAGCGCCCCCCGGCATACACAAAACGGCTCAATTCATGCAGCGCCTCGACCCGCCCATTGACCAGACATCGGGCCTCGAACTCAACATTGGCGCGATCACCCGTGTGAGTGCTGTTGAACACATCCAGCCTCAGCCATCTGACGGCGTTGTCCGGCGCCAGGCTGGCGGGGCGGTAATCGGCATGCCAGGTCGCAGCCAGATAGTCGACCTGAAGCAGGGCATAGGCCGAGTAACGCGAACGCATTAACTGTTCGGCATTTTCAGCCTGCATGCGTTGTGATATAAAACGCCCACAACAGGCGTCATACTCTTTACCTGACTGACAGGGACAGTTCATGGTCAATTTCCAAAAAGGACGACTCTAACATGATTTCAGCACTGCAGATTCTGCGCGACCGTTTCGGTTACGATCAATTCCGTTTCCAGCAACAGGCCATTGTCGACACCCTCATCGACGGCGGTGATGCACTGGTGCTAATGCCCACGGGCGGCGGCAAATCCCTGTGTTACCAGATTCCGGCCATCGTTCGCGAGGGCGTCGGTATCGTCATCTCGCCTCTCATCGCGCTGATGCAGGACCAGGTCGATGCCCTGGCCCAGAACGGTGTGCGTGCGGCCTATCTGAATTCCACCCAGACCCTGGAGCAGCAGCAACAGGTGCGCCAGCAACTCAGAAGCGCCGAGCTCGACCTTTTATACGTCGCACCCGAGCGCGCCATTGGCGATGACTTCCTCAACCTGCTACAGGGCTGCAGGCTGTCGCTGTTCGCCATCGACGAGGCCCACTGCGTATCGCAATGGGGGCATGATTTCCGCCGCGATTACCAGTCCCTGCACCGGCTGCATGAACGCTTCCCCAGGGTGCCGCGTATCGCCCTGACCGCCACCGCCGACACCCAGACCCGGCGCGAAATCATCACCCAGTTGCAACTGCAAGATGCCGCCGAGTTCATCCACAGCTTTGACCGCCCCAATATCTTTTACCAGATCAGCGAGGGCGGCAATGCACGACAACAACTCTGGAACTTTATTCAGAAGAATCATGCCCAGGATGCCGGCATCGTGTACTGCCTGTCACGCAAACAGGTCGATAACACAGCCGCCTGGTTAAACGAGAAAGGCCGCGCCGCGCTGCCCTACCACGCCGGCATGGACAGTCAATCGCGCGCGCTCAACCAGCAGCGTTTCCTGCGCGAGGACGGCATCATCATGGTTGCCACGATCGCTTTCGGCATGGGCATAGACAAACCCGATGTTCGATTCGTTGCACACCTGAGCCTGCCCAAGAACATCGAATCCTACTACCAGGAAACAGGTCGCGCCGGGCGCGACGGGCTGCCCGCCAACGCCTGGCTGGCCTACGGCCTGCAGGATGTCATCACCCTGCGCAACATGGCGTTTGACAGCGATGCCGATGAGCTGCACAAGCGCAACCTGCATCACAAGCTGGAGGCCATGCTGGGGCTATGCGAACAGTCTCACTGCCGACGCCAGACCCTGCTCGGTTATTTCGGCGAAACGCTGGAGAGCGCCTGCGGACACTGCGACAATTGCCGCACGCCACCGGAAACATGGGACGCCACTGAACCGGCGCGCATGGCGCTTTCGGCGGTCTACCGCACCGGCCAGCGCTTTGGCGTCAACTACGTAATCGATGTACTGCTGGGCAAGGAGCATGAAAAAATTCAGCGCAACCAGCATGATCGGCAAAGCACCTTCGGCATCGGCGCCTTTCTTGACAACAGCGAATGGCACAGCCTGTTCCGCCAATTGATTGCGCGCGGTTATCTGACAAGCGATGCAGAAAGCTACGGCGCATTGAAGCTGACCGATCTCAGCCGGCCACTGCTCAAGGGCGACGAAACCCTGCTACTCCGCAAACAGCGCAAACCGGAAAAAAGCACCCGCAACAAGCCCGCAAGCAAAGGGGCTGCGCTACGCACAGCCGACCAACCGCTTTTCGATGCACTGCGCGAATACCGCCGCAAGCTGGCCGAACAGCAGGGACTGCCGCCGTATGTCATTCTGCACGACCGCAGCCTGCACGACATCTGTAGCCAGCGCCCCCGACAGGTGCAGGACCTGCAGTCGATATCCGGCATCGGGGCCAAGAAACTGGAGCTGTACGCTGCAGATATCCTGCGCATTGTTGGCGATTTCCCGCTCGATGAACGCCTCGACAATCAACTAAGCAATACGATCAACGAAACCATCAAGCTGTTCAACCAGGGTCTGCAGCCAACACAGATCGCTGCCCAACGCGAGCTGACCATGACCACCGTCTACAATCACCTGGCCGCTGGTATCGAGGCCGGCGTGCTCGAACTCGAAGCGGTCGTGCAATTAGACGAGAACCAGATCAACGACATTCGCTACGCCATCGATATGGCGCGCATGCAGGAGCCATTCAGCATGAAGGCCGTTTTTCAATCTCTGGATGAACGCTACGACTACGGACTATTGAACTGCGTCAGGGCCGCCATGCCCGACGACTGAGGTTGATAAATTCAAGGAGGAATCATGCGATCCGGGATCATACTTCTCATTGTATTGCTGAGCACCAGCAGCGTGCGCGCAGCAAACCAGGTGCCCGACCTGTTGCTGGCTGAAACCTACCACGCCGATATCAAGCTGTCGGATTACCTTGTCAGCGAAAAATACGATGGCGTCAGGGCCTACTGGAACGGCAGTGTACTGCTGACCCGTCGCGGCAATATCATTAAAACACCGGACTGGTTCACCGCCCCACTGCCTGAACACACCTCTCTCGACGGGGAGTTGTGGATGGGACGCAATCGATTCGACGCGCTCTCCGCAGCGGTACGCCGCCAGCAACCGGACGACACTGAATGGCAGTCTATTCGCTACATGCTGTTCGATCTACCCGCTCTCGACGCACCCTTCTCTGAGCGCGCCCGACGGTTGCAGCATCTCACCCGTGACATGGGCACTGCCCATGTGCAAATGGTCGAACAAATCGAGGTAACCCGTCATGACCATTTGATGCGCCTCATGCAACAGGTCGTCAGTGACGGAGGCGAGGGCCTGATGCTGCATCGCGCCAGCTCGCTATACCGGGGCGGGCGCTCCGATGACCTGATCAAGCTCAAACCCTACGACGATGCCGAGGCGGTCGTGCTGCAACATCTGCCCGGTCAGGGCCGACTCACGGGCATGATGGGTTCATTACTGCTGCAAACGCCTGACGGGCGACGCTTTCGCCTGGGTAGCGGATTCAGCGATGCCCAGCGGCAAAACCCACCGGCTATTGGCGCGACGATCACTTACCGCTATCGCGGTCTGACCTCCACGGGCCTGCCCCGCTTCGCCAGCTTTGTGCGCGAACGGCCCGATTTGTGAGCTAGCCGCATGGTTTGCCGCAAACAGGCAGGGGGTTATTGATCCTCATCCGGGCGCGGCAGCTTAAACCAGTGCAACAGCCCCTGTTGCTGCTCCAGCTTGCGAGCGGCCTTTTTCTCTTCATACAGGGCCACCCAGGCGGCATTGTCCAACTGGTTTTCGCTGTCATTGAACAGCACCGGATCGGGCTTGTTTTCCGCCACCAGCGCGACGGCGCCAAACGCCAGCATGAATACCAACAGCACAATCACCATCACCACCGGCCAGTCGATCGCTTTTTTAGCCATGTTTACATTCCACTCCAGATCAGGTGAAGTTATCTGTCAATCAGACATGGAAATCAAGCCCGGTTTGATCAGCTTGTCAATGCAGCAGGGCACTTTACGCGGCCATTCATTCATTTGCGCCAATGGTATGCGAGGCCGTCAAATCGTATTAGCATAAGAACCGAATCCAACCACCGGGAGGCTGGCCGAATAAACATGCACGCGCATAATAAACACACCTTCTACCTGCCCGAGGAACTCAGCAGCAAGCCGTCCACCATGGCTGCCAGGTGCTACAACCTGGCCCACACCCTGCTCAAACGCAGTGAATCGAAGCATGTGTTCATTCCCATTCGCAGCATGCAATACCTGGCGATTATCGATGGTTTCGATATCTGGTTCGTCGACAGTCAGGCCTACGCCGTGCATGACAACCAGGGCGGTCGCGTGATCACCATCTCCTGGCATAGCGCCCGGGCTGAAACCTCACTGCAGGAGAATATCGATATGCGCGTGGTGTTTTATCAACACAACATGGGGGAGGTACAACTGCGCCTGGTTGGCGAATTCCGCCGGGCCATGCAGCTTGTCGATCAGCGCTACCGCGACACGCAGCTACCTGCCGAGGGAGCGGTCATTCTGCCCTTACAGCGTTAATACACGGCGTCACGCGACCGCCATGCTCAGGCTCTTGCGATTGCGCTGGAGTTCGTGCAGACGCTCTTCGAGCCGGTCGATGGCATCACGCCCCAGGTCCGAGTCGCGTACGCGGGTAACCGCCACATCGATATGCAGATTGACATCCCGCGCCAGCTCTCGATTCTCTATGCTTTGCTGTATACGTTTGGCCACATTGCTGGCAAAGTCGGAATCCTCGTGCGGGAACACCACCATGAAGCTGTGATCACCCCAGCGCGCCAACACGTCGATGGGGCGCAAAAACTCGCGGATAATGCTGGTCACGGCGACGATCACCCGGTCATGCGTCTCAACCGATTTTTCTGCCATCAACGGCACTATATCCAGATCCAGCAGCATCAATGACATGGCCTCATGATAATGATGGCTGTCAGTCACCTGTTGACGCACGATTTCGCACAGGTAGGACTTGGTCAGTGCACCCGTTAATTCATCGCGCGCCTTGCCCTGGTCATCCTGCATATTGACAAAACGCTCACTGATGACCCCGGCCAGATTCTGATACAAACGCATGGCGATGCGCGGGTGAAACAACGCCAGCTGACCCACGCTGTCCCATTTCATTTCCAGCACGCGCGTGCGTTCCTCGGCCGTGACCCGTGCAATTCGCTCGCGTTTCGACAGTTGCGCGACCTCGCCAAACACGTCACCCGCCTTCATATACCCCAGGGTATGCACCGACCCATCGGGGTTCCGATGGGTGGCCGTCGCTGACCCTTCCAGCACGACGAAGAATTCATGCCCGACCACCCCCTGATCGATGATGATATCGCCGCGCACAAAGTCCCGAACCGTGCCGCTCAGAATGGCCTTTTTGATCTGTGAATTCTTGAGGCCGCGAAAGATCGGGCTATTGCGCAACACATCGGCGCGAATATTCAACGACAGCATGTCCCACACCGTAATCAGGCGCGTGAATGACAGCAGAACGGGCGTCAGTACAAAGGTCGAGAACATCGCCAGCACCATCACCAGCGCACTCAGTGCGCCAAAATACACCACCGGCTGAAAGCTCGACAGGGTGAGCGTGGCAAAACCGATGGCCAGCGCAATCGAGGTGGTGGTTATCGGCGTCGCCTCGTGCATGATGGTGCTGAGCAGCGCCTTTTCCACGTCATCGGTACCGCGCGTGCAAAAATGGTAACGGCTGAGAAAATGGATCGTGTCGTCCACGGCGATCCCCAGCGCGATGACCGCGACCATGGTGGTGCCGGAATCGAGCGGAATATTGAAATACCCCATGACACCAAACAACACGATGACCGGAAATACATTCGGAATCAGCGCGATCAGGCCGGCACGAAAATCAACGAACAGCAACGACACCAGGAACAGGATCACCACAATCATCAGCGCCAGTGACTGAATCTGACCAAACGCCATGGCGTCGGCGGCATGGTCATTGAGCACCGATTCGCCGGTTAGCGTGATCTTTAAGCGGGTTTTCAGATCATGCCGGGCGAAATGCTCGATGGCGTTGAATTCCTCTTTCAGCCGGGTCGACGAGGCGATATTGTGCCGCACCAGTATCCGTGTCGAGCTGAAATCGGGCGTTACATAACTGCTGACCACGTCGAACTTGATGAACTCCATGTAGTACTGCACCACCTCATCCTCGAAGGGCAACCTCGGTTTGCCTGAACCCTCCATGACCTGGTGCGTCAACTTGACGAAATCGGCGAACGACACGCTTTTGTCGAACACGCCGCGCGAATCGATGAATTGCTGAATCTGCTGCACATCATCGAGGTAGCGGACCTTCTTGAACGTACCCTCGATCGATGAATCGAGAATGATGGAAAAGGTCTGCATGCCGGACAGTTTCTGATGTATGTCCTCGGAGCGCTGGTAGATGTCCGAATCCTTGCTGAAGTAATCCAGCGTATTGTTGTTGACGTACAGGAACTGGGCGCCCCAGGCGAAATACCCGGCCAGACCCAGCATCAGCAACAACGTCAGGGTCTTGAAGCGAATCACGATCCTGAATACGCCTCGTGCAAGGATCTGGAAAACATTGACCTTTTTCATGCCAGTCAATCCGTGACCACCAAACAGACGCAAATAGGCCGGCACAAACAGCGTGGTTACCAGAAAGTTCACCAACAGCCCGAACGACATGAGCCAGCCAAACTGGCGCAGCAACTCGATTTCATTCACGGTTATCGAAACAAAACCGGCGAAGGTGGTGACAAAAGCCAGCATCACCGCCATCGACTGATTGACCGGCAGGCGCATGACCGCGTCGTCACGCGACATCCCCTCGCGAATACCGGTGTGATACTCCGACATCAAATGCACATCCTCGGTCGAGCCGATAATGATCAGCAGGGCAGGAATGATCGAGGTCAGTACGTTAACCGGTATTTCCATCCAGGCCATGAACGACAGGGTCATGACGATGCTGATCGTGGCCGATGCCAGCGGCACCACGGCACAGTTGAGGCGCCCCATGCTCAGCGCCAGCACGGCCAGCATGGCAACCAGCGCCACCGGCAGTATGGATTCCTGATCGATCTCGATCTGACGCGAGATTTCCTGACGCACATACGGCGCGCTCATCTGGTAGACGGTATGCAGATGCTGCTTGAGCGGCTCCAGCTCCCGTTCAATGGCCTGCGAAAGCTGGGTATCACGGCCCGGGAAATGTTTGTCACCGCTGCCGACCGACAGGTTGATGGCCATGGTCTTGCGGTCATGCGACAGCAGGTTCCCAGCCACCAGTTGATTGGCCAGGGCGTCATCGAGCAGTTGCTGCACCTGCTGCGGGTTTTGCGGCAGCGAATCGAGAAATGGCTTGCTCTCGATGACCCCATCGACCTCACGAATATTGGGCACGCTAAACAGGCTGCTACTGCCATGCACAAAATCAAGCGCCTGCAGGCGCTCCACCACGCTGCGAATTCGGGTCAGGTTATCAACGCTGAACAACTGGTCGTCTGACAGCACCACAATGACCGTGGTATCAGAGCCGAAATCAGCCAGCGACTGCTGATAGATATCCCAACCCGGATCGGAAGTCACCATCAGGCTTTGGGCCGAGATATCAAATTGCAGACGCTGCAGGGCCGGTGCGACCGCCAGGGTCAACACGATCAGCAGCAACAGCACCAGTTTAGGGTAGCTGTAGGAGAATTTGAGTAGCCTTTTAACCATCAGGTCTGCAGTCTTGCCTATAAAAGGAAAATCGAACGCGCATCAGCGCGGCACAAAACAAAGGCGTATATTAGTAAACTTTAATATTGATTGCCGAATTTTTTCCCGTATTTCGAAGTATCACACACTTTTGCCGCCTTTCTGCGCCATCAGACACCTCATTCCGCGTAGATCGCACCCATTTTGGCCACTTCCTGCACCACACGAAGGCGCAGCGAGGCAGGCTCCAATACCTCGACATCGGCGCCGAATTTGAGAATGTCCATAATCAGTTCAGGCTCCTGGCTGTAGGGCAGTTGTAACAGATAATAACCATCCTCAGCGAATTCAGCGCGTTGCCTGGGATGCCACTGTTCACGACTGACCCAGCGCGCACGGCGCGGCGAAAACCGCAACACCGCCCAGTTCGTTGATTCACCTGAAAATATGCCGTAACCACTCGACAGTTCACGCTCCAACATTGCGTCGTCCAGCTCACGCGCGGTCTCGCCCAGTAGTTCGACCTCCAGCAAGGCATCCACGGCAAAGCTGCGAATGGCCTCGCGCACATGACACCAGGCATCGAGGTACCAGTTATCGCGATAGAACGTCAGGCGTTGCGGCGACACCCGGCGCTCGCTGCTCTCGCCGCTATTGCGGTTAAAGTGACGAATACGCAGCTGGCGCCGATTGAGCAGGGCCTGCGACAGGCGCGCAAAAAACCTGTTATCACTGCTGCGCCGCGTTTGCAGCAGGATACGCATGCGCCGGGTGATATCCCGGGCATCGAAATCACTCTGGTCAAGCAACATGCGAATACGCGCCTGCAGGGGTTTGATGTGTTCACCGATCAGGCCAGGCTGCAGGTTTTCCAGCCAGGCATTCATCATCAGCAGGGCCTGAAGCTCGCTGGCATTGAACCACAGGCCGGGCAGTTGAAAGGTGTCAGCGCCGGGGGTGGATCGTTCATACCGGTAACCCCGCCCCTCACGATCCCATACAATGGGGGCGCCAAGCCGGTCACGCAGGTATTCCAGATCGCGCTTGAAGGTGGCCGGGGACACCTCCAGGGCCCGCAAAAACTGTTCCCGCTGGACCAGCCGGTTGCTGGTCAACATCTGATCGATAAGATGAAAACGTTCGCTGCGATCCATTTTTTTTTACTCACGCCAGTTCAAAGGCTCAGCTGGTGAGCCACTAATGACCGAATAATAACACCAACCCATTGCCAAGGAGCTAAATCCATGTCGCTGATGAACAGACTGTTATTCAAACTAAGCGCCTACCTGCGCTGCCGGGTCATTCGCGGTCCTAACCAGGAACCCTATCTGGAACGTTACCACCTGCTGCGCCTGCCTTTCGGCATACATGTTTACCTGCATCGATTTGTCGCCAGCGATCCGGGGCGCGCCCTGCATAATCACCCATGGCGCTCGGCACTGGCGCTGGTCTTGAGCGGGCACTACCAGGAGACACGCCTGACCGATGCTCGCAAGCAGAATCGTTTGGCCAGGCGCCGACTATCGGCAGGCCATCTGAATTACATCAACGGACGGATCTATCACCGCATCAACCTGGAACCCGGCGCCGAGGCGTGGACCCTGTTCATCCATTCATCCAGTCATCGCAGTTGGGGGTTTCTGGATGTGTCGCAGCGTGTGTTCTGTTACAGCGATCACGATACAGTGGTCCAGGAGCGAAGTAATCCCGAGTGGTGGAAAACAGCGACCCGGCCTCTGCATCAACCTGAAAAGCGAACGCCTCAGGCGGCTTTATGATGATTCAGGTCACTGCATGACGGTGCGATGGTTCCATGCACAGCGGGCTTTAGGTATCATCCGCGGCGAATTTAAAAACTCAAAGGACTATCATGAAAAAAACCACTCTACTGTGGATAGTTGCCTCGGCGCTGATGCCGTTAGGGCACATTCAGGCGCATGACGCCGGGGTCGTACTCGACTCCCAAGGCAACCCTGTACGCACCGGTTTTGGCGGCTGCCTGTTCTTCGGCCACCCCATTGACAGCGACTGCAACGGCATGACCAAGGCACCGGTCAAACCGGAACCAGCCCCCATGCCAGCGCCGGCACCTGAACCTGCACCACAGCCTGAACCTGAGCCAGAACCGGCCCCAGCACCGCAACCTGAACCGGTTGCCGCACCGGTAGCACCACCCATGCCCGCGCCGGTTGTACCTGCGGTTGCCGAGCCTGAGCCAGAACAGGAGGTCGTCACCCGCGTCATCAATCTTGAAGGCGTGACATTCGAAACCAACTCGGACCGCCTGACCGCCTCGTCTGCGGACGACCTCGACAAGGCGGCACAGACCCTGACTGAAAACCCCGGCGTGCATGTCATCGTGGCTGGCCACACCGACAGCATGGGCAATGATCAGTACAATCTGGATCTGTCGCAAAAACGCGCCGAAATGGTCAAGATGTATCTGGTCGGCAAGGGTGTTGAAGCAGAACGCCTGATCGCCCGTGGTTTTGGCGAGACCGAACCGGTTGCCAGCAACGATACGCCTCGCGGTCGCGCGCAGAATCGTCGCGTTGAACTGCGCATCCTGGATAAATAAAGCGTCCCGGTCACGCTATTTATTCATATCCGAAACGGGCGGGCTGAGTGTCCGCCCGTTTTTACTAAACCTCATTAACGAACAGGTTTGCTGAATTGCCAGACTATCTGAGCTACCCGGTTCCAGTCATCGGTTTTGCCGCACGCAGTGGCACCGGAAAAACGACCCTGTTACGGAAACTCATTCACCATCTCAGCAACAGCGGTATGCGCCTCGGCGTGATCAAACACTCGCATCATGATTTTGAGATCGACCAACCCGGCAAGGACAGCTACGAATTACACCATGCGGGCTCTTCACAAACCCTGTTAACCTCGTCCTACCGCAGCGCGCTAATCCGCGAGAACTCCAGCCCCCGGGAACCGCAACTGCAACAACAGCTGGAGCGGCTCGATTCCCGCGAGCTCGACCTGGTGCTGGTGGAAGGCTTTCGCGATGACCCGACGCTGCGCAAAATCGAGATCTATCGCCCTTCGCTTGGTCAAGACCCGCTGTTTCTAAGCAACCCCGGCATCATCGCCGTTGCCTGCGACGAGAAGCTGACGAACTGCACACTGCCGGTTCTGCCGCTCAATGATGCCCAACGCATTGCCCGTTTCATTCTGGACACTCTGTGAAACAGACATTTTCAGCCAGCCCTTAGTCAAACCCGGGCTTTTCTGCTTTAATCAGTAGCAGTTTTTTCGTGACGCCCGAATACATGTCGTTTCATCGGTTACACCAGTTGTCGTTGTGTTTGTTGTGTGCCGTATGCATGGGACAGGTACTTGCCCAGTCAGAATCAGAATCCGAACCCGACAAGGTACGCCTGCAATTATTGTGGCACCACCAGTTTGAATTCGCCGGATTCTACGCCGCCCGCGAACTGGGTTATTACGCCAATGCCGGGCTCGATGTCGAGATATTGCCCTACCGTGCCGGAAGCCCTGATCCTGGCGACGCCATCGCCAGCAAACAAGCGGAATTCGCGATCGCCAATTCGACCATCATCCTGGATAGAGCCCAGGGCAAACCGATCAAACTGCTGGCGATCGTGTTCCAGCATAACCCGCTGATGCTGATTTCGCTGGCGCAGTCGGGCATCTTTTCGCCGGGACAAATGATCGGAAAAAAAGTCATGCTGGCGCCGCATGAACGAAACAACCCGGCGATCAAGGCCCTGCTCGACGCCGAATCGGCCAGCCTTGATCAACTCGATCTGGTTGATCACAGTTTCAGCATCGAGCCGCTACTCAATGGCGAGGTCGATGTCATGTCGGCCCTCGCCACCAATGAACCGGCACAACTCAACGCGCTTGGGGTCCGTTACAACATCATCGACCCCATCAACTACGGTATCGATTTCTTCAGCAACAGCATCATTACCCACGAAACCCTGCTCAAGCAAAACCCCGAGCTGGCGCGACGTTTTGTCGATGCCAGCCTGCTTGGCTGGGCCTTTGCACTGCAGAACCCGGACACAGTCATCGACTGGATCATCGAACGCTACAGCGCGGAAAAAACACGCGAAGCGCTGCAATTCGAGGCCAGAACCCTGCGCAACTACATCATGCCCAAACGCATACCACTGGGAAAAATCAACCTGCACCAGTTGCAACGTGTCGCCGACACCTACATCAGGCATGGCCTGATCAGCGAGGATTTCGATGTCAACAGCCTGATTGCGGCTAACCAGGCGGGCCGCATTGATCCGGTTCTTTTCTATGCTGACGAACGATTGTGGATCGAACACAAGAAGAAGCTGGTCATTGGTGTCGACCCACAATGGCCACCGTTCGAATTCATTGACGACAAGGGCAAATATGCAGGCATGGCATCCGAATACATCAGGCTGATCAGCGATATCACCGGCCTTGACATCGAAATTCAGGATAACAAAACCTGGCAGGACGTTCTCGACAGCGCCCGCGCCGGACAGCTGGACCTGTTACCCGCCGTGACCAGCACGCCATCGCGCCGCGAATACCTGGATTTCACCTCGCCCCATCTGGTGTACCCGATGGTCATAGTCACGGACAAGCAGAGCGATTTCATCAGCGGCATGGATGACCTCGACGGCAAGCGGGTCATCGTGGTGAAGGGCTACGTCAGCGAGGAGTTGATTCGGCGTAACCACCCGGCCTATGAATTGATTCTGGCCGACAATATCAACCACGCACTGGAGCTTATATCCTCTGGCGAAGGTGACGCATTCATCGACAACCTGGCCAGCATCACCCACAGCATCAGCAGCCTGGGTTACACCAATCTGCGCATCAGCGGTAAAACACCCTACGATTTTGAACTGGGACTGGGCATACCCAAAGGTAATACGCGCCTGCTCGGCATACTGCAAAAGACCCTGGATTCGATCGACGAACAGCAACGCAAGGCCATTCGCGAAAAATGGATATCGGTGTCGGTTTCTTCAACGCCCGACTATCGCCTGATTCTGCTGGTCGCACTGGTGGCGCTGGTGATCGTGGCCATTATCCTGTTCTGGAACCGCAGGCTGGCGCGCGAAATCGGCCGTCGTGAACGTTACGAACTTGAACTCATCAAATCGACCCAGCGCTTTCGCGACCTGTTTGAAAACAACAAGGCGGTGGAACTGGTGGTCAACCCGGCGAACAAGGAAATCGTTGCCGCCAACCACGCTGCGCTGCAGTACTACGGCTACACCCATTCACAGATCCTGAGCATGGACATCACCGAGATCAACATGCTGAGCGACGCCCAGATCAAGAAGGAAATGCGCCTGGCACAGGAGGAACAACGTTCGCATTTCCATTTCAAACACCGGCTCGCCAACGGCGAAGTGCGCGATGTCGAGGTCCACAGTGGCCCCATTGACTGGGGCGGCGAACCCTGCCTGTATTCGATCATTCACGACATAACCGACCGCATCAAGGCTGAAAATGAACTCATCGAGGCCAAGGCGATTGCCGAGCAGGCGACCCGGGTCAAAAGCGAATTTCTGGCCAACATGAGTCACGAAATCAGAACACCACTGAATGCGGTCCTGGGCATGACCGAACTCTTACAGGAAACGCAACTCGATGATGAGCAAAAGAATATGCTGGGTGTACTGCAAAGCTCCGGACGCTCGCTGATTGCCATCATCAATGACATTCTCGACTTTTCCAAGCTCGAAGCGCACAAGATGACGCTGGAGATGGTGCCGATTCAGCTGTTGCCATTCGTTGAGGAAACCCTCGACATCATGCGCCCCGGTGCGCGAGAAAAGGGCATCGCTTTACAGTCCCAGTTTGCTCACGATGCCGATGTCGAGATCATCTGCGACCCCACCCGCCTGCGCCAGATTCTGGTCAACCTGCTGTCCAATGCGATCAAATTCACCGCCGAGGGCCACGTCACGCTCAACCTGCGCTGTGAACGGCGCAACGACAAGGCCTGTCGTATGGCCTTTCAGATCATCGACACCGGCATTGGCGTAGAAAAGGATGAACTGCCACACCTGTTTGAATCCTTTACCCAGGCCGAACAGTCAACCACGCGCAAATTCGGCGGGACCGGGCTGGGTCTCAGCATTACCGCCAGACTGGTGCGTCTTTTCGGCGGCTGGATTCAGGTCAGTTCAGTGGTTGGTCAGGGCAGCACCTTCACCGTGCAACTGCCGACCCTGTACCGCCCGGTCAATGAACAGGAGAAAAAATTACGTCTGAACGCCATTCCATCAAGCCCGCGATTTCGCCTGCAGTTCAAGGGTCAGGTGCTGGTTGCCGAGGACGTCCGACCCAACCGTATCCTGATCGAGAAGATGCTGGCCAAATTTGGCATTCGCTGTGAGTTTGCTGAAAACGGCCTGCAGGCCGTCGACAAAGCGGCAAATCAATCATTTGATCTGATCCTGATGGATTGCCAGATGCCTGAAATGGATGGTTACGAAGCGACACGCCAGATCCGGGCAAACAATCCGCGCGTGCCGATTCTGGCGCTGACCGCCAATGTGGGTTCCGAGGACCGACAACGTGCCATCGATTCGGGGATGAACGAGGTGTTGACCAAACCGATTCAACTGAACGTGCTGGAACAGGCCCTCGACCGCTGGTTGACACGCGATTCGACCGGCGAATTTCAGCCCGCTGAACCCCCCTGAACTAATCCGGCTGGCGACATACACCTTGGTCAAGTCGGCCGCAGGCATGCACCCACGCGGCCATAAAAGCCGCGAGAGAAAATAGCGGGACGCCGTCTAGCTCAGCGCTTTCACCAGTTCCGCCATGTTGGCCTTGGCATCGCCAAACAACATGCGCGTGTTTTCCTTGTGAAACAACGGGTTCTCGACACCGGCATACCCGGTCGCCATGGAACGCTTCAGAACGACCGTGAGCTTGCCTTTCCACACCTCCAGTACCGGCATGCCCGAAATCGGGCTACCCGGATCCTCCAGCGCCGCCGGATTAACCGTGTCATTGGCGCCTATGACCAGCGTGACATCGACATTGGGAAAATCATCGTTGACCTCGTCCATTTCAAACACCACGTCATAAGGCACCTTGGCCTCCGCCAGCAACACGTTCATGTGCCCCGGCATGCGCCCGGCCACCGGATGTATGCCAAACGCCACATTGACACCTTTACCCATGAGGATACGCGTCACCTCGGCCACCGCACCCTGGGCCTGGGCCATGGCCATGCCATAACCCGGCACGATCATCACGCGTTTCGCCGCCAGCAGGTTCTGCGCCACCTCCTCAATCGATGTGGCAATGACCTCACCGACACTGGTCGTGGCGCCCGACGAGGTGGTGGTGGTACCGAAGCCACCGGCGATAACACTGATGAAATTGCGGTTCATGGCGCGGCACATGATGTAACTCAAGATAGCGCCACTACTGCCCACCAACGCACCGGTCACGATCAGCAAATCATTGGACAGCATGAAACCAGTGGCCGCTGCGGCCCAGCCCGAATAGCTGTTAAGCATCGAGATAACCACCGGCATATCCGCGCCGCCAATGGCGATAACCATGTGCACACCGAAAACCAGCGCGATCACCGTCATCACGATCAGCGGCACATAGGCATCGGACAGGCTATCGGCCTGCACGAAGGCCACACCGTAACCCACCACGATGACGAACATGGCGAGGTTGAGCGCATGCCGCGCGGGCAGCAACACCGGTCGGCTGTTGATCATGGCCGACAGTTTGCCGAACGCAATCACGGAACCGGAGAAGGTCATGGCGCCGATGTAGATACCGATGTAAACCTCCAGATCATGGATTGTCTTTTCCACCCCTTCGTGCTGAATCTCGGGATCAAGATAGGTGGCGTAACCCACGCTGACCGCAGCCAGACCCACCAGGCTGTGCAATATGGCCACCAGTTGCGGCATCTGCGTCATCTTGACCTTTTGCGCAACCGTCCAGCCTATCGCCGCACCCGGCACGATACATAGCAAAATGATCCAGTAGCTGGTAACGGTATCGCTGAGCACAGTGGCGATAACCGCCAGCCCCATGCCCAGCATGCCGTACAGATTACCGCGCTTGGCGTTTTCGTTGGAACTCAGGCCGCCCAGCGCCAGAATGAACAGGATGGCCGCGCCCAGATAAAATGCATTGATCAAACCTTCTGACATGTCATTCTCCGAACATCTTGAGCATGCGCTGGGTTACCGCAAACCCGCCGACGATATTGATGGTCGCGATCAGAATCGCCAGCGCCGACAACAACATGATCAATACACTTTGCGACGACACCTGAATCAGCGCACCGATGATGATGATGCTCGATATCGCATTGGTCACGCTCATGAGCGGCGTGTGCAGCGACGGGGTGACATTCCAGATCACCATGTAACCGATGAAACAGGACAGCACGAACACGGTGAAGTGGCCCATGAACGAGGGCGGCGCCACCGCGCCAACGCCGAACAGCGCCAGGGCGCCAAGAAAGATCGGAATCAGGCTACGAACGGCCTGCTGCAACGGGGTGATTTCCTCATCCGGTTCGTGCACGACATTGGCCTCCGGCACCGACTGCTCGGAATAGGCCGGCTTGCGCGAGACATCGATCGTTGGCGGCGGCCAGGTAATTTCCTCGTCCTTGACGACCGTTGCGCCACGGATAACCTCATTGTCGAAATCGAGAACAATCGGCTGCTCGACATCACTGATGATCTCATCGAGCAGGTTCATCAGGTTCGAGGCATACAACTGGCTGGCCTGGGCGGGCAAGCGACTGGGCATATCGGTGTACCCAATAACCTTGACCCCATATTTCTCAATCACCTTGTGCGGTCTGGTCAGCTCGCAGTTGCCACCCTGTTCAGCCGCCAGATCGACGATCACGCTGCCGTTTTTCATCGACTTGACCATCTCGGCCGTAATCAGTTTGGGCGCCGGACGCCCCGGAATCAGCGCGGTAGTGATGATGATATCGACCTCCTTGGCCTGCTGCGCGAACAGCGCCATTTCTGCATCGATGAAGGCCTGGCTCATCTGCTTGGCATAACCGCCCTCACCGCTGCCATCCTCTTCGAAGTCCAGCTCGAGAAACTCCGCATCCATGCTCAAAATCTGGTCCTTGACCTCGGGCCGGGTATCGAATGCGCGCACAATCGCCCCCAGCGACTTGGCAGTACCGATCGCCGCCAGACCTGCAACACCCGCGCCAATCACCATGACCTTGGCCGGCGGCACCTTGCCCGCGGCAGTAATCTGGCCGGTAAAGAAGCGTCCGAACTGGTTGGACGCCTCGATAACCGCCCGGTAACCGGCGATGTTGGCCATCGAACTCAAGGCATCGAGCTTCTGCGCACGCGAAATACGCGGTACCGAATCCATCGACACCGCATTGATACCCCGGTCAGCCAGTCGCTGCAGCAGATCCTGGTTTTGCGCCGGCCACAGGAAACAGATCAACAACACGCCTTTGGGCATCTGGTCGATCTCGTAGACACCGGTTTCGGGGTGCTGGATGGGCGCACGCACCTTGAGAACGATATTCGCATCCTGGTACAGCTCCTTGGCATCGACGGCGATCTTGGCGCCAGCCTCGGCAAACGCCGCATCGGAAAAACTGGCCGCCACGCCGGCGCCCGATTCGACGGCCACGCTGTAACCCGCCTTGATCATCTTCTCGACGATATCTGGCGTCGTCGCGACGCGTTTTTCACCTGTCTGGATTTCTTTGGGGATGGCGACCTTCATGAAAAACTCCGTTGTTATTTGAGTACTTGGCGCAGCAAGAGAATGCCGCATATTAATATCACGACCGCCGGATTACCAGCGATGGCGCTGCTTGTCCGCCATGCCAAAACCTGAGACCATGCCCGCAGCAACAGTGCAGCCCTATTCTGACGTGACCGATTCCACCGCCGAACAAAGTATCAGCTGGCGAAGCATTTTCGACCTGGCGCGTCAGCACCGCAAAATTCTCATCCAGGCACATCTCATCGCCATCCTGGCGGCGGCCATTCTGGTGCCGGTACCCATGCTCATGCCGATGCTGGTCGACGAGGTGCTGCTCGAACAACCCGGTCCGGTGGTGGCATTTATCGACAGTCTGTTTCCGCAGGCGTGGCATGGACCGGTGTTACATATCCTGGCCGTTATGCTGATCACGATCCTGTTGCGCCTGGTCGGCACCGTGCTGTCGGTGTGGCAGACGCGCGAATTTACCCTCGCCGCCAAGGACATTACCTACCACCTGCGCAAACGTCTGCTGAATCGCTTGCAGACCATCTCCATGGCCGAATACGAAACACTCGGCAGCGGCGCCGTGGCGTCGCACCTGGTGACTGACATCGACACGATCGACAGCTTTATCGGCAATGCCCTGTCCAAGTTTCTGGTCGCTCTGCTGATCATCGCCGGGGTGGCGGCCGTGTTGTTCTGGATGCACTGGCAACTGGCGCTGTTCATCATGATCATGAATCCGGTGGTCATCTATTTCACCACCGTGCTCGGCAAAAAGGTCAAGGAACTCAAAAAGCATGAGAACAGCGCGGTCGAGATCTTCCAGCAGTCGCTGACCGAAACGCTCGACGCCATTCAGCAGATTCGCGCCAGCAACCGCGAACGCCATTATCTTCGGCGCGTCATCGACCGCGCCCGCGGCGTACGCGAAAACTCGGCCAGCTTCAGCTGGAAAAGCGACGCCGCCAATCGTCTGTCGTTCTTTATATTTCTAATGGGATTCGAGATTTTTCGCGCGGTCAGCATGCTCATGGTGATATTCTCAAGCCTCACCATCGGCCAGATGTTTGCGGTGTACGCCTACCTGTGGTTCATGATGACACCGGTGCAGGAAATCCTCAGCATTCAGTACAGCTATTTCTCAGCCAATGCCGCGCTGCAACGACTCAACCGCCTGCTGACACTGGCCACCGAGCCGGTGTACCCGCCCCAGAACAATCCGTTCAAGGCGCACAAAACCGCCAGCCTGCGCATACAGGATATCCACTTCGCCTACGCCGATGGCGAGCCTGTGCTCGATGGGGTATCGCTACATATTCGCGCGGGGGAAAAGGTCGCTCTGGTCGGCGCCAGCGGGGGTGGCAAATCAACCCTGGTGCAGGTTATTCTCGGCCTGTATCCGCCATCCCGGGGCCAGATCTGGTTCAATGATGTCGCGGTCAGCGAGATCGGCCTTGAAACGGTGCGCGACAACATCGCCACCGTGCTGCAACACCCGGCGCTGTTCAATGACAGCGTGCGCAACAACCTGACCATGGGCCGCCATATGCCTGATGAAAAACTGTGGCAGGCGCTGGATATTGCCCAGCTCAGACAAACCATCGAGGAACAGCCGCAAGGGCTCGACAGCATCGTCGGGCGCAATGGCATTCGTCTGTCCGGTGGTCAGCGCCAACGCCTGGCGATTGCGCGCATGATCTTAAGCGATCCGAAGGTGGTCATCCTCGACGAGGCCACTTCGGCACTGGACACCACCACCGAGGAAAAACTGCATCAGGCTTTGCAACATTTTCTCGATGGTCGCACCACGCTGATCATTGCCCATCGCCTGTCCGCCATCAAACAGGCTGATCGCGCTTTCGTATTTGACGGGGGCAAGATCATCGATGAAGGCCATCACGATGAACTGCTTGCACGCGATGGCCTGTACCAGCAGCTGTATGGTCAGCGCCAGATGTCGTGAACCACGGCGCGACGATATTGGGGCCACAGTTACCAGGCCAACAGCCGACATTCCTGTCGTCAAAGAATAACGCGATCACCCCACCTTGTAGTGCTGTATCAGACCTTTCAGGCGACCAACCTGGTCATTCAACTGTTTAAGCGAACTGTCAACCTGCTCCGCACCATGTGAGGTGACGTCGGCGATCGAGTCGATGCTGCGGATATTTTCCTGCATCTCGACCGACATCCTGATCTGGTTTTCAGTGGCGCTGGCAATCGACTGACTCATCTGCACGATGGTCGTGATGGCCTGCGAAATGCTGCTTAGCGCCTTGCCCGACTCCTGCGCATAATGCACGCTGTTCTCGGCGCTTTTCTGACCCGATTCCATCACCTCAACCGACTGCAGGGCCTTTTCCTGCAACGACGAGGTCAACGCCTGGATCTGTTCGGTTGATTCGCGCGCCTGCTGCGCCAGGCTGCGCACCTCATCCGCGACCACGGCAAAGCCGCGTCCATGCTCACCCGCCCGCGCGGCCTCGATCGCCGCATTCAGCGCCAACAGGTTGGTTTGATCGGACACGCCACTGATCGCGGCCAGAATGCTGTTGATGCCATCGCTTTCCTGTTTCAGGTCCTGGATGACCCTGGCCGCATTGGCCACTTCCTTGGACAACTCCTGAATCGAGCCCCGGTTCATGCTCACGGTGGATTCGCCCTCGCGGGTCTGTTCCTCGGCGAGTTGGGCCGAACCCGCGGTATTAGCCGCGCTTTGAGCGATCTCTTCGATGGAGCGCGTCATGTTCTCGATCGACAACACGACCGCATCACTCTCGCGCTGCTGCTGCTTGGCTGAGCTGATCGTCTTCTGCGCGATGGCCGCGACCTCGTCGATCGTGCCGGTGATGTGCCGGGTGGTTTCGAGAATCTCTTTGACCAAAACCTCGATCTTGCTGGCGAACAGGTTAAATCCGCGTCCCAATTGAGCGATTTCGTCCTTGCCGGAATCAGCCAGGCGCTGGGTCAGATCGCCTTCACCCTCGGCAATATCGAACAATCGATTCACCGCCACCGTGAGCGGCCCCGAGATCAGGTGAGAAATACCCAGACTGATCAGCAAGGCCAGCACCGTCCCGGCGACAATCAGCGCAGTGATGAAACGACTCGACAGATTGATCGATTTTTCAAATTCATCGGTCAATCCGACGATCTCCTGGTTGGCCTTGACCACGCTCTGGCTCAGATCCGCGACCTTTTCCAGCGCCCCGGAGGTTTGTTGCAATGATGTCGAGGTCGTCTGCACCGTGTTATTGAACTGGTCCATCTGCTTGATGGTGCTGTTTACACTGATCAGGGCCTCGCGTCGCATCAGCTCCTTGATGTCCCCCATGGTGGAGACCACATCCTCAAGCTCATACAACACTTCGCTTTCGGGAATATGCTCCAATAAGGCCTCGGAGTTCATGGTCAATTCATCGAGCTGCCCCGACAACTGCTGAATCTTGCGCGCGAGAATCTTGACATGCTGATTGCTGCGCGCGATTTCCTGCGCCAGGGTATCCATGTCGGTCGTCAGCGCGCGCAGATTTTCATTCGATTGCAGCACCTCCTGGTTGCTTTGACGGGCGTTGTTGACACCCAGCTTGGAACGTTCGACGATGCTGCCAAAACCCTCCTTAAGGCCACCGAGGTTGTACAGCGTCAGCCCCAGAATAACCAGCAGCATCAGACCAGTTGCAGCACCGCCAGCAAGAAGTTTCAGCTTGATCGACATGACTCTCTCCCGATGAACGAAACGGCTATTTAGCAGCTTCTTTTTCGTACATACCTACCGCCTTGTTCATTTCTTTCAACAATGGCAGATTGCTGGCCGCCAGCTTCTCGATCATGCCGCGATCGATTGCGGCGCCGTCGGCCGAACCTTTGGAAACAATCGGTTTGAACTCGGTCCACAGGCCATTGACGACACCCAGCTGCTTGCGAATGTCATCCTGTTGGGTGCCGGGCAGACCCAGCGTCTCATCGCCGTCGAGCAGACCTTTCAGGGTGCGTTCGAACAGGGTATAGGTTTCAAGCAGGCTGAGCTTGTTGGCCGCAGCCTGATGGCCGTAGGCCACCAGCAGGAATTCCTTGCTCATTTTTTGCGTCAACATGCGCTGCTTACCCGACAGATTGAGGGTTGCGGCAAGACCCGGATCGGATTTGAGCCCGCCTTTCTTGGCGTCTTTTTCGTACAGGCCCACCGCCTTGTTCATCTCTTTGAGCAGTGGCAGGTTGTTGGCGGCAATCGCGTCCACCTGTTCACCGCTAACCTTTCTGTTTTTGATGATCGCCTGAACCGTCGGGTAAAAACCGGCCCACAATTCATCAATCTTGTCGAGCTGACGCA
>JGI10211J34971_10000417_pt1 | contig 34186 bp, 30 predicted proteins | sample Etolagsediment_FD_34971 | JGI IMG/M metagenome (IMG submission 34971)
CTCCGTGGGGAAGGAGTCCGAGATCATCAAAATGAATATCGATTCACGACGGGAAAACGAGTTACGAAGATACATAACGAAAGGTTTCCAGTGTCGCGGGTAGTCCGTCGCCGCGAAAAAAACGACATCGGGTTCTATTTCATCGATATTATCCATCGCTTTGATCGGATTATCATAATGAATCACCTCTGCCGCCTGGTGATTAAAGGAACGCTCAAGGAACGGTTTCAATGAATCACTCGTGCTGACGAGCAGAAATTTCATTTCAGCGGGCCTCGTTCGCGAGATTGATGACGTTATACGAAATAATTTCCCAGAATCCGTTTCTTCGCTGGAGATGGTAGGTGTACCGTTTGATTTCCCGAAACTGTTCGTAGATGAAATGCAGGTTTGCCACGACGGTTCCCTCGGTAGGCGTGTACGACGTTTCGATTATCTCAAACGTATCGGGTATCAGGACGAGCGACGGGTCGGTATCGCTTCCGATAAGCTCATCTCTGAAAACTCGCAGGACTTCCAACTGCTGTTCTTCCGATAACCGGCGGAACGATCGGTCGCGTCCTTCGTCCTGGCGGTAGAGTTGTTCAAGATTCATGTACAGGAAAAACTGTTCCCAATTATCCTGTTGTCGAGCGCGGAGAAGGAACGAAACAACTTCATCGGGGCTCAGTTGCTGTCGCTGCAACTGGCGTTCAACGATCGCGTGAAACGTCTGATCCTGTCGAGTCTGATCGGTATACCCGGGGCGGATGGTAAGCGATATCTGGTTTGAACTCACCGAGGCAGTATCCGGCGAACTGTACAGTTCGGGGAAAAACCGCGAGGAAACCGCGTACGTTCCGGCTTTTTCGAATTCGACGTAGTCGGATAGAGTTTCAACAATTGAGAGCTCTTCGCCCGGTTCAAGAGTTACCGTTCGGTAAAAAACTTGATTAGAGAGTCGAGCTATGGTAAATTCACCGGCGTTTGACAATCGGCGATTCGCGGAATCTCTGGCGTCAAAACCAAAACTGAAGACACGATTGTCAGCCAACTGAAATCGTTGAGTCTCACTTGATTGATTCTGCAGCGAAAGCTGCACCTGTACCTGGCTGTCTGTAAAATAGACCTGCTCATTGTACAGCCGTATCGTAAATACAGGTGAATCTGCGAAGGCAGATACAACCGGGAATAAAACCAGTAACAACAAACGTGATATACGTGAGTTCACCATACGTCTCCGTTTAATATGTCGGCGAATACCAGCGAATCATTACTGTATGATGGAATCTCAACGCAACTCAAGGGAGACCGGAGGATTCAGGACCTGGCGAAACGGTATCGACTGCGGGCGTTACCGATTCGTCTTTCCGGTCCAAAACCCGGTTTTTCCGCGTTTCTTATCGCCAGAACAATGCGGGACAGTCGGCGAAAGACTGCCGTCATCGTTCCGAATGAGATCGAAGCGCAGAACCTGCAACGTGATTTTGAGCTCTTCGGAGTAACATCCGAAATTTTCGGTTGGTTCGGTACGACACCGTACAGCGCATCCTCCCATACCGGCCCGGTTCAGGGAAAGCGCATTCAGGCACTTCACCATTTCGACCTTGAAGAGACGGATGTACTGATTATTCCCGTACGATCGGCTGTTTCATTTCTTCCCGAGTCGGAACAACTGCTGAAATCCCGAATCCATATTACTCCCGGTCAAACGGTTGATACGGTCAAACTTGCGGAAGATCTAGTTTCATTCGGTTACTGGCGAGTCCCGAAAGTTACCGTGCATGGAGAGTTCGCCGTTCGCGGAGAAGTAATCGATATTTTCGGAACGGGTAGCAACGAGCCCATACGGATACTCCTGAACTTCGACGTGGTTTCAGAGATTCGCGAGTTCGAAGTTTTTTCACAGCAGACCGTAACACGACTCGGTGCGACTACCGTTTTACCCGTAGCGATAACCCCGGACGAATCCGGAATCCGTTCGATGCTGGATGAATTATCACGTACCGATGAATTCAGGCACGTTCAAAAAGACCTCGATGCGATGACCGCGCCGCCTCTCTATTGGATTCCGACACTGACAGGGAACTTGCGTACCGTCTTTGACGTCTTACCGCCGGATACCGGTTTTTTCTGGCTGGATACGGAACGGATCGGGAATGCCTTTGAACAGTATCGAAAAGAAGTCCTTGCGATGTACGAGGCGGAACGGTTTTCCCGTGCGCTTCCGCTACCGCAAAAAATCCTCGCCGATCTGGATCAATTGCTTGCAATGCTTCGTCCGCGATCGGTAATGATCGAAGCATTACTCAATTCCGAAGACCAGGAAGTTGTCCGCTTTCAGTGCGATCCCGCCCGCTCCTACTTTGGAAACGTCTCATTTCTGAAGGAGGAATTATCGACGCTCTCGGCGATGGGCTACACGATTTACGTTTTTGCCGATACTGATTCGCAGAAAAAGCGGATAGAACACCTCCTGAGTGAATTCCCTTCGATTATCGTTCGTTCACAGCGAATCTCCGGTGGATTTACCTTGCCGGAGGCAAAAGTTACGGTTATTCAGGAAAACGAAATTTTCGGTCGACGACGACGTGCGCCCGTTTCGGTACAGCGCGTAGAATCATCCCCGATTGATACGTTCATAGAGTTGGAAGAGGGCGATCCGGTAGTCCACGTAAATTACGGGATCGGTCTTTTTCGCGGAATTACGCGAATGCGCGCCGGAGGAAACGAACGCGACTATATCAAAATCGAGTACGCGGGAGAAGAGATCGTCTTTGTTCCGATTGAACAGGTGAACCTGATTCAACGGTATATCGGAAGTGGAGGATCGCTTCCACGCCTCGATACCATCGGGGGAAAATCGTGGGAGCGCCGAAAATCGACCGTCCGACGGAATGTCGAAGATCTTGCCGAACGGCTCGTTCGCCTCTATTCACGGCGACAGAAAGCTCAAGGCTTCGGGTTTCCACGGGATACCGAGTGGCAGATCGAATTCGAGAGCGCATTTCCGTACGACGAGACACCCGATCAATTACGGTGCATCCAGGAAATCAAAACCGATATGGAGCAACCGGTTCCAATGGACCGGCTCGTCTGTGGTGATGTCGGGTACGGAAAAACGGAGGTCGCTCTTCGGTCTGCCTTCAAGGCCGTCATGGCCGGGAAACAGGTCGCCATCCTTGCGCCGACGACAATCCTGGTAGAACAGCATTTTGAAACGATACAGGACCGTTTCAATCCATTTCCGATCCGCACCGCGATGCTGTCGCGCTTTGTGAACAAACAGACGCAAAAAGACGTCCTGAAGCGCCTTTCGAGCGGGGAAGTTGATCTGGTCGTCGGTACGCATCGGTTATTACAGCGTGATGTGAAATTCAAAGATCTCGGATTGCTGGTGATAGACGAAGAACAACGGTTCGGCGTCAAATCGAAGGAGATTCTCAAGGAGTTCAAAACGACGATCGACTGCCTCACGTTGACGGCAACTCCAATTCCCAGAACGTTACATATGTCGCTGCTGAAGATTCGCGACATGTCCCTCCTTACGACGCCCCCGCGAAACCGGCACCCGATTGAAACAACGATCGCCGAGTTCAATGAAGAGACGATCGCCGGTGCCGTACGCCGAGAGATCGAACGGGGTGGTCAAGTGTTTTTTCTCCACAACCGGGTTGAGACGCTGGAAAACGTACGCCTGTTCATCGAAAGCATCGTTCCGGAAGTCCTGGTTGATACGGCGCACGGTCAGATGTCTGCGACTCAGCTGGAAGAAGTAATGCACCGGTTTATCCACGGCGCATTCCAGGTGCTCGTTGCGACGACGATAATCGAGAATGGAATCGATATTCCAAACGTCAACACGATCATCATCGACCGGGCGGATATGTACGGCATATCGCAGCTCTACCAGCTCCGAGGAAGGGTGGGGCGTTCCGATCGCGTCGCGTACGCATACCTTTTCTATCCCGAAGAACGAGCGCTCAGCGAGATCGCGATGAAACGACTCCAGATAATCTCGGACTTCACCGAACTCGGGAGCGGATTCAAAATCGCACTCAAGGATCTTGAAGTCCGCGGGGCGGGGAATCTCCTTGGTCACCAGCAAAGCGGGGACATTCTTTCGGTAGGATTCGATATGTATCTCCGGTTGCTTGATGAGGCCGTACGTTCGTTCAATGACGGAGACGGAGGCGTTGACGAAGAAGTCTACCTTGAGCTGGAATATTCCGGTTTTATTCCCGACACCTACATTTCCGATATGATGGAAAAGATGGAAGTGTACAAAAAGATCGCGGCAGTTTCCGATGACACCGAGCTGGAAACGCTCATCGCGGAAACCGAGGACCGCTTTGGACCGATGCCGCCTGAACTGCACAGCCTTCTGACTCTGGCCGAATTGAGAATTATGGCCCGGACGCTTCATATATCCTCACTGAGAGAACGCTCGGGGCTTGTGAGAATCGAGTTTTCACGCGTCGCCGGGATTTCGGTGGAACGCGTTCTCGCATTGATATCGAGCAGCGGCGGGAGCGTCCGGCTGGACCCGAACGCACCGAATGTTCTGATGATCGAGACGGGGAAAATCGGCCTGAAAGAGAAATCCGAGTTTATCCGTGGACGAGTGAGTCAGTTATTATGAGAACCGGCAATGTACCGTCGAGATAATCGCAGTTTTGTCATCAGAACCGCACGGATGAGTCCGCATCAACGGAACGCGTATGAACAAATGCGCGGTACGTACTGTGTTTCGTCTGACGGAGCCATCGATATATTCTCAGTCTTCCCGCACCGACGGGAAACCGATGCACGCCCCCTGATACTCGAACTCGGCTTCGGTATGGGTGACGCACTCGCTCAAACGGCCGAAGATCAGCCGCAGTGGGACTTTCTCGGGGTTGAAGTTCACAAACCGGGCGTCGGAAAACTGATGGGGGAGATCAAGAAAAAGGCGCTGTCAAACCTTCGGATCGTTGAAGGAGACGCCGTGGAAATCCTCTCCGATCGCCTGCCCGGCCGTTCGTTTTCGGGAATCCATATTTTTTTCTCTGATCCGTGGCCCAAAAAGCGGCATCATAAGCGACGCATGATACGCTCCGGCTTTCCGGAACTGGTTGCCCCGCTCCTCGTTCCGGGCGGATACGTATATATCGTGACCGATTGGGAAGACTATGCGATCCAGATATGCGACGTGTTCGATACCACCACGGCGTTTGAGAATCAGGGAGAAGGGTATACCTACCGTCGTCCGTGGCGACGGGAAACGGCATTTGAACGGAAAGGTATCGCGCAGGGTCACCGGATTTACGAGATTTACCGGTCTATTCCATTATCTTCCCAGTAGTTAATTGGATGTGATACGATCACGCATGGACGTACAGGCATTTCTGGAAGCTCATGCGAAACTCGCAGAAAAAAGCTCCACCATCGATCCGGAGTTGCATTCCCGTTACAACACGAAAAGGGGATTGCGGAATGACAACGGCACCGGTGTTCTGATCGGTCTCACCGAGATTGGTGAGGTTCATGGATACGTCGTCGATGATCAGGAACGTGTTCCAACCGAAGGTCGGCTTTCATACCGCGGCATCGACGTGGCGGAGATTGTCAAAGGATTTCAGGTCGACCATCGGTTCGGCTTCGAAGAGGTAGCGTACCTGCTCCTTTTTGGCTCTCTTCCAAAAGAAAACGACCTTGCCGAGTTCCGCCTTCTGCTGCGATCCAAACGGGCGTTGCCTGAAGGCTTCATGGAAGACATGATATTAAGCGCGCCGAGTAAAGACATTATGAATAAACTCGGTCGTTCCGTCCTGGCTGCATATTCATACGACGAGACGCCCGAGGACCCGAGTATTGCGAATGTACTTCGCCAGCTCATCGACATGATCGCCCGGTTCCCGACGTTTGTCGCGTACGGATACCAGGCAAAACGACACTATTACGATGGCGAGAGCCTGTTTATTCACACGCCCGACCGGGAACTGACTACGTCTGAAACGGTACTCCAGCTGATTCGCCCGGACAAACAGTTCACCCCGCTGGAAGCAGAAACCCTCGACCTCGCGCTCGTTTTACACGCGGAACACGGTGGAGGGAATAATAGTGCATTCACCATCCACGTCGTATCATCAGCCGACACAGACACGTACAGCGCCGTAGCGGCCGGTGTCGGCTCCCTGAAAGGGGCTAAACATGGCGGGGCGGCTCAACGGGTCGTTTCGATGATTGACGACATCAAAGCGCACGTTTCCGACTGGGGAAATACGAGCCGGCTGACCGACTATCTGGTCAGGATTCTCCGAAAAGACGCGTACGACCGCTCAGGACTGGTGTATGGAATCGGTCACGCCGTGTACACCAAATCCGACCCGAGAGCGGTTCTTCTTCATCAGAAAGCACGCGACCTTGCCGCCGAGAAGAATCGGGAAGCCGAGCTCGAGTTGTATGAAAACATTGCCCGAATAACTCCTCTGCTGTTTCAGGATGAAAAACACACCGACCGGGTAATTTCTCCGAACGTGGATTTCTTCAGCGGTTTTGTATACCGGATGCTGAACATTCCCGAAGAGCTTTTCACGCCTCTTTTCGCGGTCGCACGAATCGCCGGCTGGTCTGCTCATCGCCTTGAAGAGATTGTAAGCGGTGGAAAAATCATTCGCCCGGCGTACAAAAACGTACTGGGACGTATTCCGTACGTACCGATGACCGACCGCTGAAGCAGAAAAAAAGCCGCCCACCGGAAGGTGGGCGGCTTCTGACCGGGTGAAAACCCGTTCCATTACGGCTTCATTCTTACCCGTGTTCATCCGCTTCGACAGTCGCAGCAGCTTTAATATCCTCTGCGACTTTGCCGGTCGCCGGAGAGTAATGGTCGAATTCCACCTCAAAACTTCCCGTGCCGGATGTGATGGACCGCAGGTCTACGGCGTACCGGAGCAATTCAGCGTGGGGTACTTCAGCATCGATCTCTATGATACCGCCACCCAGCTGTTCCTGACCGAGTACGCGGCCTCGTTTACTGCTCAGATCTGAAAGCACATCACCGAGATACGAGTCCTCGATAAAGACCGAAAGCTTCATGATCGGTTCCAGGAGTACCGGTTTCGCTTTTCCCATTGCATCCCGGAGCGCACCGCGTGCCGCGATTTTGAAAGCCATTTCAGAGCTGTCTACCGGGTGTTCCTTCCCGTCAAAAAGTACAACCCCCACATCGACGACTTTATAACCCGCTACAACGCCCGATTCCATCGCTTCGTGGAAGCCTTTCTCGATTCCCGGAATATACCCGCGAGAAACCGAACCGCCCTTGATCTCGTTCGCGAATTCGTAGTGGAGCCCGCGTTCCAGGGGACGAACGCGGATGTGAACCTCGCCGAACTGTCCGTGGCCGCCCGACTGTTTTTTGTGCCGGTACGACGTCTCGGCAGTGCCGGTAATCGTTTCCCGGAATGCAACCTTCGGAGTGCGCGTAACCACTTCGATTTTGTTCGCGGTTTTGATGCGGTTCAGAATCGTGTTGATGTGAAGCTCACCCATGCCGGCGATAACCGACTCTTTGGTCTCGGGGTTGAACCGGACGGAGAAGGTGCGGTCCTCCTCGGTGACTCTCTGCAACATTTCGCCGAGTTTGTCTTCGTCCTTTTTGTTGGCACCCGAAATCGCAAGGGAATAGACCGGTTGCGGAAGCTGAAGCGGGCGGAAATTCGCGTATCCATCTACACCGTAGAAGGTATCATTCGTATGAGCCGAGGCAATTTTGGCGAGGATGCCAAGGTCGCCGGCAACGAGTTCCGATACCTCGTTCAGTTTTTTTCCAAGAGCGGTGTACAGTTTTCCTGCTTTCTGCCGCTTGGTGTCCCGCACGTTGATGATCTCCGTATCGGCGGTGAGCGTACCGCCCATCACTTTTATGAAGCTCAGTTTTCCGGAGAACTGGTCGATCGACGTCTTGAAATTCAGTGCGGAGACCGGTGCATCCGGTGAAATCACGAACTCCTGTTCTTCGCCTTCCTTGCTGATCGCAATTTCCGCGACTCCCGCAGGAGAGGGTGCAGCCCACGTAAGAAAATCGAGGAACGTTATCAATCCTGAATTTTTCAGGGCACTGCCGCAGAGAACGGGAACGACTCTGTTTGTCCGCAACCCTTCCATGATCCCGGTGCGTATCTCATCCGGTGTCAACTCTTCTTCCTCGAGATACTTCATCGTCAGCTCGTCATCGCCTTCAGCGGCCGCTTCGACAAGCTGCGACCTGAACTCTGCGACCAGGTCTGCCATCTCGGACGGAATTTCGGTTTCCGATTCTTCTGCCGTGCCGGCCGTATATGCCTTTCCGGTGACAAGATTGACGATTCCGGAAAAATCCCCGCCACTTCCGACAGGAATCGTCACCGGTACGAACGTCGTATCGAACTTCGCGCGAAGATCTTCAAGAACCTGTTCGTAGGACGCCCGGTCCTCATCCATCTTATTGATGAATACGATTCGGGGCATGTTCCGGTTATTGAGCCGTCTCCAGAGTTTGATCGTCTCAATCTGGACTCCGGCCCGTGCGCCCACGAGCATCACAGCGGATTCGGCTGCACGAAACGCGGCGACTACCTCGCCGATAAAATCCGAGGAACCTGGCGTGTCGAGGACGTTGATCTTGTGATCTTTCCAGGTAAAGTTGCTGAGCGAAGTATGAATCGAAATACCATTCTCGATCTCTTCCGGCGTATAATCGCTCACTGTTTTTCCGGATTGGACCGTCGCGGGGGACTGGATTACCTTACCGGCAACCAGAATCTGTTCCACGAAGGAGGTCTTTCCGGTTGCTCCGTGTCCGGCAACCGCGATGTTGCGAATGTGTTCGGTGTTGAACGCCATGAACACTCCTTCCTTATAAGTTTAGTAGGCTACCATTCTTCGTTCAGACCCTTCCCTTGTCAAGCAAAAGTTGCGTCTGAAACGACATCAAAGTGCGAAAACTCCATAGCGTAGGTACCCCGTCCCTGTGTTACCGACCGCAACGATGTCGAATAACCGAACATTTTCTTCAACGGGGTCTGAGCCCGAATATGCTCGGTCGTTGCGCGCGACTCGACTTCCTGGACAATCCCCCCGCGCGCCGAGATGCCGTTTATTACCTCGCCCAGAAAATCTTTCGGACATACAATATCGATTTTCATGATCGGCTGAAGCATTACCGGGTCCGCCTGGCGGCACGCATTATCGAATCCCAGCGAACCGGCACCCTCGAACGCAAACTCCGTGCCGGTCAAAACGTCATACCTCGCGCCAATCAATTCGACGCCGATTCCGATCGTCGGATACCCCATGCGAACGCCGGAAAAAAACGCTCCCGAAACGCCGCGTTCGACGGCTTTTGCAAACGGTTCGGGGAGAACGTCCGGCGGAACGGTGTTTTCAAACAGGTCAGCTTTCCCGCGTTGAAGCGGGTATACCCGTAATGTGATTTCAGCATTGTTTTCTTTGCCGCCGAGCAGTTTATGAAATCTTTCCGTATGGATGTACTCACTCCCGATTGATTCCCGATAGGAAACCTGAGGATTCCCGACCTTTGCTGAAACATTGAACTCTCCGATCATCCGGGTTACGAGTACGTCAAGATGAAGTTCGCCCATGCCCGAAATAATCAATTCGCCGGTATCATCGTCCTCTTTCCATAAAAAGGTAGGGTCTTCCCGGGTGAGAATCTGCAGGACTTCCTTCAATCTGTCGCGTTCGGACAGCGTATGCGGCTCTATTGCCACGGAAATCACCGGTTCAGGGAAATGCATTCGCTCCAGCACAACCGGGTACCCTTCGCTCCCGAACGTGTCGCCGGTTTGAGCCAGTTTGAATCCAACGATAACACCGATGTCTCCCGCTTCGATTTTGTCGGTCTGTTCGGTCCGATTCGCGTGAACCCGTAAAAGGCGGTTAATCCGTTCCCGCTTATGCTGATTGTGGTTGAAAACAGCGGTTCCCGATCGGATATGACCGGAGTACATCCGGATAAAACTGTAGTTTCCGGCTTCCCGATCGGATTGAATCTTGAACACCATCCCGACCGGCGGACCGTCGATCGCCCGTTTAATCAAAACGGGCTCCTTCTTTTTTGGATGCATACCTTTGACCGGTGGCAGCTCATCGGGCGCCGGCAGATAATCGATTACCGCATCAAGGAGGGGTTGTACCCCGATATTCCGCAGACTGGCACCGACGAACGCCGGTACCAGTTTGCGGGCAAGTGTCTGTTCGCGAATAACGGTTTTAATCAGGTCAATGGGTACTTCCTGCTCCTCAAGCACCAGCTCAGTCAATTCATCGGAGTAGGTTGAAAGGGAGTCAAGAAGTTTATCCCGCCATTCGGCTGCAAGTCCGGCGAGTTCCTTGCGTATCGGTCGTTCTTCGAAGGCAGAGCCTTGAACCGACTCATCCCAATGAAGCTCAACCATTTTCAGAAGGTCGATAGTCCCTTCAAACGCATTTTCCCGACCGATCGGCAGCGTTAACGGAACGGCCGGTACGCCGAGTTTCTGGTCAATCTCATCGATTACACTGAAAAAATCGGCACCGATACGATCCATTTTGTTGACGTATACGATTCTTGGCACCTCGTACGAGTCCGCCTGCCTCCAGACGGTCTCCGATTGCGGCTCAACCCCGCCGACGGCACAAAAAATTGCTATCGCACCGTCCAGCACCCGCAACGCCCGCTCGACTTCCGAGGTGAAGTCAACGTGTCCAGGGGTGTCGATGATATTGATCTGGAATCCTTTCCATGTTGTTGTCGTCGCTGCAGACGTAATGGTGATTCCGCGATTCTGCTCCTGCTCCATCCAGTCCATGGTGGCGGCCCCGTCGTCCACCTCACCGATCCGGTGGCTCTTTCCGGTAAAAAAGAGTATCCGTTCAGTCGATGTTGTTTTCCCGGCGTCGATATGCGCCATGATGCCGATATTGCGGATGTTCATGATACGCCGATACTACCATGAGGCAGCTTTTTTGTTACAGTCAGCGATGAGTAATTCTCGAAGTGGCAAATACGGTTTATTCGCCACTTCGAGAGCTACGGTGTTACCGTACTCGACTATTGACACCCGTCTTGATGTCGTGGTAATTTCCGTGCCGTTACAGACCGGGCGAATAGCTCAGTTGGGAGAGCGCCTGCCTTACAAGCAGGATGTCGGGGGTTCAAGCCCCTCTTCGCCCATTATTCTACGGTGCCGGAAGGCACCGTTTTTTTTTGGAGTTTCACCATGATTATCCTTGCCCACAGGGGTGCGAGCGGTGATACGGCGGAAAACACCATCCACGCGTTCGCGCTCGCCCTTGATCGGGGTGCTGATGCAATTGAGACCGACACCCGCCTCAGCGGCGACGGAATACCGATGCTTATCCATGATCCGACCATCGAGCGGGTTACCACCGGTACCGGATCTGTTTCTGACTGGACTGCCGACGAATTGCGTAAATTCTCCGTCGGAGAAATCGCCGCTATTCCGACTCTCGAAGAAAGTCTGAAGCGGTTTCCGTCGGCACGGTTCAATGTTGACCTGAAAGACCGTTCGGAAGATCTCGCAACAGCCGTCGGTGAAACGATCAGAATGTGCGACGCTGTTGATCGACTCACGATAGCCAGCTTTCATCCCGAAACGCTCGAAATGTTCCGTAACTCCTTTCCGGAAATATCCACCTCTTTACACACAGGAGAAGTGAAAAAGCTGTTCCTCTCCGCGTGGTTCGGCGGAACGTTCGATGTACCGAAAAACGCCGTTTCGCTGCAGATTCCCGAGCGGTTCGGATTGTTTCCAATCGTGACAAAGCGATTGGTACGGTGCGCTCACGACGCCGGATTGCGGGTGGAGCCGTGGACAATCAACGACGAGGAAGCGCTGCTTCGCGTGATACGGGCAGGAGTAGACGGCGTGTTTACCGATTTCCCCGACAGGATCAAAACGATATTGACCACGATGGAGCAGCAGGGATAGCCTCGCAAATTATGCAAGTCGCCGACATTCTTCGATTTTTCGATGCGGGTGTATCGAGCTTTCACGTTTCCCGCGCAATAACCGATCGACTGGTGCGTGAAGGCTTCCAGATCCTCGACGCGCACGATTCCTGGGATTTGCAGTGGAACCGGTACGTTTTTCGGCACGGAGCGAGCGTTATTGCGTTTCGTTTCCCCGAGGCCGATCCAACGGAAACGGGTGCCGTAATCGTCGCTTCTCACGTGGACAGTCCCGCGCTGGAACTGAAGTTCCGCAGTGCGGTCGTCGATGACGGTATTCTCCACGTTCCGGTTGAATTGTACGGAAGCCCCATTGTTGCTTCGTGGCTTGACAGAGAACTGCTGTTAGCTGGAAGGGTCTCCCTGAAAAAGGGAAGGGGCTCTACCCGGACTCTCCTGTATAAAAGCCGGAAGCCACTCGCCGTCATTCCGAATCTTGCCATTCACCTGAACCGGACGGTTAATGACGGCGCCACGTATAACGCCCAGGATCACCTGCACGCACTCTTTGGCCTGGTCGAAGATTCCGGAACGGGCGATTCGATGACTCCGCGGGATGTGCTGGTCCGTCTGATTGCAAAAGACGGCGGTTTTGACCCGCAGGCGTTCCTCGACGCCGAGTTGTATCTGGTTCCTGCCCAACGCGCAACGCGTATCGGAGCAGCCGACGATATGATAACCGCGGGGCACATCGACAATCTTGCCGGTTCGTTGTGCAATCTGGAGGCAATCTGTAACGCCGCGAACACACCGCACTTGCAGATGGCCGTCTTTTACGACCACGAAGAGATCGGGAGTAAGACGATGTCGGGTGCCGCCGGCGCAATGCTGGAGCGTGCTCTTCGCAGGATTCTCCCCGGTCCCGGCATGTTGGAAAGAATGCTTGGCAGAACCGTCCTGATATCGAACGACGGCGCGCACGCGCGCCACCCGGCGTATAAGGACAAACACGACCCGGGATACGCGCCGCGTCTCGGGGGCGGACCCGTCATCAAGAAGAGCGCTGCTCGCCGCTACGCAACCGAATTGCCCGCATCGGCGTGGTTTGCGAGTGTGTGTGATAGCGCGGGAGTCCCGCTCCAGTACCTCCAGAATCGTTCCGATATTCCGGCAGGGTCAACGATTGGCCCGCTGCAGGCTTCGTCACTTGGGGTGCCCGCCATTGACATCGGAATACCGATGCTCGCGATGCACTCATCCAGAGAACTCGTCGCAACCGCCGATATGGACCTCCTCACGCGCGCGGTGACGGCTGCGTTGGGAGAGAAAACCGATGACATCTTTGCTGCTGATCAGGCACTCGAAGACCGAACCGAATAGCGCTTCCGGCAGGGACGAAGACCGAAAGCTGCTTCCTCGAGGAGTCAGGGACGCGGAACACATCGCCAAAAAAGTCCTCTCCGGTTTACCGCGTCCCGACGTAATACTCGCATCGACGGCGCAACGGGTCAGAGAGACCTTCGAGACGATCCGGACGACGATTCCCGGACTCCCTGAAGCGGAGTTCCTCGATGAACTCTATCTTGCCGATGCCGGCGAGGTGTGGCAAATCCTCTTCCCCCGACTGGAAAACAACGATCGGCTCTGGGTCATCGGGCACAACCCCGGACTCCTGGCGCTCGTGGGAATACTCACCGGAACCTATCCCGAGAGTTTTCCCACGACCGGTGTCGCACGGATTGAACTTTCCGCACAGACGTCACATACCGGCAGCGCGAAACTGACGGCGTTCCATGCCCCTCGGGATTTCAGGTAGGCATGGAGGTTCTGTTCATTCTGGTTCAGCCGGCACGCGCAGAGAATATCGGTGCGGCGGCCAGGGCAATTAAAACGATGGGGTTCGGCTCGATGCGTCTGGTCAACCCGGCACCCTACGATACCGAACACGCGGCACGAGTCGCACACGGTTCAACGTCGATACTCGAATCGATGCAGGTCTACGATTCAATCGATGCTGCCGTGGTCGACTGTGACCTTGTCGTGGCGACGACCGCACGACGCCGCGGAATGCGCCAGGAATACCTCTCTTCGCGCTCCCTGCGTGAATTTTTATCGGACCGGAAATCGATCGTATCACGGTGTGCGGTACTGTTTGGCGGCGAGGAGAGCGGGTTAAGCAACGACGACCTTTTGCGTGCCCAGATCGTAACCTCCATCCCGCTCCGCAGCAGGTACCCATCCCTTAACCTCGCCCAGGCGGTAATGATTTTTGCATACGAACTCTCACCGCTGGTTCTATCGGTCGAGGATGTCCGGCACACCGGTTTGAATCCAGATTCGACACGGGTACTCCAGGAAAAAACACGAACACTTCTTGAAGCGCTGGACTACAAACCGGGCAGGGCGCTTTACAATCGGGTGGTTGAACGGGTCACGCAGGTCCGTTCCATCGATGGAAAACTGTTACATTCCCTCATCACCCGTATTCTTCAGAAGCTCAACGGTTCCTGACCGGATAACAGAGCTACAGCAGCGTCCCACAGCGGGTCCGATTCGGGATTACACGATACCTGCACGGTACGACGGGTATCGGGATGCGGAAATACCAGAGTCCGGCCGTGCAGATAGATGCCTCCGGTGCGCCGGCTGCGGCGGGCACCGTATTTCAGGTCACCGACGATCGGAACGGCTCGCGCCGCGCACTGAACGCGTATCTGGTGGTGCCTCCCGGTTGAGAGGATGAACCGGCGGACATCGTAACGGTCGGTTTTCCCGAGAAGCTCCGTCGAAAGCGATGCCGTGGTTGTCTTTTTTGTTCCGCTTCCGGGACCGGCAACGCTCGTCCGATTTGTTTTCCGGTCGAACAGTACGGAATCGGTCCAGATTCCGTCATCGACGGTTCCCCGTTCACATATTCCTATGTACGTCCGTACGATTCTGCCTTCACGCATATCATTCGAGAGTGTCGCGGCCACTCCCGGCCCGATCGCGAGTAAAAGCGGTCCGGAGACGGGTTGATCGATCCGGTGAACGATCCTGGCGTCGGAAGAGATCGATTTCGTCACATCAGCCTCAAGCGCTTCCGAGCTGACTCCAACCGGTTTACGCAAAACGAGCAGTGCATCGTCCTGGTACAGAATATCCATGGGTGACGAGTATAGTCCCATATACCCGATTATGCGATACTGCGTATATGCCGAGAATCGCGCATATCACCGATCTTCATCTGAGTCTGGACGAGCCCGCGCCGCACGGAGTCCGTGTGTGGGACAACCTTGACCGCGTACTGTCCGCGGCCGTGTCGGACGGCGCGGAATTCATCGTATTCGGCGGTGACCTCGCGCTCTACGAAGGCAACATCGCTATCTACCGCGCACTGGCGAAACGACTCGAATCACTCGAGATTGATTTTATACTACAGGCTGGAAATCACGATTCGACGGACCTTTTTCCTGAAGCTTTCGGACGACGATACCGCACCCGAACGCAATCGATGGATATGACGGTAGAGTGGCGGGGACTCGCGTTTTTCCTCCTGGACAGCTCGTCCGGTGAGCTGTCCGACGCCCAGATTCAATGGATCAATACTGCATGGCGCACCCGCAACGCGAAAGCCGCCGTCTTCATCCACCATCCGGTTCTCACGGGGATGCACCGATACATGGACGCAAATTTTGCCCTCCGGAACAGCGACGCCGTTCAGTCGGTTCTTGGTGCCATACCCGGACCGGTTCCTGTTTTCTGCGGACATTATCATATGGACCATACCCTCACGGAACGCACCGTTACCCAATGGATTACACCGGCAACGTACGTTCAAATCGATCCGGTCGCCGCAGATTTCCGGGTTCAGGACAACGGTCCCGGATATCGACTCATCGACTTTTTCCCGTCGGGCGAAATCCGCTCCACAAGAGCGATATTCCTCGGTTCACCTTAATCGGCGAATACAGTATGCTCGGACCGGAGAAACGGAATGCACACACCAACACGAGAAGAAGCGCTCATACTGTTAGAGCAGTATACGAAAACGGCCGGATTGCTGAATCACGGCAAATCCGTCGAAGCGGTCATGCGCAGGTTTGCGCGCCATTTCGGCGAAGACGAGGAGAAATGGGGCATTATCGGCCTTGTCCATGACCTCGACTGGGAAAAGTTTCCCGATGACCACTGCCGGAAAACGAAAGAGATACTCGAAGAGGCGCAGTGGCCGGCGGACTATATCCGGGCGATCATGAGCCATGCGTGGGGAATGTTCACCGAAGACGAGCCGGTCGAAACGATGGAGAAGGTGCTCTACACGATTGACGAACTTACCGGGCTGATTACCGCGACCGCGCTTGTTCGACCGTCCCGAAGCCTTCTTGATATGAAGGTGAAATCGGTAACGAAAAAGTGGAAAGAAAAAAGCTTTGCCGCAGGGGCAAATCGCGAAATTATTCAGCAGGGCGCCGATATGCTGGGAATGCCGCTTCCTGAAATTATCGAAATGACGATCGACGGAATGAAACAGATAGCCGACGAACTCGGACTTGCCGGCTGAAAATACGAGAAAACACCATGGCAGAAACAACCAATAAAGACTTCATTCGGTCAATAATCGATCAGGACATTACAAACGGGACGGTGAGTGAGACCGTACACACACGATTCCCCCCGGAACCGAACGGATACCTTCACATCGGCCACGCGAAATCGATCGTGCTTAACTTCGGAATTGCGTCCGATTATCAGGGACAGTGCAACCTCCGGTTCGACGATACCAATCCGACCAGGGAAGAGACCGAATACGTCGATTCGATCCAGGAAGACATCCGGTGGCTGGGATATGACTGGGAAGACCGTCTGTTCTTTGCCTCCGACTACTTCGGGAAACTCTACGAGTGGGCGCTCTACCTGATTCGCGAAAAACTCGCGTATGTCGACGATCTCAGCGCCGACGAAATACGGGCGTACCGGGGTACGCCCACGGAAGCGGGAAAAAACAGCCCGTATCGCGACCGGAGCGTCGAAGAAAATCTTGATCTCTTTCAGCGTATGCGCGCCGGGGAGTTTCCCGACGGTACACGGGTGCTGCGCGCCCGGATCGATATGGCACACGCGAATATCAGTATGCGCGACCCGACGCTCTATCGCATTCGCCACGCGCACCATCATCGTACCGGGAACGAATGGCCCATCTACCCGACATATGATTATGCCCACGGACAGTCAGACGCCATCGAAGGGATCTCTCATTCGATCTGCACCCTTGAGTTCGAAAACCACCGACCGCTGTACGACTGGTTCATCGAAGTACTCCCGGTGCCGTATAAACCGCGACAGATTGAGTTCGCGCGCCTGAATCTGACGTACACCGTAATGAGTAAGCGGAAACTGCTTCGTCTGGTTCAGGAGAAATACGTCGAGGGATGGGATGACCCCCGAATGCCTACGATTAGCGGACTTCGTCGAAGAGGGTATACACCGGAAGCGATACGGGATTTCTGCAGCCGGATCGGCGTATCAAAAACCAACAGCACCGTAGACCTCGCACTGCTGGAGTTTGTGCTCCGGGAAGACCTGAACCGGCGTGCCGACAGGTATATGGCGGTAATTGACCCGTTGAAAGTCGTTATTACCAACTGGCCGGAGGGAACGGTCGAATCTTTCGACGCGCAGAACAACCCGCAGGATGAATCAGCCGGCACGCACTCCACGCCGTTCAGCGGTGAGCTTTACATTGAACGATCCGATTTCATGGAAGACCCGCCCCGGAAGTTTTTTCGTCTTTCTCCCGGTTCCGAAGTACGGCTGAAATACGCGTACTATATCACGTGTACCGACGTGGTCCGCAATTCGGAAGGTACGATCACTGAGGTTCATTGTACCTACGATCCCCAAAGTCGCGGTGGCGACACCCCCGACGGCCGGAAAGTGAAGGGGACTCTCCACTGGGTCTCCGCCCGTCACGCGGTCAAGGCAACCGTCCGGTTATACGACACGTTTTTTACGAGGGAAGATCCCGATAGCGGCGACGCGGATTTTACCGAATATCTGAATCCGGAATCGCGAACGGTTGTGGAAGGGGTCCTTCTGGAGCCCGCACTGGCCGAAGAATCGGTCGGAGCCGACCTGGCGGTCCAATTCCTCCGATCAGGATATTTTGTCCGCGATAAAACGCTCTCCACGGCCGGAAAGCCGGTATTCAACCGGGCGGTCGGTCTGAAAGACAGCTGGCAGAAAGTGCTGAAGAACAAACGCGAAAACGAGGAGTAGCGGCGCTACTCCTCGTCGATTTTCGCCTGTTTGGCGGAGGTTTCAGCCGGAACGTTCTAAAAACCACCGATGTACGGCAGACTTCCGGCGGTCTGTGCGATTCCATCCATGTTGGACAGCAGTACCGATGTCGAATCCCAGCTTCCCGCTACCAGCGCGCTCCGGTAAGAACTGTCCATCGTAAAAGAATACGCCTGGTCACCGACGGTGACCAGACCGGACGAAAGATCGATCGACAATTCCACCTTCGGATTCCGCTCGATTGCAGCCATGACCGCGAGAATCTGATCGTGGTCCAGCGTAACGGCGGGGATGCCCATCGCCGTGCAGTTTCCGTTGAAAATTTCCGCAAACGACTCTCCGACAACCGCACGAATTCCCCAGCGCATGAGTGCCTGCGGGGCATGCTCTCGCGATGATCCGCAACCGAAATTCCGGTTTACGACGAGAACGGACGCGCCGGCAAAGCGCGGATCATTGAACGGATGGGCGCGCGGTGTTTTTTTCTCGTCATATCGAACATCGTGAAATGCGTACTCTCCCAGACCGTCGAACGTCACGACTTTCATATAGCGGGCAGGGATAATCTGATCGGTATCGATATCATTCCCGGGAACCGGAATCCCCGTTCCCGAAACGCGCGTTACTGCGGTTTGTATATCCATATGCTGCTCCTTAGTTCGTACTTTCGCGGATATCCACAATCCGCCCTTCGATTGCAGCCGCGGCTACCATTGCCGGACTCATCAGCAGAGTTCGCCCGGTGGGTGATCCCTGTCGGCCGATAAAGTTCCGGTTCGAGCTTGAAGCGCACAACTCCCGGTTATTCAGCTTGTCGGGGTTCATCGCCAGGCACATTGAACACCCCGCACCCCGCCATTCAAAACCGGCTTCCCGGAAAATCGTATCGAGACCCTCCGCTTCCGCCTGGCGCGCGACCTGCTTACTGCCGGGTACCACGAACGCCCGGACGTGCTGCGCTACTTTGTGCCCGGCGAGGACTTTTGCGGCTTCACGGAGGTCGCTGATGCGGCCATTCGTACAACTTCCCAGGAAGGCGACATCGATTTTCTTTCCTTCCATCGGCTCGTTTCCCTTGAAATCCATGTGAGCGTACGCTTTCTCGGCGACTTCCCGCTGATCTTCGGGCAATTGAGCCAGGGTGGGGACTCTCGCGTCCACACCGATCGCCTGTCCCGGGTTGATACCCCAGGTTACCATCGGGCTCAATGTCGAAGCATCCAGTTCGTACACGTCGTCGTACTCGGCGTCGGCTTTACTCGCGAGATCGGCCCACCACGAAATCGCGCGGTCAAAAGCCTCTCCCTGTGGCGCGTACGGTCTGCCGCGCAAGTAGTCGAAGGTGATCCGGTCCGGATTCACATAGCCGGCCCGAGCACCACCTTCAATACTCATGTTACAGATCGTCATACGTTCTTCCATCGAAAGTCGGTGGATCGCTTCACCGTTGTACTCGTAGGCATAGCCGATTCCACCGTTCACGCCGAGATCGGCAATAATCCTGAGGATGATGTCTTTTGCGAAGACACCCGGCTTCAGAGTGCCGGTGACATTGATTTTCCGGACTTTCGGTCGGTTGAATGCGAGAGTCTGCGTTGCCAGTACATCTCTGATCTGCGACGTTCCGATACCAAACGCGATTGCGCCGAACGCGCCGTGGGTAGATGTGTGGCTGTCGCCGCACGCGATCGTCATACCGGGCTGGGTCAACCCGAGTTCCGGACCGATGATGTGCACGATTCCCTGCCGATCGGTTGAGAGGCCGAAAAACTCGATGCCGTAGTCCGCCGTGTTTTTTTCGATTGCCTGCATCATCTCTTCGGCGAGGCGGTCCTTGAACGGGCGACTCTGATCCGCAGTCGGGACGATGTGGTCGACGGTTGCGAAGGTGCGGTTCGGGTAGAGGAGCTTGAGCCCCCGTTCCTGAAGCATCTGGAACGCTTGGGGAGAGGTAACCTCGTGGATCAGATGGAGTCCGATAAAGAGCTGATCCTGACCCGATTCCAGCGTGGTTACTTTGTGAAGATCCCATACACGGTTAAAAAGGTTCTGTGACATTATTCCTCCCTGGAGTTGTCGCGTCAGGCTGTCGGTTCCGAACCGCGAGCCATCAGCACTTTCCCCGTACGAACCAGTTCCGAGACATCGTACGGTTCGAAAACCCGGATTATCGCATCCAATCGCTCCGAACTGCCGGAAGCCTGCAAGGTGAGACTGGTATCGTAGATGTCGACGGTTTCGCACTTCAGGGCGCTGGCGAGCTGCAACACTTCGCCCCGGGTTTTCTGATCGCAGCGAATTTTCAGCAGTGCCAGTTCCCGCGTAATAATATCCTGACCCGTCCGGTCCGTGGCGTGAACGACGTCGATGATCTTGTTCAGCTGCTTCAAAATCTGATCCAGGACTTTCTCATCACCGGACGCAACGATATTCATCATGGAAAATTCAGGGTCGCTCGACGGCGAAACCACGAGGCTGTCCAGGTTATACCCACGCCTGCTGAAGACCAGCGCAATCCGAATAAGAACGCCCGGCCGGTTTGACACTTTCAAGCTGATTGTATGTCGGCGGTATCCGCTTCCTGTTTCCATCACGTACTCCCAACTGGTTTTTCTAATTTGACGCGCGGCGCTTCGGTGAGCATCTCACTGTATGCTGCGCCGGCCGGAATCATCGGAAACACGTTATCTTCCTTGGCAACCTCGACGTCAATCAGACACGGACCTGCAGTATACGCAAGGGCGGCGGCGATGACGCGTTTCACGTCGGCGCTTCGTTTCAGCCGGAACCCTTTTACTCCGAAACTCTCTCCCAGCTTGACGAAATTCGGGTTCCCTTCCATATCCACACCGGAGAGGCGGTTCTCGAAGAAGAGTTCCTGCCACTGGCGTACCATACCAAGATACGCGTTATTGATGATGATGATCTTGATCGGTAACCGGTTGATTACTGCCGTCGCAAGTTCAAACATCGTCATCTGGAATCCACCGTCACCGACAATTGCCAAAACGGTCTTGTCGGGGTGGGCGAATTGCGCGCCGATCGCCGCCGGAACGCCAAAACCCATCGTACCGGCGCCTCCGCTGGAGATCCAGTGGTTGCGGTGGCGCGTCCGGTAATACTGTGCGGCCCACATCTGGTGCTGTCCGACATCCGTCGCGACGATCGCATTTCCTGCCGTCTGCTCAAACAGCTCGTCAATTACGTGCTCCGCTTTGAGTTTCCCGCTTTTCCGGAATTTCAGCGGGAACTCCCGGCGCCACGCTTCAACCTGGGCAAGCCAGTCGGCCGTATCTCCGGGCGACGTCATCGTCGCAAGCTGATCCATAACGAGTGACGCGTCCCCGAGGATATTCAGATCGGAGGTTATCACTTTGTCAAACTCCGCCGGGTCAATATCGATATGGATTTTCTGTGCACCCGCCGCAAATTTTTCCGGGTCGCCGGTAATACGGTCGTCCCACCGCGAACCGATCGAGATAATCAGATCGGCGTGGTCGATCGCTTTGTTCGCGTACGCGGTTCCATGCATCCCAAGCATGCCCAGGGCAAGAGCGTGCGTTTCGGGGAATCCGCCCTTTCCCAGAAGGGTATTTACGACCGGAACCTGGAGTTTCTCCGCAAGATAGGTAATATGACGGTCGGCACCGGAAATGACTGCTCCGTGACCCACAAGAAATACCGGACGCCTCGAACGTTCGAGCATACGCGCCGCTTTTTCTATCAGTATCGGGTCGCCTTCTTCGGGAATAGCATACCCGGGTAGTTCAAAATCTTCCGAATAATCGGTCTCGATCTCCGCGGCTGAAACGTCCTTCGGAACGTCTATGAGCACGGGGCCGGGCCTTCCGGTGCTGCAGATATGAAACGCCTCTTTCATAATCCTGGGGAGATCCCGAGCGTCTTTTACCAGGTACGAATGTTTGACGACCGCATGAGAGATTCCGGAAGTGTCCGCTTCCTGGAACGCGTCCATACCGAGCGTCCACGAAGGCGCCTGTCCGGAGATCACGATCATCGGGACAGAGTCCATTTTTGCCGTCAGGATGCCGGTAATGGTATTCGTCGCGCCCGGTCCGGATGTTACAAGTACGACGGCAGGCTTCCCTGTTGCCCTTGCATACCCGTCGGCCATATGAGATGCGCCTTGTTCGTGCCGGGTAAGGACGAATTTGACCGGCGAATCGAAAATTGCGTCAAAGATCGGTATGACGGCACCCCCGGGATACCCGAAAATGTAATCAACTCCGTGATGTTGCACCATGTCAACGATCACCTGTGCTCCGGTTTTACGATGCATTACCAAAACTCCTGTTCATTCAAAGAATGTTCCAGAGTTTTCTAACGTGGTAAGAAAAAAGTCAAGCTATTTTCTCACAGTGGTCGTATTTTTTTAACACTTCCAGGCATAGTTGGCTTCCGTTCGGGAAATAACCCGGAATATTGTACAATTTCCTTATACGCAATTACTTGTCGATATCGACTAACCGCGACGGTAATTTATGAGTATTTTAATGAGCGGGAGAGTGCAGATGGTAACCGAATTACATCGCCGGACCTTTCGATCCGGAAGCCGGACATATTTCATCAGCAGTCGATTTTTCCCCCGTGCAGTACGCGACGACGTGTTCGCCTTATACGGATTTGTTCGACGCGCCGACGATTACGTTGACTCGATTCCCCAGGACTCGGACGGTTTCGTTGCCTTCAGGGAACGGTACGAACGCGCCGCCCGGGGAAACCCGGCCGATGACCCGCTCATCGACAGTTTTGTAGAGCTATCCGAACGGAAAAATTTCGATCCTGAGTGGACCAAAGCGTTTCTGCACTCCATGGAACTGGATCTGACGAAACAGGTACACGCGACGATAGAAGAGTCGTTGACCTATATTTACGGTTCAGCGGAAGTGATCGGGCTCTTCATGGCAAAAATCCTTGATCTTTCAAATGAAGCGAGCGAATCAGCCAGAATGCTCGGCCGCGCGATGCAGTTCATCAATTTTATTCGTGATATCGCCGAAGATACCCGTCTGGGTCGAACGTATCTCCCCATATCCGAGTGCCCGTTGAAATCGCTTTCGGAATCCGAAGTACGCGAATCACCGGAAGAATTCCGGATATTCGTCTCCAACCAGTTGAAACGCTACAGCGAATGGCAGGAACGGGCAGAAGCCGGTTACCGTTATCTCCCTCATCGGTACCTGGTACCGATACGGACGGCGGGTGATATGTACAAGTGGACCGCCCGGAAAATCGCGGCTGATCCTTTTGTCGTATTCGATCGGGCGGTTAAACCCGGTCGACTGAGGATCGTCACTCGCGCGTTGAAAAATATGATACAGTCGTAATTATGCTGTCGATTCTCACGCCGATTCAAGCAGACCTTCGTCAGGCACTGAGTGCCTACATATCGCGTACCGGGATGGAACCGGCAAAAGAACGCCGCTTCTGTGCGGATGTCACACACCGGTTGGACGATTACGCCGGCAGAGGGAAACTGATCCGAGGCGCGTTGGTAGCCTTCTCTCAGGGTCTTTACCGTGACAGCTACGACGACGCCGCGATTGACACCGGCGTAGCGATGGAACTGCTCCAGACCTTTCTCCTGATTCATGACGATATTATGGACCGTGATGATACCCGTCGTGGCGCACCGTCTATTCACGCACAATACGAGGCGGTTGCTCCGCGCGTTTCCGGCGCTCACCACTACGGACTCTCCCAGGCGATTTCCGCCGGTGACGTCGCTGCGTTCCTTGCGATACAGCGCATTGCCACGATCGGTGCGCCGGAGCGCGTGCGACTGCGTCTACAGGAAATGATCAGTGCCGAGATCATTCAGGTCGGCCTCGCCCAGATGCAGGATGTCTTTCACGGGTACGCAAACGACGCCTCCGAAGAAGAGATCCTCGACGTTTACACGTATAAAACGGGACGGTATACCTTTTCATTACCCTTGATGGCCGGAGCCGTCCTTGCGCGGGTTGCAGAGGAAGAGGTACAGAAACTCGCCGACCTTGGCGAAGGGCTCGGTCGCGTTTTTCAGATTCGCGACGATGAACTCGGATTGTTTGGCGACGCGTCCGATACGGGGAAACCGGCAGGCAGCGATATCGAAGAGAATAAAAAGACGCTCTTTCGCGCGGCGCTTTTTGAATACAGCCGGGAAACAGAGCGATTGACCCGTCTGTTCGGAAAAAAAGATCTTTCAATCCAGGATTTACAGTTCGTTCGTTCAGAGGTACACCGCTGCGGTGCGTACGATGTGGTCGAGGCCGCTGTTGATCGCGAAGCCGTCCGTTCACAGGAGATTATCGATTCTCTCTCGATCGGGAACGAAGCACGGGCATCCCTGACGGCGCTTCTCGACTACAACAATCAACGGTCGGTGTAACCTCGCGATACGGGTTTACCGCACGTTTTCCAGAAAATATCGATGAATCCGGTCATCGCCGGTCAGTTCCGGGTGAAAGGTGAGGGTTAGCAGGTTCTTCTGACGAACCATGATTGGATTGCCTCCGTACGACGCAAAAACGTCAACACCGGCACCCGCCGAGATAATCGCCGGAGCCCTGATGAATACACATTCAACCGGCTCTCTTCCGACGAGGGGAATCGGTATCCTTTCTTCAAAGCTGTCGACTTGCCGGCCGTACGCGTTGCGGCGTACGACGATATCCATCCCGCCGATTCGCACCTGATCGCTTCCCTCAATCGTATCCGCCAGCAGAATCGTTCCCGCACACGTACCCATCACCGGTAATCCATCCGCAATGCGGGCACGTATTACCGGAAGAAGCCCGAATCGATCGATGAGCATACCAATTGTCGTGCTCTCACCACCGGGGATAATCAGGGCATCAATTACCGTAAGAGCATCACTATTCCGAACCGCTACCGTGCGATACCCGATACGTTCGCATACCGAGGCATGTTTTTGAAAATCGCCTTGAAAACTGAGTATTCCAACTGTTGGCTGCATCTCTTTCCTCAATCCGGTTCCCCAATCCGGAGCCGGAAAACGCAAAGGCCGGCGTCAGCCGGCCCGAAAGGATCTCTGTCCCGGTGTAGTGTGCTACCAGCCGCGCCCGGCGATTTTTTCTTCGGCCGCCATCGAGGCCACGCTGATTCCGCTCATTGCCTGACCAAGGTTGCGGGAAATCTCCAGGAGCTTCGCCGGATCGTCGTAATACGCGACCGCGTCCACGATTGCGCGGGCACGTCGTTGCGGATCACCGGATTTGAAAATCCCTGAACCGACGAATACCGCTTCGGCGCCAAGGCGAACCATCAAAGCCGCATCGGCCGGTGTTGCCACGCCGCCTGCGGAAAAGTTCGGAACCGGAAGACGACCGGAAGCCGCAACTTCAAGTACCAGCTCATACGGTGCACCCAGTTCTTTCGCTTCGGTCATCAGTTCTTCCGGGCGGAGAACCGTCAATCGACGAATCTGATCCTGAAGCGTCCGCATATGTCGAACTGCCTCAACAATATCGCCCGTTCCGGCTTCGCCTTTTGTGCGGATCATTACCGCGCCTTCGCCGATCCTTCGAAGCGCTTCGCCAAGGTTGCGGCATCCGCAGACGAACGGAACCTTGAAATCGTGTTTATTCACATGGAATTGTTCATCAGCCGGCGTCAGGACTTCGCTCTCATCAATGAAATCGACGCCCATCGCCTGGAGAATATCCGCCTCCACGAAGTGTCCGATCCGGCATTTCGCCATAACCGGGATCGATACCGCTTCCTGAATCTCTGCAATCATTTCGGGGTCGCTCATTCGGGCAACTCCGCCCTGAGCGCGAATATCGGCCGGAACGCGTTCCAGAGCCATAACGGCCTGTGCACCGGCTTCAGCGGCGATTTTCGCCTGCTCGACATTGACAACGTCCATTATGACGCCACCCTTCAACATTTCGGCCAGACCCACATTGGTCCGCCATGTGGATGACTGTCGTTTGGACCATACCTGTTCGTTCATAGGCGTAGGCTACTGTTTCCAAGTTCACTCGTCAACTCCGGATGTGATAGTCTTAGAGCAATATGAGTATGATTTCAGAGAATCTGTCCCGTCTTTCCTTGGAGATCGATACCGCGTGTCGGAACGCAGACAGGAGTCCCGACGACGTTCGCCTTATGGGAGTGAGCAAACGTCAGGATTTCCGTAGAATCCAGGATGCGTACGACGCCGGTCTGCGACTTTTCGGCGAAAACCGGGTTCAGGAAACAAAGGAAAAATGGACCGAACGGGCGCTGCCGGGAGTGGAACTGCATCTCATCGGACATCTGCAACGCAACAAAGCCAGAGATGCGGCCCACCTCTTTGACGCGATTGAATCGATCGACCGGATCGAGACGGCCGAAGCGCTCCAGCGACACCTGCAGTCCGGCGAATCGACCGTTCCGATGCCCATCCTGCTGGAGATGAATACATCCGGTGAGGCCCGGAAATCCGGCGTGACGACCTTCGATGACCTGATGGAACTCCTGGACGGCATTCTGGAGATGGATCGACTCGTTGTCCGCGGTCTGATGACCGTAGCGCCGTTCACGACGGATAAGAGTGCGCTCCGGAGTAGTTTCGCCCTCCTGCGTACCTCTCGGGACCGGATCGCGGCGCGGTTTCCCCAATTGCAGCTCCATGAACTCTCGATGGGCATGAGCGGAGATTTCCCGGAAGCGATCGCGGAAGGCTCAACGCTGTTGCGCGTCGGAACGGCGATCTTCGGCGACAGGATAGCATGATGAAACCGATCGTGATCGGCCTCGCCCTGATTGTGCTTACGGTGACGATCTTTGCTCAGGAAACGGCAAGAGAGCCTGAACCGTACGACCCTTCGGAGTTTCCCGCGTGGAGCAGGGACCTCCGGCGGGCAGAGATCATATCGGTAGGTGCGTTTCCCATAGCAATGATCCTCAGCGGCTTCGCCTACCAGATCGGAAGGTTCGCCTGGTACAGTGCCGACGCCGGCTCGGCCGTGATGGAATACGCACCGTGGTTTCTCTCCACGTCTACCGGTGAGCGCTATACGAACGACGAACGAAAAGGACTTATCGTCGCCGGCGTGAGTGTCAGCCTTGTCGTAGCGGCAATCGACTATCTCGTTGGGCGGCGGAATGACCGTACAGATTGAAGACCCGGCGTATATCGGTATGCGGCTCGACCGGTATCTGACCATAGTCGAACGAGCGGGAAGCCGAAGTCAGGTTGTCGCCCGTATCTCCGGCCTTCGGGTGAATGAGCTGCCGGGAAAGCTCTCCCATAAGATCAGGGAGGGGGACGTGATCGAGTATACAATTGAACCCGAACGCCTTCCGGACCTCATCCCCCAGGAAATTCCGTTACGGATTCTCTATGAGGACGATTCGGTGGTGGTGATCGACAAACCTCAGGGGATGGTCGTGCACCCGGGTGCGGGTAATCCGGACGGTACCCTGGTGAACGCCGTACTCTTTCGCATCGCCGGTATGGAAGTACCGGGCGATTCGGTTCGCCCCGGAATCGTCCACCGGCTCGATAAAGAGACGTCCGGAACGATAATAGTGGCAAAGCATACGCGGGCGCTCGAATTCCTTTCCAGTCAGTTCCAGGAACGTCAAACCGAAAAATACTATCTGGCGATCGTGAAGGGCAGACTGCCGCACCATGAAGGGCAGATTTCCGGGCTCATCGGCCGCGATCCGGCGCACCGCATTCGCTTCACCGGCAAGACGGCGAGAGGCAAGACGGCGGTGACAAATTACCGAGTTCTGCAGAAGTTTCCGGGATACGCGCTGGTTCTGCTGAAACCCGAAACGGGCCGCACGCACCAGCTTCGCGTCCATATGCACGATCTCGGTTGTCCGGTGCTTGGCGATCCGCTGTACGCGCGAAAGGATACCGACTTTCCCGACGCAACACTCATGCTCCACGCGTACAGTCTCCGCATTCGCATACCCTCGGGGAAGTGGAAACGATTCAAGTCACCCGTACCGGAACGTTTTCGCGAAGTACTCCGCGTCCTGCGTCAAACCCGGATGTCGTCTACTTCTGCGCGATAGAACGGTGTAAGGTTCAGCTCCGCCCGGATCGTCGTTGCCGGTCCGATTCCGGGAAGGATAACCGACGATTCGCCGAATCGCGCCATACGGTCCCGTACGGTAGAGACCATAAGCGCCTGCGCATACGCGTTGACCGTTCGGCCAAGTGTACCGGCATGAATGATCGGTCCGGTGAAAAATACTTCCTCCATACGATAGACAACCGATTCCCGCGAATGAGCGGGCATCGGAATCGCATGTACCGGGAGACCGGCAATCTCCAGTTCTTCTTCTTCGGTGATGTTCCGGCACGGGATGGAACCGATTCTGTCGACACCGCCGAATACTTCGATCCGATAGACCCGGGCGATCGTTTCAACGGCGTGAATCATCGGTTCCTCAGGGTGCGTAATCACCACCGCCCCCAGTTCGTATCGGTGAAACGTCAACACTTCTATGAGTTCCCGTGGAAACGCGCCCGGATCGATTATGAGCGCCGTACCGCCGTCGTCGGGACCGCAGATATATACGTTCCCTCCCGAAAAACGGCAGTGATGCGAAATTATTTTCATAATCGTGCGTCCTCGACGTTGGATTGCTTGAAAACGACGCCTTCCCGGTGCGAAAAACTGAATATCGCGCCGCTGACGTCGCAATTGACGTATCTGACATCGGTAAGGCGGGCGTTAATGAAGCGGGTTCGCCGGAGCGACGAGTCGCTGAAATCACAGGATTTGGCGTCTATCCCGTTGAAGTTACATTGATCCATCGTCGCGCCGATAAACGAACAACGGTTGAATCGCGCCCCGGCGAACGATACGTTGAACGCGTTCAGATCGCCAAAATCACAATCCTCGAACCGGGCAAAATCAAAAAATGTATTCTCGAGATGGCTTCCGACGAAATTGCAGGAGGTAAACGCCGACGAAGCAAACGACACCCACATCGTTGCATGGTCAGAAAAATCGACGCCGGTAAAACTCCTTCGTTCTGCGACAAGCCGGTACAGTCGTTGTTCATGGTGGAAAATCTCCTGTATCCGGGCAGAAGCGTCACTCCCGCGTCCACCTTCCAACGTCGTTTCGAACATACGGAAAGTGTAACCCACCGGTGTTTTTCTTGCATATACGGCGACTTCAGGATAGTCTTGCGTCGTGTGTTATGCGTGCGGATATCAATTCGAACCCGAAACGATAGTTTCCCGCTCCGCGGTCTGTCCTGAGTGCGGAGCGGACATTCGTGTCTGCAAAAATTGCCTTTTCTACGCACCGGGGCTCCATTGGGATTGTCGCGAAACGGTACCCGAACAGGTCGTCGACAAGGAACGGGCGAACTTTTGCGACTATTTCCGGTTGAACCTGCAATCGACTCACGTCGAATCGGGCCGGCAGGAGAAGCGGACAAAAGCACGGGACGATTTCAACAACCTCTTCTCATGATGCGCCCGTGACCCCGGAAAAATCTGTTGCCTTCTACGATTCAGGGATTGGGGGATTGCCGTATCTTGACGGTTTCCTCGACCGGGTATCTCCTGATTCGCCGACGAACGTATCGTATTTCGCCGACTTTGCATTTTTTCCGTACGGGGAGAAGAGCGTACCGATCGTTCGTGAACGAATCCTTTCAATGATTTCTTTTCTCATCCATACCGAGAATCCCGATCTTATCGTCCTGGCGTGCAATACCGCTTCGGTTGTGGCACTTGACGCGCTCAGGCACCGCTACCCGACGCGGCCGTTCGTCGGCGTAGTTCCTGCCGTCAAACCTGCCGCGGCAGCAACCCGCAGCGGTCGCCTGCTCGTTCTCTCCACGTCACGGACCGCGCACGACCCGTATACCGACGGCCTCGTGAATCGTTTTGCACCGCACCTTACCGTCGACCGGCTCGGTATGCCCGGACTCGTTGAAATCGTCGAGGGGTCCTTCTGTCATCCGGAACGAACCGATCGCATCAGGAACGCGATCCGGTCGGACCTCCTGCCGAAAATGCACCCGGATACCGACGTTGTCGTCCTGGCGTGTACGCACTTCCTTCACGCAAAAAAGATTCTCCAGGACGAATTGCCGCCGTCGGTAACCGTTATCGACTCGCTCGACGGTGTCGTCGGACAGACGCTGCGACTCGCCGGCTTGCCGGGAAACCCGACCGGAGCGGCCGTCGGCCGGGGCGGACGGGCGGCTCAGTCCGGCGAGAAACCCCGTTTCTGGTTTACCGGACCGTTTCTCGACTTCCGCTCCTGTCTGAAGAGCGGTTTCGACGTGCGGGAAGTCCACTCATGATCTGCGGCGCCACAATCCTCTGGGGTGCGAACAATATATTCCAGGTCATTCTGGATGAGCCGGCCGGCACGGAAGCACAGGCACGAATCAAAGGGAAGGTTCTGACGGGAAATGACGCGGAACACAATCCTCTCGCTCCCGGAGACCGCGTATCGGTGCAGGTACACCCCGACGGCGCGCACATCCTTGAACGCCATGACCGCCGTAACCGGGTATACCGATGGAACGGAAAACGGCAGAAGCAACAGACGCTGGCCGCAAATGTAGACCAGGTTGTCGTGGTAAGTTCGGTTTCCCGCCCTGCGGCCAAACCCCGGTTTATCGATCGGGTTCTGGCAATGGCCGAGCTCGAGTCGATTCCTGCGATCGTGGTCGTGAACAAGATCGACCTCGGACAAACCGATACCGCGTACATTTCGATCCTTCGCGCGCTCGCGTATCCCGTCTTTGAGACGTCGGTGGTGAAGCGGACCGGTCTGGTAGCGCTGACTGAAGCGCTCCGGAAAAAAACGACGGTACTGATCGGCCAGTCCGGCGTCGGGAAATCGAGTCTCATCAACGCGGTCTTTCCATCGGCCGACCAGAAGACCGGTACGGTATCCGACCGATTCGATCGCGGCCGCCATACCACGACGACGGCCCGCCGTATTCTCGTCGGCGACGGCATGATTCTTATCGATACGCCGGGGGTACGTGAATTCGATCTCTATTCGTACGAAACGACGGAGATTGCAGCCGGCTTCCGGGAATTCCGCCCGCTCATTCCCGATTGCCGGATGCCGAGCTGTTCCCACACCCACGAACCCGGTTGTGCGGTGACCGAAGCGCTCCGTGCCGGAAAGATCGAGGAGCGCCGATACGATTCGTATCTCAGGATAATCGAAGAGATCGACGGGATGGAGGCGCGGTCGTGAACGTTTCGTCGGTTCTGGAATTCGAGGTAATCCGTTCCCGGGTCGCATCGTACTGCATGAGTGAAGCCGGCGCCCAACGGATCATGCACGCCGGTTTCACGACATCGGCGCAGGAACTTGAACCGCGCCTTGAGCGAACCGGAATCATGGTGCACCTTTTATCAACCGGCGCCGGCGTTCCCGTCACGGTCGCACCCGATATCGCGCCGGATCTCAACGAAGTACGGGTGGAGGGAGCAAGACTCGATGTCGGCCGGATAGCGTCGATTCTCCGAACGCTCACCCTTGCGAAGGAGTTCAACCGGTGGTTTGACGGCCGGGTACCCGGGATTTCCGTTCCGACGGAACTGTCGGGCGAGCTGGCAAAGTACGTCACACCGGACGGAGAGATTCGCGAACAGGCGATCCCCGAGCTTTCCCGAATCCGGCAGAATCTCGCCGAGAGTTTCCGCCGGATTCAACAGAAGTCGCAGCAGATTATCCGGTCGTCCCGGCGCATGTTTCGCGACGGCGGTGCCACCGTCCGGGACGGGAGAGCCGTCCTTCCCCTGGTAGCGGATTTCCGCGGCCGGATCGACGGAATCGTCCACGAACTGTCGGACAGCGGGAACACCATTTTCGTCGAGCCGTCCGAACTGGTCCATATGAACAATGACCACGTGGCGCTGGAGAACGAGTTTCGGATGGTCATCAACGCGCTGATCCGCCGTTTGAGCGCAAATATCCGAAACTCCGTCGATGAGCTGGAAGTTCTCCACGAGGAGCTCGCCCGGATAGACGGCGAGTATGCCCGGGCGCGGTATTCCTACGCGACGAAGGGAATCCGTCCCGCGATATCCGGCGCAATACACCTCGTCGGCGCCCGACATCCGCTCCTTGGCGCTTCATGCATCCCGGTCGACATCGTTTTCAGTGAGGAAACGCGTCTGCTGGTGGTCAGCGGTCCCAACACCGGCGGAAAGACGGTTCTGCTGAAAACGCTGGGGCTGTTGGCTGCAATGCACCAGTTCGGCCTGTATATCCCCGCCGACGAAGGAAGTTCGATTCCCGTTTTCGATCAGATCGTTGCCGATATCGGTGATGCCCAGTCGATTGAAGCGTCGCTCTCTACCTTTTCGGCGCATTTGAAAAATCTTGCGGCAATTATTTCGGTCGCCGGGCCACGCTCACTGGTGCTCCTTGATGAACTCGGCGCCGGAACCGACCCCGACGAAGCGGCAGCTCTGGCAACAGCCTACGTCGATGCATTGCTTGGACGCGACGCATTCGTGCTGATCACCACGCATCTCACCGTACTCAAACATTTCGGATATACCCATCCGCGAGCGGGAAACGCCGCGATGGAGTTTGATGATACCCGCCATCGGCCCACGTTCCGGGTCATTCGGGGCGTTCCGGGTTCCAGCCATGCGATAGAGACGGCGGAATCGGTCGGGCTCCCGCCGGAGATTATCGACCGTGCGAAACTCTATCTGTCGGACCACAGCTCCGATGTAGCCACGATTATCGGACGGCTTACCCGAGAGGAACAATCCCGGACCCAACTCGCCGTCGAACTGGAAAAACAGCGAATCTCCCTTGCCACGGAACGCGAGGAACTCGAACGCGTCGGGCGTGACCTTCGGGAGCGGGAAGCCGCCATGCGCCTGAACGGTCTATCCGAGATTCGCGACACTCTGCAAAAAAGCCGGAAGGACGTTGAAGCTGCGATACGGGAACTCCGGGAAAATGCCCGCACACGAAAAATCGGAGAAATCGAGAAAAACGCACGGGAGAGCGTGAAAGAACTCGAAGATCTGGCGTCTACCGAACAACGCGCCGTAGACGATGTCCGCGAATCACTTCGCGCGGAAAACCTGAAAGAGCTCTCGGCCGGACAAATCGTCGAGGGTATGGAAGTCCTGCATCGTTTGACGGGCCGGTCCGGTATCGTAAAATCAAATCGAGGAACCCATGTCGAGGTTCAGTTCGGCGCAATTCGAATGACTGTGCCGGTAGCCGAAATCGGCGTTCCCGACCGTCCGGCGTCGTTCCGGGAAGCGAATGCTCGCCGGACGTCGGTTGTCGAAATCGACACCCGGACCTCCTCGTCTCCGGCGACTATGGAACTTGATCTGCGTGGAATGCGCCTGGCTCCGGCACTCGTGCAGCTCGAAAAGAATATCGATACGGCTCTGTTGAGCGGAATCAGGGAGTTCTCCGTAATTCACGGAACGGGTACCGGGGTCCTCCAGAAAGGCGTAGCCGATGCGCTCTCGGTTCACCCGTCCGTCGAGCGGTTCAACTTCGCGCCGCCGGAGCAGGGAGGGTTCGGTTGTACGTGGGTCTATCTGCGGGATTCCTGACGGTATAAGACGACAAACCGCTTGCATGACAATCGGCGCTGGGCTACCATCCACACAACTATGAAGTATCTCCGTCGGACAGGATTTTTCGGCGCACTCGTCTTCGCGTCAATCACCCTCGTTTCGTGCCTGTCGGTTGAAACGCACGTTCAAATGCGTACCGAATCGCGAATTCGTGTCGATGTAACCTATGCCGTAGACACGGAACTCTGGAATCTTGGCGTATTCGACGGAGACACACCCAACCGTACCATCCCGTTTACCCGATCCGACGCCGAACGGATAGCCTATGAAACCGGCGGGAAGCTGGTACGGTATCGTCTCTCTTCCGACGGCGGCGACTCGGTTATCGAAGCGCGGTTTCGCGTACCCCGGATCGATTCCTTGAAGATGCTCCTGGGCGACGACTTCAGTCTGGGCGAAAATCATTT
>JGI10211J34971_10000418_pt1 | contig 34166 bp, 29 predicted proteins | sample Etolagsediment_FD_34971 | JGI IMG/M metagenome (IMG submission 34971)
GAATGGACCCACAATCACTTCGGGTCGCTTGAGGACGCCTGCGCCGTCTGGCGACAACAGGCAGACCAGTTCGAGCAAGACGCAGCAGAGCTGGAATTATCGGCGATCAACGGCGAACGCACGTGGCAAGAGGCATTCACAATCCTGAAATGCGGGGTCTCCGGCCCGATCAGTGATCAGGAAATTGACGAAGCAAGGCAGCAGTTGAGAGATATCAGGGGAGGGTTAACCGATGTGATGCCCGATAAAAAATATCACATTCTCAACGAGTGTTGGCTATCTGGGCAAATGACAGCTGCGCAGATGCAGCAGCACATGCGCGATGATCCAGAATTCGCAGAGTGGAAACGGAAAAACACATGCAGGGGCAATCCATGAATTGGGAACAGCAAAACGAAGCCGGGATCGAGGCCGCGCGCCGAGGCCCTGCCCGGCAATGGTACATCCTCAGAGTGGATAGCCAGCGCATCGGCAGGGCAATCGAGGTACTGCCATTTTTCGATTGCGTCGCTTTCGTCCCGACCGAAACCAAGGTCGTCAAAATCGGCAGCGGCAGCCGTAAGCGGGCCGTCGAGCGCCATCAGCCTCTCATGACGGGCTATGTCGTGGCAGGGTTTCAAGCTGCGCCGCAGTGGTGGAGCCTGTTCGATCAACCGTGGATATACGGCGTTCTCACGCGCGGCGGCTGGCCCGCAGTCATCCCGCCGGCAGCACTGGAGCGCTGCTATGGCATCCACCACGCCAAGGCCGCATCCCTCCCGGGTGCAAAGTCGTTCAAGCCCGGCGACCACATCCGAGTGTGTGGCGGCGGTTTTGCCGGACACGAGGCGCAACTTCTGGAAATCACCGGCAATGAGGGGAAATTCATCTTGGAGCTATTCGGCAAGGCGCACCAGGTCAAGATGTCGTTGTCGGAAGTAGAGGCAGCGTAGCATGGCAGACATAACGATGTGCCAGGACGGCGAATGTCCAAGTGCGAGCGAGTGTCACCGCTACCGTGCGGTGCCATCCGATAACCAAAGCTATCAAGTGTTCGACATTCCGCCCGGCGCGTTCGAATGCGAGGATTTCATTCAAAGTGTTGCAATAACAGCCCATAGCTGGGGAATACGTATTCGCGCCACAGTCAAGCCCCCGAACAGGTGATAGTCGGGATCATGCGTTTTGCGTCAGTCAGCGTCCCTTTCAATCCCCATGGGAGCAAAGATGCGAAATGATCACTCGCACTATGACGACCGTGGCCCTGGCTGCCGTACTGGCGATTGGGTCACATCAAGCCAACGCCTCTGACCTCGGAGGCAACTGCTGCGCCGACCTCGAAGAGCGAATTGCCGAACTTGAGGCCACGACCGCTCGCAAGGGCAACCGCAAGGTTTCTCTCGAAGTGTCAGGCCAGGTTCACGAAGCAATCGTGTACTGGGATGTTGACACTCCAACCGGTGCAAGCGAAGAGTCCAATGTGTACATTGGTACGCATAACTCGAGCCGTTCGCGTTTCCGATTCAAAGGTGCTGCCAAGATCAATGCTGACTGGTCGGCAGGCTTCCTGATGGAAATCGGTGTTCGTGCGAACCACTTGGGTGGCAATACGCAGGGAAGTGCATACACAGTTGCTGGTCTCGACATTCGGCATGAGGCGCTTTACGTCAAGTCGAAGTCGCTTGGTACCGTTTGGTTGGGCTGGACGTCTTCGGCTGCTGACGGCATCACGGAAATCTGCCTGGGCTGCGGCCTTGGCAACGGTCCGGACTACGCTGACGACATGGGCGATATGGTTGACGGCAACGGTGACCGGTTCGATCGCCTTGGTGGTCGTCAAGGAGCGTTCGTCGGTGAAGGCGATCGTCGCGAAGTCATCAAGTACATTTCGCCTACTATTGCTGGCTTCTCAGTATCTGCTGCCTACGGACAGGATGACTTCTACGATGCAGCCCTACGCTATGCAGGTGAGTTCGGTGCGATCCGGATTGCAGGTGGTGTCGCCTACCAGCGTGATACAACGAACGTGAGCCAAAATGCTGCTTTGACGTCCACGGGCACCGTAACCTTCGGCGATAACAACCCGGGCTTCATCTCGCGATCGGCATGTAACGGTTTCATGAATGCGATCGACTGCGAAAGCATCGGCGCATCATTGAGCATCCAGCACACACCAACTGGCCTTTACGTGGCAGGTGCTTACGGTCGTTCTGAAGAAAAGAACGATAACAGTGAGGACAACGTTGCTTGGCACGTGACAGCTGGTATCAACTCTAAGTGGTCGTCGCTTGGTAAGACCAACATTTGGGGTATGTACACACAGGCTGACAGCGATACCGGTCCGAATGCAACGGCTGTTGCTGGGAATGTTGGTGGCGATACCGATGCAAACACCTCGCAGCTCCGCATCTACGGTGTTGGCATCGAGCAGGAAATCGACGCTGCTGCTATGCGCCTGTACGTCTGGTACAAGCACTTCGATGGCGAGCTCAACAACGTTGACTCGGGCTCGATGGACCAGGTCGTTGCTGGTGCTTTGATCAAGTTCTAATTCAGCTCGAATTTGAGCTAGTCACTGGGAGAGCCGTCCTTCGGGACGGCTCTTTTTTTGTTTGTCGATGGGCGTGCAGGCAAAGACGCTTGCAGGTTCCGCCAGCATCATGCACGTGCCAAGCGGGCTGTTCGTCAGTGGCTCTGCCGGCCAGATCAAAGCTATGGGCGAGGAACTCCGTGGCTATCATGGCCGTGTCGGTTTCGAGCAAAAGCTGTCCGCCATGGGCAAAACCACGCTCTTTGGCGAATACGGCCGGATCGAAGTCAAAGGCATCGATGAAAAGCCGTTCTACATCGGCGGCGGCATGGTCCAAGGGATCGACGCGGCAGCGATGGAGCTTTACATTTCGGTGCGCAAATACGATCTCGACGGCGCGCTGCCCGGCCTCATCGACGATGCTACCGTCGCGGTAGCTGGTGCCCGCATCAAATTCTGATGTGACGCAAAAGCCTCAATCAACAGCAAAACAACGCTGTTGATTGAGTTGGTTCGCGTGCTGTGGTAATTGATTTGCCAAGGGACGATGCTCGTCTGAATTGGACCCCGTAAGCGCAGGTCCCGGAGCACCCCGGCCAACACTTGCATTGGCCACATTGGGGCATTGCGCCCAAACCTCGGAAAGATCATGACCCCCCGGCAGGCACTCACGCAGGAGCTTGACCGCATAATTGCGGACGCTGAAAGCGCAAAGCGCCTCATCAATTTGGATCGCCGATTGACCGACGACTGTTTTGCAGAGTTCGACGCCCTGCTGTCCTATCAACGCGCATACGGCCTTGCTGTGTTGCTTGTGCATTTGCAGACCGCAACCCGCTCAATCGAGTATCACTAATTCGCTTGCGCCCTCCGCACAATCGCTGATAGCCCTTAGTGGCACTCCCGGACACGGGCGCGGGCGAATACCATAGAGAGATACAATGACCACATGCGCATGAAGGGATTACGCGATGCGTGAGTTGCACGGAAAATAAGCCCGGAAACGATCTGGAATGATGTATCTGCGTGATATGCCTGCTGGCTATGGTGATGACCGCGCTAAATTTTAGCCGCTGGAGATGTCCTGTACTTAGTGCATCCAGATATGCCGGTGCTGAAAATGTTGCATGGAGAAAAATTCTGGCGGGATGCCATCCTTAACGTAAAGATTACGTCATCCTGTTGCGTACCCCCTCACAACTAAACTTCGAGGATAATCCAATGCTTTGGAAACGCAGCGACAAGCAGCGCGATCCGCTGTGGCTACACTTCGCAGTCCTTTCCCTGCTCGGCGTCGGCATTGCCTACGTTGATGCAAGGCTATCCTACAATTTCGGCACATCGATCGATTCCACCGTCGCGCTCGGCCTCGGCGGCATTTCGATCGGAGCCGGCATCATGCCCGTCATGGCCATCTATCAATGGCAGAAAGGGCACAAGGACTTTGCAAAGTTCCTAAGCTGCGTGGCCGTCGCCCTGTTCGCCTTCAACTGCCTGAGCAACATGGGTGTATCGACCGCCAACCGTGTTGTCGAGGTGGCCGACGCCAACGTCAAAAAGGCCAACTACCAAGAACAGGCCAAAGCAACCGAAGAAGCCAAGGCTAGGCTTGCGATCTTTCAAAAGCAGCTCACGACACTGATCGCAGATAACGCATGGGCGGCCACCGTCACCGCAGACGGTTTGCGTCAGCAGGTTGCCGATCTTCGTGTCTCACGGGAATCGGAAGCTAACCTCGGCGGATGCGGCCAGAAATGCCGTGCCATCGAAAACCAGATCGCCGAAATCCAAGGCCGCATCTCTGTCGTAGAGCAGCGCCAGACGCTCGACAGCCGTATCGACGCCACCAAGAAGGTGCTTGCCGACGCCCGCAGCACCTTGGCGTCTGCTGATTCCGGCATCTCGCACACGGCCAGCCAAGCCAGCCTTTACAGCCGCTGGACGATTGGATGGTTCGAAGATGGTGAAGGACAGGGCGCACTCAGAAACGCAAACGAGGCCATGGGTATGCTCATGGCGATCGTCATTGCAATCGCCTCGGTCGGCTTCACTCTGGCGAGCATCTGGCCGTATCTCATGACCATCACCCCGGATACGCCAATACCGGGCGCGCGCTCACCGCAAGCAGATCCCGTGCCGACGGCCCAGGCATTGCCGGAAACGCCCGCCCCGCCGCGAAACACCCTGCCGGTGTCGGTCACAACCATCGGGCAGCTCAACATGCAGCGTCTCCGGGAGCGTCTCGCCGGATCAGACTTGAGGCTCGCATGATCAGCAAGCTCACAGCAATACTCAAGGACTGCCAGCCGTTTATCATGCTGGTAGCCTTGATCTTCGGCGTCATGGGGGCATGGCTCGCTCTGGCTGACATCCTGCCCGTCATCAAGCAGGTATGGGTGCCGAAAGGAACAGCCCAGTCTCACGCCATTGTCGGGGCTTGTCTCGCAATTATCGCCGGGCGAGGCTGATACGATGTCAGATAATCTCACGCCAAAGCAGGAAAAGTTTCTCAACCATTACCTGCAACACGGAAACGCAACAGAGGCGTATCGTCATGCCTATAAGACGAACGGGATGAACGAAGCATCCATCGGCAGAGAAGCGCATTCACTTCTCAAAAACCCCAAAATTGCCCCAAGATTACTTTCAATGCAGCGGAAGGCCTCAGAAGAGGCTGTCCTATCGCGCGCATGGGTGCTCGAAAAACTCATGCAGAACGCTAAGGATGCACACAAGCTCGAAGACTTCACAGCCTCAAACAAAGCCCTAGAGCTTCTCGGCAAGACCGATGAACTAAGCATGTTCGTAGAGAGAAAACAGGTTGAGAGCGACAATCGACATCATCACTCAGCGGAACCAGTATCCGCGTTTGATGAGTTCCTTGCAGGAGTTGCCGGAAAGTCATCAGAAGGCACACCTGAGGACACTGTACCGAACTGACCTTTATGCACTACTCAGATATGGGCTGCGTCGACCCGACGTGGATCATCCATGGATATTCGAGCGGTGTCGGCAGGTTCAGCGGGAAATGGACGGTGTTCTCGATTTATGGGCCCGAGAGCACTACAAGTCGACCATCATCACGTTTGCCGGCAGCATATTCCGGATCATTCGCAGCCACGGCGACGATGCGCTGACAGAACGCGAAGTAACGATCGGCATATTCAGCCACACGAAGCCGATAGCGAAAGGGTTTCTGCGTCAGATCAAGTATGAACTCGAAACGAACGACCATCTGCAATCCGTGTTCGATGACATATTCTGGAGTTACCCGCGGAAAGACTCGCCGAAGTGGACAGAAGACGAAGGCATCGTTGTTCGGCGCAAAAGCAATCCGAAAGAGGCAACAGTTGAAGCACATGGCCTGGTCGATGGCCAGCCAACGTCGAAGCATTTCTTACACCTGATGTACGACGACGTGGTGACGCTGGAATCGGTCACGTCACCGGAGATGATCAAGAAAACCACGGCCGCATACGAGATGTCGACCAACCTCGGGTCTGAGGGAGGCACATTCGCAATGGCCGGCACGATCTACAACTTTGGCGATACATACATGCAGCTTCGCAAGCGAAGCGCTGTGAAAACCCGCGTTCACCCATGCACCAAGAATGGAGAAGAGGATTTCCGCGACGATAATTGTGTGCTGCAGTCGCCCGAATATCTGCGCAAGAAGCGCGTTGCTCAGGGGCCGTACACGTTTGGCACGCAAATGCTGCTGAACCCGAAAGGCGATAACGCGCAGGCGTTCAAGGAAGAGTGGCTGTGCTTCACGAGAAGCGAGCCTACGGCGCTTGGGATGAATGTCTACATCCTTTGCGACCCGGCGAACGAAAAGCGCAAGACAAGCGATTACACGACGTTCTGGGTTATCGGACTAGGGCCGGATCAGAAATATGTTGCGCTCGATGTGGTTCGCGATCGCCTCAACCTGACAGAGCGCACGGAGACACTCTTCGACCTGCATCGGGCGTGGAAGCCCAAAGGTGTCGGTTACGAAAAATACGGGATGCAATCGGACATCGAGCATATCCGATCAGAGCAGGAAGACCGAAACTATCGCTTCGACATCCGGGAACTGGGCGGAAGTACGCCGAAGCTGGATCGCATCAGGAAGCTGATACCGCTCTTTGAGCAGCGCCGCATGTATCTGCGCCAGCGCAAGATGTACACCGACTATGAAGGCAACACGACCAACCTAATCGAAGCGTTCATTGAGGAAGAATACAAAGCGTTTCCAGTGATGGCGCATGACGACATGCTCGATTGCCTGGCGCGCATCGTTGATCCGGATCTCGGCGTCGAGTGGCCAAGACTGGATGAGTATCAGGGAAACCGCCAGTCGAGTACCTCGTCAACATCATCACGAGCGCAGAAGGTGCGGAGATACAGATAGATGACAAACGTGTTTTCAGGCCCCAAGCCTCAGGCGGCAGCGCCAAAACAGCCGACGCAGATCAAGATCCCCGACGCGAACGATCCGGAAGTTGCAGCACAAGCCCGCATCAAACGGCAGGAAGACGAAAAAAACCGCAAGGGACGGGAGTCGACCAACCTTTCAGCGCAGCCGCTCTACTCACGGAGCAAGCTCGGCTAGATGGATAGCAATGCACTCGAGCTGATCAAGCGCGGCGACGAGCGCTTTTCAAAGCGCGCACAGCTCGACAGCTTCCGGCATGAGGTCGCGCTGAACTTCGCACCGTGGCTGGCGGAATGGACATCGCCGTTGCAATGGGGCGAGGACTTCGCGTCACATCTGGTCGATGGTACACCGCTGCTACTGGCCCGCGATTACGTCAACCAGATCGGGGCGATGCTCAGGCCACCCGGCAAGCAGTGGTTCTGGCGCCGGACAGCATCGGAAGACCTGAACAACGACCCGGCGGCGCGGAATTATCTCGACTGGCGATCACGCCAGACCATGCGCATGATATTCGACCGCAAGACCGGCGCGCAGCGCTCGCTGAAGCATGCCGACGTGTTCTATGGTCTGTTTGGCGATGCTGTTGTATCGATCGACACGGACGATGTGCTCGAGACGCTGCGCATAAACTCATTCCACACCAAAGATTGTGTGTGGGCGATGGGGCCCGAGAACAAGCCCGACGTTCTGACCCGAAAGGAATGGGTTAGCGCGCGGAATCTTATGAAAAAGTTTCGCCAATCAGGCGACAAGCTGCATGAAAAGGTCCGCGAAGCATACGACAAGCAGCCCGATCGCACGTTTGAAATCAGGCACGAGGTGCTGCCGGCCGATGAATACGAGCCCTATAAGCGATTCAAGGCACTGAGGCCGGCGCAGCGGGCCAGCTTTGCATCAGTCTGGATCGACGTTGAGAACAAGTGCGTGATCCGCGAGCGCACGACACCGACGTTCCGCTATGTCATTCCCGCGTCGCTCAGAATGCCAAACGGCCCTTATGGGCTATCGATGGCAACGGTGATCGCGCTGCCTGATGCGCGGCTGATCCAGCAGCAGGCGCTCGCGATACTCGAGGCCGCCGAGAAAAACATCGACCCGCCCTTGATTGCCATGGACGGCGACACAATCCGAGGTGATATCGATCTATCACGCAACGGGATCACATGGATCGACCGGGCATATGATGATCGAAACGGTGCGCCGCTTGTGCCGCTCGAACTTGGCAAGAATTTCCAGCTTGGCATTGACAGCCTGGTTCGCACGGAGATGCAGATCACGCGAGCGTTTCATCTCGATGTGCTCCGCATGCCCGACACGCGGGGCACCAAGTCTGTCGAGGAAATACAGTTTCGCATCGATGAGTATGTGCGCTCGGCTTTGCCGCTGTTTGCGCCGATGCAGGCGGAATACAACGAGGCCATGCTGTTTGAGGTGGATGCCGTCGCCGAAGCGCTTGGGGTATTCCCGCGCGATGAGATGCCGGACATGCTCAAACGTGAAGGCGATGATGTCAATTACGCATGGGATAACCCGCTTACCGATATGATGGAGCGCCAAAAGAGCCAGGAAGTCGCGGAAATCGCGCAACATGCGCAGGCGGTTCTGGCTCTTGAGCAGGCCGCCATGGAATCGAAAGCGCTGCGCCGGTTCAACACGGAGCGCATGGCGATCGAGCCAGCAGTCGGCCTTGGTGGCGCGCGGTATCTGCTCAGTGATGAAGAGATGGAAGACAAGTCCGAGGAAATGGATCAGGCTAAACAGCAGCGCCAGATGATCGAGGCGGCGCCGAACATGGCGCAGATCATCGATAGCGGCGTCAACGCTGCGCAAGTAGCAAGCGAGATACCGAACCCGGCGACGCCTGGTGTGCCGCTGCTGCCGATGCCGCAATGATGGATGATCACAAGTGGACTGGCGAAGACGCTGGCATGTTTCGCGCGCTGCTCGATGGTAAGGCAGACGCGCACATGCAGCACAGAGCCGTCAAGTATCTGGTCGAGGTGTTGTGCGGGATAAATCGCGTTCCGCTGGTGCCCGGAAACCCGGATATGACGGCATTCAACTCGGGTACGCAATGGATCGGGCGGCAGATACAGATCGCCGTCACGACGCCGCCCGAAAAGTTCAAGGAAAGTGACAATGAGCGAAGCACAGATCGCAGAGACCACATCCCAACAGCCACCGAGCGCGCCACCACCGGAAGCGGTCGATCCGCCCGCAATCGGCGGTAAGTCAAACGGCAACGTTTCCCCGCCGAGCGAACAACAAGCAGAGCAGAAGGCGGATACCACACAGCAGTCAGAGCCGGTTGACTGGGCTACGGACTGGCGCGCACACCTCGCGGCCGACAATCCCGATGCGCTCAAGGTGCTGTCGCGCAGCAAGACGCCGCAAGACATGGTGCAGCGGCTCGTTGAGCAGAGCAAGGAACTATCAAAGCGCGCTGTGTCCGGGGAGTTTCCGGCGGACGCAGACGAAGAAACGCAACAGCAATGGCGCGATCATCATGGTGTGCCGGCGGAAGGCACGCTCAAAGCTTACGAGATCAAGACGCCAGAGGGTTACGATCTGAGCGAAGTTGAGGCCGGAATGCTCGACGAGTTCGTCAAGGAGATGCACGGCGAGAATGCGCCCAAAGCGCTGATGCAGAAGACCGTTGATAAATGGTTCCAGAAGAACGCCGCCAACGCGCAGGCAATCCGGGCGCTTGATGAAGAGCGATCCAATGAATGGATGCAGCAGACACAGAAGGAACTCGGCAAGGATTATGAGCCGATGCTATCCGCTGCAAACGCATACTTCGAGCAGCGCATTCCCGATAAGACGGCGCGGGCAGAGTTCCTGAGCGCGCGACTGCCCGGCGGCGGACTGCTCGCCAATCATCCTGAATTTGTGAAGATGGCGGCCGACCTCGCCCTGCAAAACGGCTACGGCGATCGGATCGAGGCGAACAGCATGGAATCTGGCGGCAAGTCACTGGCTGAACAGCACCACGAGATCAGCAAGCTGCTCGACACCGACCCGGCCCGCTACAACCTGCCCGCAACGCAGGCGCAATTGGACAAGATCATCGGCCTGCGCTTTGCGCGCGGTGAAATCGACGAATTCGGACGCGAGAAGAAATAATCGCGATCGTGCAGTAACGCCACGCGGCACCCTCGAAAGAGCCCCGCATTCTCTGGCGCTTTGCGTACCCTTTCACGCTTCATCGTCGCCCTGCATGACGCCTGCTGGCCCCGGCAACGGTTCCCCGGCACGCGCCTTGTCGCAGCACCCGAACGGTTGAGCATCATCACATCATCCATACCCAGGAGGTTTGATCATGGCTCATCCCGAGTCAATCAAATATCGATCTGAATTTATCAGGTCGTTCAACCAGTCTGTGTCTCTTCTTTCCGATCGTTGCACCGATGAAAGCATTTCGTCCGGCCGCTCTGCCGTGTTCGATGTTGCGGACCTCGGCGGCGACCTGGCAACCCGTACTGTGGATGGGCGCCTGCCGCGCCTGACTTCGAACGACAGCCAGGTGACGGCCACGCTCCAGGAGTACGGCGGCACGATGGAAATCACATCGTTCGAAAAGTTCACGTCTCAGTCCGACGAGCGGTCGAAGATGAACGCCAAGATTATGGCGCGCGTCAACCGTCGTCTCGACCGGATTCTGCTTTCTGAACTCGACAATGCCTCGACGCAGTACAAGTCCGGTACAGCCCAGACGCTGACAAGCGCCGTTGCCACGGACATCATTGCAGAGCTGGCGGAAAACGAGGTTGAGATCAGTCCAAACGATGTTACCTTCATCATCAGTCCGAAGGCACATCATCAGCTGCTCAAGAATGCCTCTTATTCTTCGAGCGACTACGTGTCGGCCAAGCCGTTCGACGGCAACGCCGGGCAGTACGCCAACGAGCGCAAGATCAAGACATGGCTCGACGTTGGCTGGATGGTCTCGCCGCTGCTGACCGGTATCGGCACGGCAACGTCGAAAATGTTCGTTTTCCACCGCCGCGCCGTCGGCTGTGCGAAGCCAAGCGAGCAGATCATGTATACCGCCGGCTTCGACGATCAGCACCACTATCATTTCTGCTCGGGCACCGTGAAAGCGGCGACCAAGATCCTGCAGCAGGGTGGCATCCTCGAAGTCATCCACGATGACACCGCAGCCTAAGGGAGAATAACTCATGGCTTACTCTACCACTGGCCTGCGTATGGTGCGGGCCGGCACGATCAACGAATGGGTGCTCTACACCACCGATCCGATCGCAACCGCGCTCGGCGCCGGGTATATCTCGGATGCTGCGGCGACCGGGCAGTCGGCCGGCAAGGGTATGGCGCCTGGCGACAAGGTAACGGTACTTCAGGTTGACGCCATCCCGGCAAGCCAGAACGCCGTATCTGCGTGCTATGACCGCAGCGAATGCTTTGTTGCCTCGATATTGTCCGGGGCGGCGACGCTCGCCGTGGAAGGCGTCGGCGCGATCACTTACGACATCGCGCTTGCGGCGTCATCGACGACGGACGGTATGGACATCACGATCACGGTGAAAGATACCGGCGGCAACACGATCGCCGGCACGCATCAGTTCGAGATGTATATGTCTGAAGCGGCGACGGGCATCGGCATCACGGGCGATGCCTACTCGGGTGACCTCACGGCAACCGTTGGTGCTATCCTCTCGGCAGTCACGGCCAAAAAGCATTGGTCTGTGGTGACCGCGGCGACCGGCATCTTCACTGCAACGCTGGTCGATTCGGGCAACCCGACAGACCAGTATGTGGTGGTTCCTAACAACGCAACCGGTTCACTGACGGTTTCTGCCGCATCCGGCACGAGCTGGGAAGGCGCATAACAATAGCGGGGCGGGCGATAGTGCCCGCCTCATCCATTTGGAGGATATATGAGCAATCAAAAGGAATGCCCGACGAGCGAACTGCGCTCAGCGCACGAGGTGCGTGTCGAATTCTTTCACCGGCCAGCCAACGGCGTCACTCTCGCGGATGTCTGCGAGCCCGGATACTGGAAGCACGTCTGGCGCCAACTCAACACATCGCAGAATGCGCTGATCGACGTGGTGGCCAAAGACCAGTCATGGGAAGCGCTGCTCCGCGTTTATGCCGTGGGTGATGGCTTTGCCAAGGTGCGTGTGCTCCGTGAGTGGAGCGAAGAGCGCAAGCCCGGCCGGCAACCATCGCTGCCTGAGGGCTGGCAGGCAGAGTTCGCGGAAGGCTCCGGCTGGCGCGTGCGCAACGGCCACGGCGAGGTCATCGTCTCTGGCCAGTCGACAAAGCCTGATGCGATCACGGCCGCCAAGAAGCTGGCTGAGAAGGTATCAGCCTGATGGCAGCCACTACCAAGCTGATCCTATACAACGACGTTCTGCGCGAACTGAGGATCAACTATCCGCTCGCCAATCTGGACGATGCAAACCCGCAATTGAACGCACTGGAGGGCGCGTTCAATCATGCGGTCGAATACGTTTTGAGCCGGGCCGACTGGAATTTCGCCCGACGCCGCGCCACACTGACCGGCATCAGCAATTCCGCCTATCCGCCGTACACCTACACCTATGCGGTGCCGGATGATTATCTCAGGGTGTGCTGGATCAAGACCAACGCCGACGATAGCGCAGAAATCGATTATGCCGAGGTCGGTGCATCGCTCTATGGATTTCTTGGCTCGGCCCTGATCGAGTATATGTCGGATCATGCCGACAACTACGATCCCGCAAACTGGCCGCCGCACTTCACCCGCGCCGTTGGGCAGTATCTCGCTTATCTGACCGCACCATCACTGGCCCGCGCCGGCGATGATGCGCAGTCAAAATTCTGGTCGCAGTACCAGCAGGCAGAGATGGAGGGGCAGGAATTTGAAGCCCGCACCCTCACAAACCAGAATATTCCAGTCAATCGTCACCCGGTCATGCGCCGGGCGATCGAGTTTCTTGGCCAGGCCTATGCCGGTTCCGTTCCGATCCACTCGCAAACAGCGAAGCTGCGCTATTACATGCAAGAGTCATGGGACCATGCGGTGCGCTACGTACTCGAGCAGGGCGCATGGAATTTCGCGTCACGGCGCGCGATCATGACCGGTGGGTCAGAGCCGATCCCCGGGGGTACGGTATCGGACTACATCGAGGGGTATTCAGTGGCTCCGGCGACTGAGCCTGATGAATCGTCTTCCCTCCCGGCCATGAGCGAATATGACTACGGCTTCATTCTGCCGAGTGACTTCCTGCACAAGATATGGATCAAGGCTGACGCCAACAACGAATTTGAATGCGAGCACCAATTCCTACGCGATGCGGTCTATGCGAACTACGAAAACATCGTGATGGAATACGTCTCGAACGACAGTAACGCGGTCGACCCGGAACAATGGCCTGCGACATTCATGGAGGCCGTTGCGGCCTATCTCGCCGTTTGCGTGGCGCCTGAACTGATGATTGAGGACGGCGGCAAGCGTCAGAAGATCACCGCTACAGGCGCTAAGGAAGGCCTGGAGCGCGTATTTCAGGGCAAGCTCGGGGATGCGAAGCGCAAAGATGCAATCCAGCAGATGCGCAAACAGATCCCGCTTGGATCGTTCGCCAGGGCCCGACTTGGCGGCACGTCTTACAGGCAGCGGCGCTACAACTAGATGACACGATCGAATGAACTGATTTTCTCGCTCAATGCCGGCGGCGTCGATCCGCGGGCGCTCTCGCGCGTCGACATGGAGCGCATGCGCATGGCCGGTGAGCACCCGGTTGCGAATTGGCTCCCGAATGTGTTGGGGCCAATGTCTATCCGGCCGGGCGCTGAAATGCTGGCGACGATCAGCAATCAGACCCGGCAGGTTCGGTTCGCTCGCTCGACCGATACCAAATATGTGCTTTTGATGTCGGCGAACGAGATGCGTATCAGTTCCGCCGGCGTCATCATCCAGATTCCAAATGTCTCCACGACCATATCCAGCACCGCATGGAGCGACGTCAGCGAGGGCGCAGCCACGGCGACAGGCGGCGCAACGCTGAGCTTTGCGGGCACGCAAACCAACTCGGCCAAGCTCCGCCAGGCCGTGACGGTTGCGAGCGCCGATCAGGCGCTTGAGAATATCCTGCGCATCGCAGTCGCAAGGGGCCCGCTGGTGTTCCGTGTTGGGACAACGGCCGGCGGGCAGGAGCTGATCGCAGACACCGTGCTCTATACCGGCACGCATAAAATCGCGGTCACGCCCGGCGCTGCCACGATCTATGTCGAGCTGAGATCGGACAGCCCCGTCACCCGTTCCGTGAGCCAGATCGATTTCGAGGCCAATTTGACGTCGGGCGATCTGGTTATCCCGACGCCCTGGACGTGGGCGCAGCTGCAACGGTTGAGAACCTGGCAGTCGGTCGATGTGATCTTTGCCGGTGACGGCGTGCAGCAGCAACGACGCATTGAACACCGCGGCGAAAAATCGTGGTCCGTCGCCACCTATGATGCCTACAACGGGCCATACACGGTGGTCGGTGGCAATATCACAATGACGCCGGGGGCGCTCTCCGGTAACACGACGATAACGGCATCAGAAGGGTATTTTCAGTCCGGTCATGCGGGCACGCTTATTGAACTGACGCAGGTCGGCAAAACCGTCACACAGACGCTGAATGGCGAGGACCAGGCGACCGACTATGTGACTATCACCGGCATTGACGCCGAGCGGGTGTTCTATCGCACCGGGACGGTATCCAGCTTCGTTGGAACATTGACGCTGCAACGATCGGTGGAGGTCGACAATCCTACTGTCTGGGCAGATCAGGTCACATACGTCAACAGTGCCGCGGGTTTCGTGCGAACGGCCTATGATGACGGCCAAGACAATCTGACGGCACACTATCGATTTATCGTGAAAGCAGGCGACTACACATCCGGCAGTGTGGAGGTTACGCTTGAATATGAGAATGCCACGCAAGTCGGGCAGGCGCTGATTACCAGCGTGACCAGTTCAACCGTGGTCGATGTCGAAACCCGCGTTGCCTTCGGCAGTACCAGCGCGACCCGGATATGGCGGATCGGCGCGTGGTCTGACCTGACGGGATGGCCGCGGGTGCCAGTGATCCACGATGACCGCCTGCACTGGTTCGACGACAGCGGTAAGGACTATGCTTCTGAGGTCGATGATTTTCAGGATTTTGATGCATCCCTGAAAGGCGACAGTGCACCGTTTACGCGATCAGTGTCGGGCGGTTCGCTTGAGGGTGTGATGTGGGCGCAATCAGATGATCGCCTGATTGTTGGTACGTCCGGGTTCGAAGCCAACATCCAGGCCAATGATTTCGACGGGGCCCTGACGCCGACTGCCTACACGACGCGCAAGCCGTCGCGGCGTGGTTGTGCGGATATCGAAAGCGTCTCGCATCACGCAGGGATATTCTACGCGCAGCGCTCGGCAAAGCGGCTTTACGAAATGTCGATCCCATCAAGCGACACGCGCTATAGATCGCGTAACGTGTCGCGTCTCAATCCGAAAGCATGTGCGTCCGGCATCGTGCGCATGGCCGTGCAGCTGCAACCGGAAACCCGTCTATATACCGTCCTCACGGATGGCACGATGACGGTGCTTTCCTACGAGATTGATGACGACGTGGTCGCCTTTACCACCGTCACCATACCGGGCGGACTGATCGAAGACGTATGCGTGCTGCCCGAAACAGACCAGGATGACATTTATCTGGTCGTGAACCGGTCGGGAAACCGCTATCACATGCGGCTTGGCAAAGAGGCAGAGCAGGAAGCAGTCGCGACATGCACGCTGCTCGACTACTACAAAGTGCTGACCGGCTCGATCAGCTCGATCAGCGGCGCAACGCATCTTGCCAGCACAACGGTACAGATATGGGCGGACGGGCAGCGGCGGGCCGATGTCACGCTTGACGCATCAGGCAATGCATCGCTCGGGGCGACGTATAGCCGGGTGGTGTACGGACTCAACTTTGATGCCGAGTTTCTGAGCGTCAAACCGGCATACACCGGGCAGCTTGGCACGCTGATCGGCCAGGAGAAGCGGGTCAACAATCTCGGCATGGTGATCAACGACAGTTGTCTCGATGGCATTCAGGTTGGCGTCAAGATGGGTGATCAGGCGGCTCGTACGCATCCTTTGCCGCCAATTATCAACGGCGTGACGCGGACGACCAACCAATTCTATAGCCAGCTGGAACTCGCTCCGTTTCCGCTTGAAAGCGGTTATCACACAGATAGCCGCGTTTACATCAAAGCCTCATCCCAGGAGGGGCCGGTCACGATCGGCTCGCTGGTGTTCGATGTCGAAGCCAATGAAACATTTACGCCCCGCCGATGACCGGGATTGGCGCATATTCTACGGTCAGCCGGCGCCGCTATACTGGTCCGGTCTCGTGCTCGAAGATCCCGTCATGATCCTCGGCATCGGCGGGCTGTATGCGAGCGAAGACGGCAGATGGTGGGCATTCATGAAGCGTGCGCCCGGCGTTGGCTGTGTGTTCTCTGCACAACGCGCTGCGATGCATATGATGGCGGTCGGGAAAGAAGCGGGTTTAACGATTCATGCGCTTGCCGATCCTGCTATAGTTGGTTCGGATAAGTGGTTGCAGCGTTTGGGTTTCCGACGAACGGATGAAATTATGAAAGGGCTCGTCACGTGGACCCTGTTACCCTCGCGGCAATAGGCGCTGCGGCCTCGCAGTCGGCGCCGTTCATCACGGCCGGCGCTACGGCGATTGGTGCCTACGGATCATACCAGGCCCAGCGGTCGCAAGCATCGGAAATGCAGCAGCGCGCCGCCATCGAAGCCGAGAATGCCGACGTGCGCGCCAAGGAAGGGCGCGCGGAAGCCCAGGACCGGGCCGCGATTCGCATGCGCGAAGCCAATCTTGCACAGTCGCGCCTCAAGGCTTCTGCCGGAGCGTCCGGTTCGTCCTCATCCGATCCGACTATCATGGATTTGTGGACCGGGATCGAACAGGAAGGCCAGATCAACGCCGGGCGCGAGATGGCCCGCGGCGAAAGCCGCGCCCAAGGCATCACATACCAGTCTGACCTCAACCGGTGGTCAGCGGATGCCAATGCCAGGATCAAGAAGGCGGCCGCGACATCCACGCTGATCGGCGGAATCGGTGACAGCATCGGCGGGTTCTCGCGCATGCGGGCGCGGTACGGCGGCTATCAGGGGCAATCGACGCTCGCCTATCCCGGCACGCAGTCCGGCTGGAAAACCACAGTGAGGTATGGTTGATGGCGCGTCTGCCGCAAGCTGCCGACCTGATGCGGGAGCCGGTCGGGCTGGATACGCCGGCCGTCAAAGTGCGCCCGATCGATCATTCGCCAACGGCGTCCGCGGCCAATGCGCTTGCCAAGGGCGTAAACAGCATTGCGCTCGGGCTTGATGCAACATGGAAGGCCAATGAGGAAGCCGCGGACTATCAGACGAAAAAGGCCCTAGCAGATTTTCGCTTGGCGACCGATGCCGAGCTTGATGCTTATACCAAGGAAATGCCGCCGGGCGCGACAGGATGGGCTGAGGGCTGGGAGAAGCGCTTCGAAAAACGTGCCAACCAGTTTGTGCAGGGACTGCCGGGCGAACGCCAAAAGGAACTGGTACAAGCATCGCTGATCGCCCAGCACCAGCGCTTGCAATCGCACGCCAACGGCATTGCGCTCAAAGAGCGGGACCGGTTCATCGAGGATGGGCTGGCAAACACCCTGAACGGCCTTGTGAACCGCACGGATCTCGATCCGGCGCGCATGCGGGATGCCCGCACAGAAGGCCGTCAGCTTATTGAGAAGTCGGATCTATCGCCGGCGCGAAAATCGGTGCTGCTCGGCAAATACCGCAAGGCGGTCGAGGGTACTGCGATCCGCTCTCGAATTGCAGTGGCCAAGACGCCGGAAGAGTTCGAGGCAATCCGCAAGGATGTCGAAGGACGCAAGGATGGTGAAGCACTTGCAGGGCCGCCGGGCGTCGGCGTGGCTTATTCGGGGCCTTATAAAAACCTTGATGCCAGTGATCGCGCGACGCTTCGGCGTGTCATTGACCACGAGGAAAAGAACTTTCTGGCCGGCGCGCGCTACGAGATCAAGCAGCAGATGCAGTCGGATCTTTCATTGATCGAGACGACCGGCGAAGGCCTGCCCCGCATCGACCTCGAACGCGCGAAGAAAATCCTCGAGCCGAACCAGGTCAATAGATACCTGCGCCAGCGCGAAGTGGCTCGCTATGCATACAAGCTGCAGAACAACCTGTCATCATTGCCCGATGATGAAATCGTGGCCAGGTTCCGGGACCTGGCGCCGGCACGTGATGCCGATTTTGATGCACGCAACCGGGTTTATCAAAAAGGCATGCGAGCGGTGCAGAAGCTCCAGGAACTGCGCCGCGATGATCCGGCCCGATCGGTCGAGGATACGGAAGACCTCAAGGCGGCCCGCGCTAATGCGCAGGGTGATCCAATTTCCAGGGGCCGGCGCATTATGGCGGCGCGCATGCGGGCGCAGGAAAGCGTCGGGATAGCGGAAGCGGCTCGATCTCCGATCACAGAAGGTGAGGCGCGGCAGTTGCTCGCGCCGCTGGTCGGGCTCAAGGGCGAATACATCTATCCGGAGCTGCAGAAGTTGGTTCCGCAGATCGTGGCGCAATACGGCGAATACGCGGACGAGGCGCTGCGCTACATGGCGCGGACGCTTTACAAGGATTCTGCCAGCCAGGAAGTGTTCCAGGGTGTCATTCAGAACATCAAAGACACCGGCATGGTCGAAGCGGCTGAGAAAGAGCGAATGAAGGCGCTTGAGGAAATCAACGGGCGCAGCAATGCCATGAACCGCGGCGCAGGCTCATTCGGGCAGTCGGGGCTTGCCGCGCAGGCGCCGCCGGAAGCCATCGCCTATTTGAAGGCGCACCCGGAAACAGCCGAGCTTTTCGATCGCAAGTATGGTGCCGGCGTATCTGAGAAAATCCTGAAAGCCAAATAGAGACAGCATGGCCCTTTCTCCGATTGCATTTACAGCGGCGAACGACGACGAAGAACCGATCGCCCAGACGGTTGCATATGAGCCGAAGGCATCGAACCCATACGATCAGTTCGATGAGGCCCCGGCGGCTGCAAATCCATACGACCAGTTTGATCCGAAACGGTCAGAAGACCCGCGCGCGGACGCGCTCGGGCATGCGGCCAACTACCGACATCAAAACCTTTCGGCGCAGGCAGGGCGCAGCCAGGCCAAGGCTTCTGATGGCATCTTGGGCGATTGGGGAAAGCTCACCGAAGACGAGCGCAAGCAGTGGCTCACGAACGAGTTGAATACGGTCGACGAGTCCAAGAAATCCATTCAGGCGGAAATCGCCCGTCAGCAGGAACAGATTGCCAAGTACGCCCGCCCCGGCGAGCCAATACCGCCATTGCTTGAACGGGGCCTGACAGTCGCGCGCCGGCATCTCGATGACATCAACAAGCGCGAAGCCAAGGCGCTGGCGATCCAGCAAGGCAAGATCGAGAACGCCAAGGTCGGGCCGTGGCGCAATATCGTCGATCAGGTGCCGCTGGGGCTTCTCGACAGCTTCGTTGCCAATACGATCAAGAGCGCCGGCCGGGCCGCCGGATATCTCGGGCGATCGGCCGGCGCGGACATAAATCCGGACAACAACCAGATCGTGCGGGCCGGCGAAGTCGTGTCGCGATGGGCCAATGAGCTATTTCCCGGCGACAAGGCGCGGCAGGAAGAGTTCATCACCAAGCTTGCCAACGGCGCTGGCCAGATGGCGGGCTTCATGGGTACGAATGTGTTTACCCTGCTGGCGACCGCGAGCGTGAAGGCCGCGACGTTGGCGACGATGACAACCGGCGCGCTGGTATCGGGTGAGGAGCAGTTCAAGAGCGCCACCCAGGCGATGAAGGCCCGTCCGGGCACGGTGTCGGAAGGCGACCGGCTGGCCTCATACCTGATCGGCCTTGCCCTTGGCACGACGGAAGCGCTGCCGATTGCGAAGATCATTGGAGGTGGCGGGACAATAACAAACCGGATTGTGACCGGGGCGCTGGCGGAAGGCACGCAGGAAGCGGGGCAGACGTTCGGCGGCAACGTCACGGCACGGCTTTACTACGATCCCAACCGCAAGCTGAGCGAGGGCGTGGTCGAGGGTTTTGCGCTTGGCGCCATCCTTGGCGGTGGAGCGGGGGCGCTGTTCAGTGGTGACGCGGCGGCTGTTGAGGCCAAGCCCGCGGAGCCGCCGCCGCTCACTGATTCGGTTCCCGTCAATGAAAATGTTTCACGTGAAACAACGCCCGAGCCGCAAGGCGTCAATGGCGCACTGGAAATCTCCGGTCTTCCGGCCATTGATGCGGGTGAGGTCGTGCGTACCGCTCAATCGCTCGGCATCGATATCGATGAAAATATCGTCCGCCAGATTATCGAAGGTGACGAACAGACCGGGGCATTGCCACCGGTAATGCCCGAAAATGTGAAAGCGCTCGAAGACTACATTGTCGACGGCGGGAATCTGTCACGACGCAATTACCGCGATATTGCGCAGAAGGTCGGCGCACTGGAAAGCCAGATGCCGGCGCTGATGGGCGCGATGGAAGAGCGCGGCCTTGTCCGTCGCGATTTCAGAGGAGACCTGCGGACCGGCCCGCGCGTCCAGGAGATGAAGGCCGAACGGCGAACACAGCAGCAGGTTGACGAGATATTCTCGGAAGCCATGGCGCGCTATGGCCAGATGCTACCCGAAGGCACAACGGTTGAAGCGTTTCGATGGCAAGAGGGAATGCCGTTCGCGCAGTATCAGGACGGCGTGATTTCAATTTCGCATGCAGCGCTTGATCCAGCCGAGTTCATCCGGCACGAGGCAGTTCATGCGCTTAGGGCTTCAAACCTGTTCACGGCAGCGGAATGGAAGCTGCTTGTCGAGCACGCATCGGACAAGATCGCACCGCATTTGCTGGCGCAATACCGTCAAGCCTATCAGGCGCGCGAGAATGTCGAGGACCTGGTTGCCGAAGAGAGCGTTGCAAATCTCATTCAGCAGTATGTTCAGGGCATCCGGTTCAACCGCGAAATTGACACGATACTCCAGAAGATCATGGAGTTTCTGGCGGCGGTCGGCAATGCCTTGCGCGGTCGCGGGTTCCAGACCGTCGACGATGTGATTGATCGTCTGTTCGCAGGCGAGATTGCGGAGCGAGGGGCAGTGCGCCGGACAGGCGATCTTGCGATGGCGGCAATAGAGCAGTTTGACCGCGAGCCTGTGACCCCAGGCCTCGATATGTCGAAAGAAGCACGACTTCAACGTGCAAGAGATATGGGGTTCGATACGGATACGGTACTTTATCATGGGACTACGCGCACGTTTGACGCATTTGAGCCTCGCTCGCTTGGCGGCGTTGGGCCACACGTCGTCTGGTTGTCTCCAGATGCAGAGATGGTTGATGGTTATGCGGGTCTTAGATACGGTGTGCGCAACGTGCTTGACCACGAGGCGCCGCAGACTGTCCCCGTCTACGTTCGAGGCAATCAGCTCGTCGTGAACGAGTTGCAAGACGGGCCTCACTCTACCGTAGAAAGTGGAATTCTTGATCGCGCGAAGACGGAAGGCTACGATAGCATTGCATTCAAAAAAATGAATGACAACGGCATTCTTCAAGAGCAAGTCGTCGTCTTCGACCCCTCCAACATCCGCAGTGTAAACGCAGCCTTTGACCCTGCTCATGAAGGGTCATCAATGCTGATGTATGCCATGGAGTCCGACACGCATCCATCCTCACAAGCGGTCAAAGGCATCAACGACATTCTGCGCAAGCTTGCCATGGATGCCGGTATCGTCATGCGCCAGGGCCGTCTCAGGGGCCAGGCCGCCTACAACCCGGCAACGAACATTCTGCGCGCCAAGTCGATACACAATGGCTCGCAATCTTTCCGCGTCATGGGGCAGGCGATCGGCTCGAAACTGATGACCGAGCGCGCCGACGTTGCGCAGCTCGTCCAAGACTACGCCGAAGAACTCGCAGCACCCGCCATGCCGCAGAGCGAAGAGCTGGCCCTGGTGCCGACATACGAAGGCCAGCCGGTCACATATGCCGGCATTGACCTCGACAACCAGGCGCAAGCCCTGCTTAGTGATGCGGTCAGTGCCGCCATGGTCTACCAGAAAGACCTCGATGCTGTGTCGGCCGCTGCATCCAGCGGCTACATTATCGGGCGCAAGGTTGTCGACCGTTCAGCCATGCAAGCCTCGCTCGATGCCTATTCGAAATACCTGCGCCGGCTGCGCCGCAAGGTCGGCGCCAAGCAGGCCGAAACGTTGATTGCTGATGTGTTGGCTCATGCGCCGGTTGATCCGAACGCAACCGCAACCAGCATCGCCATGAAGCGCGCCGTCGACCTCGCGCAAATGTCTGGATATATCCGTACCCGATATTCCGAGACAGGCGTTCCGACAGAAGTTGCGCCAATCACCGCGCAGGATGCAGAGCCGGCATTTTATGACCTGATGACAGATATCATCCTAAACCCGAATGCAGCCTATCATAGCGCGCCGCAGTTTTATGAGGCTCTGACGGCATTGCTCGACCGCACGACGCCTACCACGCTGGCTGCCATCGAAACCGCTCAGGCGGATCTCAGAAGCTATTTTGCAGCCAACCCGCGTGAGCGCGTCAAGGCCATGATCCGCTCGACATCGAAGCGCGGCATGTTCCGAAAGTTCCGTGAGAACTGGGACCGGTTCGGCATCAAAGAAGCCATCGCGCTCGAGATGCATGACATCTACACCAATCGCATTGGTTCAAATCATCCATGGTGGCAGGCAACTCGGCATCTGTTGCTTACCCATCAGGCCAACTATGGCGGCAAGCTCGACCTATCAAAATCCGACAACCCGAACGCGTTGGTGCGGATGGCGTCGCACGCCCGTATTCATGCCGCCCGCGACATTGAGAAAGGTATCCGTGCGCTGGATGGCACAGAGCACGAAGGATCATCATTGGTCGGTGCATTGAAACTCGCCCTTGGTGATGATCGGTCAACGGCGACCGACATGGGGCCGGATAGCCGCTATCGCGAGTTCGGCGCCTATCTGATGGCGCGCATGGGAATAGAGCGCTGGAACAAGTACGAAAACGCACTGGCGACCGGCGAAGCGGCAGGCCTGCGACCGCCTTACGTGATAGATAAGGCGGAGTTCGAGCGTACCGTTGCCGAGCACGAAACCTACTATCCTGAGTTCGTCGAGGCCGCAGAAGCCATCTATGAATACCAGCGCAATCTCTTGAAGCTGCAGCGGGACGGCGACCTCATCACGCCGGAGCAATACGACGAACTGATCCAGGACAAGGACTATGTCCCGTCATTGCGCGTATTCGACGAGTTCGATGACCTGAGCCGGTCGTCCGCCATGGGTGCCCAGGGCAATCCGATCAAGCGCTTCCGGGGCTCAATGCGAGATGTGGTCGACCCGATCGCCTCGATTGCACAGAAGACATTCGAGACACGTGCCCGCATCGCCAAGAACCGGGCATGGCTGCGCCTGCTGCGCCTTGCCGAGGCGGCCGGCCCCGGCGGTGGGTTTATTGCTGAACGTCTCAGCGCAACCGAACTGAAGCCGATCGTCGTTTCGCTCAATCAGACGCTTCGCTCGGCTGCACGGGAGGCCGGGGTGGACCCGGGCGAGATTGGCGACCTGATCGATCTGGCGCAGGATTATCTTGGCGCCGACCCAACGGCGACAGTGTTTTCGCGGGGCACCATTCAGCCCGGCAAGGAACCGATTGTGCTTGCCATGGAAAGCGGGCGACCGGTTGCCATCCGGCTCGGGGCCGATGCCGAAGGTACGATGGGCGGCAAGCTCGCGCAGCAGGTTTGGAACGCCATGAACATGCTCGGCGAAGAGCATGCAGGCACGCTTGTCGACATGGCCTCGTTCTTCTCAAACATGGTGCGCGGCACAGTTGTTACGCACCCGGAATTTTTCGTCGCCAACCTTTGGCGGGATGGGTTCATGGCGGCGATGTATGACCCGCGCGCCTATCCGTTCTGGACGCAGATCAGGGGCGCCATAGATATTGCGACGGATAGCGATGCCTATAACCGCTATACGGCCTTTGCCGGCATGATGGGGGGGGAAGCAACGTCGCTGATGAACCTCAGAGCCGAAAACGACATGACGGCACTGGTGGACCGGGGATACACGTTCAAGGTTTGGGATACGCCCGCCAATATGATGAGCCACATGGGCGACTGGTTCAGTCCGCGCAATTGGAAAGACAAGGCGTTTGGCGCAACCATAGGCGGATTGGTCGGCGCAACGGTCGGGGCTCCGGTGGCGGGTGCCGTGATCGGCGGCACCATCGGCGCGAAGGCTGCTGTGAAGTTTGGAGAACTGTCGGAAACTGCAACCCGCGTCCGGCTTATGGAAATCGCCTACCAGCGCGCTATCAGGTCGGGCCTGCCCGATGTCGAAGCCGCCCAGGAAGCAGCACTGTGGAGCCATGACTATACTGACTATTCGCGGCACGGTGCGAAGATGGACGCGTGGCGCCGTATCGTCCCGTTCATGAACGCTGGCCTGCAAGGCAACGACATTTATGCACGTCGCCTCATGGCGTCAGGTGACTACGGGACCAACCTATCGAAAGTCATGCTCTACCCAGCCTATCGCCTGGGCCTCGTCAAATTCGACAATCTGACTGATACAGAACGCCAGGATGTGGCATTTTCCGCTTATACCTGGATGACAACGATCATGGGTCTCGGCACGATCGCTCTGGTTCAAGCCTTGCTCTACCGGGATGACGAGCGATTGAAACTCTTGCCCGAGTATTTGAAAACCAACCATTGGCTGATCCCGCTTGAAGATGTCGTGCACGTGGTCTCAAAGGATGCCGCCGAGAAGGTGGCGAAGGAAGACGTTGTGCTCCGGCTGCCAAAACCGTTCCAGACGGTATGGTTTGCCAACCTGATCGAGCGGATTGTTGCTGAGAAAATGCGCGATGATCCTCGCTGGGCAGAGCGCTATATGGCCGACCTCGCATTGATGGGCCTGCCGCCGATCGTCCCGACATCGCTGCAGATGATCGGCGAAATGCAGTCTGGAAAGGACAGCTTTACCGGGCGCGATATCATCCCAAGCTACATTGCCGAGCGCAATCGCGCGCAGCAGTACACGCCCTACACGTCTGAGTTTGCCAAGATGGTCGGGCCCGCGCTCAACGTCTCACCAATGTATGTCGACTATCTAGTCAAGAAGCTGGGCACGAGCTGGGGCCGCACGTTCCTGCAAATGAACGTCGAGGGTCTGCCATGGTACAATCCAAACAAGGCGGAGACCGGGCTTGATCAAGTGTTCATCGCCCGCAGATTCTTGTGGAAGCACGGCCGAGGGTCGGAAGCTGAGCGTGTGTTCCGTCAGGATGTGATGGGCGGAGAAGATCCGATTGCCGGCATATGGGAACGTCTTGCCATCCCGTATTCCAAGATGAGCGCGAAGGCCAAGGGCTATAAGAACATCAAGGATAAGGAAGGCGATCTGCCGCGCGCCATCGAAACGCTCGCAGCCATGAGCGATGCAGAACGCGGCTATGCCATCCTGCAAGGGCACTGGGAAGGCCGCAATGCCAAATATCGCAAGCTGCATCCGATGGCGCGGGTTGAATCCATCAATCGCGTTGTTTCCCAGGTGCAGCGCGAAATCGTCTCGGATCTGTTCCATACCGGCGACCGCGGCAAGGTATCGTTCAAACAGATCATTCTCACGCCGTCTGAAAAGCACGCTGCTCGAGATATCCTCACGCAGTACGGGGCGATGGAAATGCACAATGCACTGGTTTTGGCCGGCGAAGTCGGATGGGAAAAGAGGGGGTTTCTGCCGGCTGGCGATGTCATGGAAGAGCTGAAAGTGGCAGTACCGCGCGCCCATGCGGAAATCGCCAAACGTCTCAAAAAAGCAAAGGTTCTGCCGTTCGGCGGCATCAAGGCGGTCTGGCCGTCACTCAAGGGAAAGCTTGAAAGCCGGGAAACACTTGGCCGTCTGAAGCAAGGCCAGAAGTTACATATAGTGGTGCCGCTTATCGGGGAATGGAGCCAGGCGAAGTTCGCTCCCGAATAATTCGAACAAGTATCGCCAGAGCAACAAGTCTCAATAAAACGCCTTGGGACGCAAAATTGCGTGCGTGTCCGTCAAGTCAAATCGGATGATATGTGCTAATCGTCGTCCACCATGTGCCGCGTATGTGCCAAGGAGCATTACACGTGGCAGAATTGGCCGCCATTCCAACCAGAACGTCCGTCACTGTCACCGATAAGCAGACCGGTGGCAATGCAACTATTCCGGCTGCAACACCGCGTGCCGCCGGGGTGATGACGGCTGAGCAGTGCCAGTTGCTTGAGCAACTGCGTGTGCTCATGCACAGCGGCGGCATGCAGACGACAAACGTGGTTGCGCTCGCTCAGCAGATGGGCCCGGTCGACATGGTGGACCTCAGTCTGCCGTCGCCGCTCGAAGTGCTGCCGCCGAACCATTCCGATGATCTCGCGCGCCGAGTGGCGGCGCTTGAAGCCCTGCCGCGCGGGGAAACAATTCATTCGATCATCAACGCCGTGACGACACTCCGGGACAGCATCGCACAGCGCTTGGCCAAGCTGGAAGCGCGCGTCACCCGTCTTGAAACAAATGACAACGTGCCGCCGGCAGAAATCAATCAGATGCGCCAGCAGATCAGTGAGATGCAGACATGGGTCGGTGGCGTGAAGGCGTTGCTTGATGACCCGACCCCGGTAATGGTGGAAGACAATGGTTGAAATTGCCGATTATGATGCGTCAACAGCGCTCGATGTCTTTAACACGAGCAAAGCAGATCGGCGTCCCGCGCGGCTATGGTCGATTGAAAAATCAATCCAGACGCTTGCAGAGATTGGCATTGTGTCATTGTTCGAGGGCGCGGGAACGGACCCGACCGGTCTGACCGGGTATGCCAGCACGAAGCTATGGCTTAATGCATCGGCAGGCGTCACAGCGGCGCCTGGAACGGTGCGTTATTACGTCGGAAGCGGCGCTGAAACAGATGTCGCGAATTGGCCGGCGCTCACTCTTGCGGGTTTCCGTGCGCACCTGGATGTTTATACGCAGGCGGAAGTCGATGCGCTGATTTCAGGCGGCTTGCCGACGTTTACCAGTGACAATTTTTCGAATGAATCGAGCGTGTCCGGGGCGACCATTACGGACGCTCTCAACACGCTGCTCGCGGCACTGGCAAGCTATGTGCCAACCAGTGAGCTAGGTGTTGCCGATGGTGTCGCTACGCTCGATGGATCTGGCAAACTGACACCATCCCAAATCCCTGCAGTCCTGACATCTCCGTTCCAATTTCAGGGAACATGGAATGCTTCGACCAACACGCCGACACTGGCAGACGGCACAGGGACAGCCGGGCACGTCTATCGGGTGTCCGTGGCAGGGACCACAAGCCTTGATGGTGTCGCGTCATGGCAGGTCGGTGATGAGCTTTATTTTGACGGCACGGTTTGGGATAAGCTGTCATCCTCATCCGGTGGTGTGGCTGCATCGAGCGAATTGCTTCTCAGTATAGACGCACGTGTCGATGGTTATGCTCAGACAAACGTACACGGCGGCGGGCGATGGCGGGCACACTGGCGCAGAGATCAGACCGCAATTGTCATTTATGGCGATCAGTCAGGATTGGGATTTGACCCGGCCGACGACAACTGGGGACCATTCCTGGTCCCATGGGACGCCGCCACGAATGGCAATATCACTGCGATGTATGCCGGTATCGATTATTTGCTGATCCTAACGGACCTTGCCACCGGCAACCTGTTCCACATAGGTGCGACGGGCGACGGCCAGGGCGGACTCGGCGCCACGTCGGGCACAACACTTGTGCCGGCACGGATTACACAGTTTGTTACCGATGCAGTTAAGATCGCAAGCGTAACCACAGAATCCAGAGCGAGCGCAACCACTAAATTCTGGTTTGCCGTGACGACTGGCGGTGCGGTTTATTCGTGCGGATACTCCGGCCCCACGCATACGATGGGCTACAACAACACGGCTAATCTGTCCACGCCGCGCCTGATGACCGAATCGGACGGTTCCACGGCACTCGCTAATATTACCGCCGTGGCGGCCTGCGTTGCCGCGGCTCCGGTGTGGGCCATTACCAGCGCTGGCAAGGCCTATCGATGGGGCGCTGGAACAAGTGGCGCCCATGGCAACAACGGCACGTCTGCATTGACTTGGCCGGAGGCTTTGGAAACGACGCATGGGTCTGGAGTCGACCGAACGGATATATCGGCAGTAGCCACACAGGGCGGCACTCGCGCGGTGACGTGGTTGCTGACGATATCAGGGGGTGTCGAAGTTGCCGGCTCTCAGCTTTACGGAAATGGTGATGGCGCCGCGCTCGCTGATGCCAACCGCCTGACATTCGTGTCGGTAGCCGGTACGATCTCAACAAAGACTGTAACAAGTTTGTATTCAGGTGGCGGCGATGCGCCGAGCTGCGTTGCAGTTACCGATGAGGGCAAGCCGTATCTTGTCGGTAATGCAAGCAGTGGTCTTCTTGGCGATGGCAGCACATCGGATTTAGCGACATTCACGGAAATCACGGCACTTCCGAGTGGGTTTTCTGGTGCCGTGACAAATGCTAGAATTGCAGGCGGCGCCAGTCTTGAAACGGTTTACATCGAGGCAACGATAGCCGCAGCCAAGCGTATCGCCGCAATCGGTTATGGCACCTATTATGCAACTGCAACAGGCAATGCAGATATTGCTGCGGCAAGTCGCACGTATAAGGAGGTGGTGGGCGCGCACGCAGCGATTCAAAGTTGGAGCACTGTCGGAGATAATACGATCTATGGCCTGGAACTGCTCGATGCCAATGGCCTACTTTGGTATGCTGGCGGCAACGATCAAGGCCAGGCTGGCGTGCAGCCGGGCAATCTGCACTCTGTGCCGTACCTCCAGCCATGCATGCTATCTGGGCCTCTTGTGGCCAAGGCGCCGACACATCGCGGCATCTATTCCGGTTTGACCGAGTACAGCTATAGCGATGAGGTTGAGAATCAGGATTCAACATGGCGCTACATTCACACGACCGCGTCCACTGGCAATGCGCCGCCGACATTGCCCACACAGAGCAACACTTATTGGCAACTGATAGCGAAGGCCGGCGTCGACGGTGTATCGCTTAATTGGTCCGGCGCATGGGCGACCAGTACGGCCTATGCCGTGCAGGATGGTATCGAGAACGACGGATCGTCTTATATTTGCACGACGGCACACACGTCGAGCGCTGGTGATGAGCCGGGCGTTGGTGGTAGCTGGGCAACGTATTGGGATCTGGCGGCTGCGAAGGGCGATACGGGCCAGACGGGGGCAACAGGCGCGGCCGGTGCCACAGGTGCAACGGGGGCTGCGGGTGCGACGGGTGCGTCGGCGCCGCTGCTCATGGACTACAATTGGTCGACTGGAACTAGCGGTGATCCGAGCTCCGGTGCCATCCGCATCGACAATGCAACGTATTCCGCTCTATCGGAATTTGCAATCAGCGAAACCGATCGGCTTGGCAGTGACTTGTCGGCCTTGCTGGCCGATCTTGACAACAGCACCAACACGATTAAGGCGCGCGTGCGCATCGTTGATGTCCTCGATAACACCAAGTGGCTGGCGCTCAACCTGACATCGGTTTTGACGGATGCTGGTGGCTACGACACGTTTACTGCGTCGTTTGTCGGCGAAGGCGCTGCGCTGACGGATGGCAATCGCGTTGCGGTCATCGTCACGCCGATGAGCGACAAAGGCAACGACGGTGCGGGAACCGGCGATGTGTCGGCTGCGTCTAATTTTGGCACAGACAACGTCCTGATCAAGTCGGACGGGACCGCCAAGGGCGTGCAAGCCACGGGCGTCACGGTCGATGACAGCAACAATGTGACGGGTGTTAATTCGATTACGTTGGCCGGCGATCCTAGTACGTCCCTGCAGGCAGCAACCAAGCAGTATGTCGACAACCTTGCGGCTGGCCTAAAGGTCAAGCCGAGTGCTCGGGCGGCGACCACGGCCAACATCACGCTTTCCGGTGCGCAGACAATCGACGGTGTGTCTGTTGTTGCGAGCGACATTGTGCTGGTCAAGGACCAGACAGCATCTTCTGAAAACGGTCTTTATGTGGCAGCGGCTGGTGCGTGGGCACGGCACGAGCGGCTGGACGCCTGGGCCGAGGTGCCGGGCGCCCTTGTGCTGGTCGAGGAAGGCACGGCGAACAGCGATAGCGGCTGGATCAGTACGGCAGACGCAGGCGGCACGCTCGACACGACCGCGATTACTTGGTCGCAATTCTTCGGGACTGGCTTGTTTCAAGCTGCCGATGCGGAACTGTCGGCAATTGCCGCCTTGGCGTCGGCAGCAAACAAGCTTCCATATTTCACGGGCTCAGGATCTGCGGCCCTTGCTGACCTGACGGCTGCTGCGCGCAGTCTTCTGGCATTGGCTGACCCTGGCGCTGATCGTCTGCTGATGTGGGATGATAGTGCTGGTGCTTTTGTGTTCCCTACGATCGGCGCTGGAATAGAGATAGACGGAACAACTGTTAGAACGATTGAGACAATCACGATTGCATGTTCTGACGAAACGACAGCGCTGACAACTGGAGCGGGCAAGGCGACATTTCGGATGCCGTTTGCTTTGACAGTCACCGATGTCAAAGCATCGGTCACGACCGCACCAACTGGGGCTGCTTTGACGGTAGACGTCAACGACGGTGGAACGTCGATACTGTCAACAAAGCTAACGATTGATGCGACTGAGAAAACATCCGAGACGGCGGCAACGGCTGCTGTGATCAGCGACACGGCTCTGGCGGATGATGCCGAAGTGACAATCGATATTGACGCCGTTGGTTCAACCGTTGCCGGTGCGGGGCTGAAGGTTACCATCGTAGGTTACCGCCCATGAGCAACCTGATCATCAATCCCTATCGGTTTGGTAGTGCAGCCAGCTCAACCATCCTTGACATTGAGTATCCCGACGCCACGACAGGAACTCACGATCTTGCGACGGGTGATCTCGTGCTGCCGTATGACTCAGAAGACAAGCCGTATCGCATCACACCGCGAAGCAATGTTGACGTGGATATTGATCTGTGGGGTGGCGGTGGTGGCTGGGGTCAGAATGTAACTAGCTCAGCCGCAGCAGCAGGCGCTGGCGCGAAAGTGTCGGTTACTGGCTATGCACTTACTGGTGGCACAGAATATCTGGCTGTGGTTGGCGAGGGTGGTCAGCGCGGTTCGTCGAATAGTCTCGCTGGCGGCTGGCCAGACGGTGGAGATCACACTGCTGCAACCGCCTTTGGCTACGTTCGGGGAACGGGCGGAGGGTCATCTCGCTTTGCGGTTACGTCAGATGTCACGAATAGCGGTAATACGACGGCTGATCTTAACAATGCATCGAGTGATTATCTTGCAATAGCAGCGGCTGGTGGTGGTGCTGGGGCTGGGGTAGCGCCCGCAGCAAATGCTGGTGCCGGGGGCGCTGATACTGGCGCGGATGGTAATGATTACTCAGGCGTCGATTTTGGCGGCCACGGCGGTACGCAATCGGCAGGTGGTACGGGTAGTTCGGGTCGCACTGGCACAGGTGGCAGTGGTGGCAAGTATGCTGGCGGTGATGGACAGACGGCATCTGATGCCAGTTCTGGGACTGGCGGCGGCGGCTACTACGGTGGCGGCGCAGGGGGAGGCTACTACGCGCCAGGCGGCGGCGGTTCGTCGTATCTCGACAGCGGCGTTAGCGGGACAAAGACGGCCGGTGCAGATGACGTGGCGCCATCTGGTCAACCAGCTAGCTATCCGAATGCCGGCGATGCGAAATCGCTCGACGTTGGCTATAACGGTGTCGTCGTCATGTCGCTGGCATCATAAAAGGAGCATGAGATGACGCACGCAGTCGGCGAGGACGTGAATCGCCAGGCATCGGCATGATTACTCCAAACACTAGTCAGGTGAGGGCCATGGCGGGACGGAAGCGGCCGGATGACGAACATCTACCGCTGCGGATCAAGATGCTGTTGCTCTGCGTTTTCGTGGGGGTTGCGGGGGTGGCCTATGCAAATTTCTGATGCCGGGCTGGATCTGATTAAATCGTTTGAAGGATATCTCAAGCGACAAGCCAACGGCGACTGCACGGCCTATCTATGCCCGGCTGGCGTGCCGACGATCGGTTGGGGCTGTACGCATGGCGTCAGACTTGGGATGCGCTGGACAGAGCAGGAGGCGACTGACGGCCTGCGTCGGGAGTTGAACGACATCGAAGCCGCGGTCAATCGCTATGTGACTGTTCCAGTCAATCAGAACCAGTACGATGCGCTTGTCTCCTTCACCTACAACCTTGGTGCGGGCAACCTTAAAAAGTCAACGCTTCTGCGCAAGGTCAATGCCGGGGACTTCGACGGTGCCGAAAGGGAATTCGGCAAGTGGGTATCGGCCCGCAACGGTGCCGGCGGCAAGCGCATCGTGTATCGCGGATTGGTCCGGCGGCGCAAGGCAGAGGCAGCCATGTTCGCCGATAACAACATCGTCCCGGTGCCCATGGCGGAGCAGACGGAAGAGCAAACCATGCCGCAGGCGCCCGAGAAGAAACCAATCAAGAAGTCGCCGCTTGTCCCGGTTGGGCTCGGGGTGGGTGGTTTCTTCGCTTGGTTATTTGACCAGATCGATCATGTGTTCCAGTGGCTCATTCTGGCGGCCTCGAAATTCGCCGAGCTGTCACCGGCCAAGGGCATGCTTGCGGAAGCTGGAGCCAACTCTCACGCGATCATCGGCGGGCTTGTCGCGGTGTGCGGGTTTGTGGCGCTCAAGTTGATGTGGAAGCCGGACGAGGAAGCGCCATGATCTATGGAGCGTTTGCCTTCCTGAAAGGCATCATCATCGATCGAGGCTATATGCTCGGCCTCGCTGCGGCAGCGGTGTTCATGCTGTCGAGCTGGAAAACGTCAATCGAGCAAGGTGCTGCGTCAAAGGTCATCAACCAGGTTCAGGAGGCCAATCGCAATGCACCGAAAGCTGGCCATCGTGCCGCTGCTAATTCTGGCAAGCCCGCATCTCGGGGGGTGTGCCCTGCTTGGATCGAAGGCTGCTAGAGTGCCGCCCGAAGTCGCCGTTTTTGCAACGCAGGTGCCGTCTGTTCCGGCATACAAGGACAATCGCTGCGCTCAATTGAGAGCCATCGCCAAGCAGAAAGCGTTCCTTCATGCGGCAGCAACTGGAGAAGAGAAAGAATTCCAGATCCCGCCACGTTGCGCAAAGCCGAAAGGTAAAGGGACAGCGTGATGGCATTCGGCGACTTGGATTTCGTGGCTGCTTTCCGGTTTTTGGTTTGGACCGTGGCGCTTGCCGCTGCGATCGTGCTGGCTCACTACCGGCACTATACACCATCCCCGGACATGAAAGTTCGATTGGCCGGCGCTGTCTTGGTGAAGGTCGGCATTGCTGTGCACCAGTGCTATTATTGGCTGAGATGGCGGCACAATACAGACGTTGAAATTCAAACAGCTCTTGGGAGCATACGGCACATCACCAGCGTTGCCCTTGTGGTCATCGTTGTGGGCATGATCCTGATCATGCAGCCGTTTTTCAAACAGTACGCCGGGCGCTGGTGGTGGTCGGCCGGTCTCGCCTGCCTCGTGATGCTGTGGGCGATCGGATATGGGGACGCAGCATGGCGGTGACTCATGAACTTCGATCCTTTGACCTATGCCCTGCGGAGAGTCGATCGCAACGAGGATCGTATCCGGAAAACAGAACACACGCTGATACAGCAGGCAGACACTATACAGGATCACAGCGCACGTTTGGACCAGCTGGAAGCCTGGAGGCAGAGATTGGACGCGCTCTTGCGCAAATGGCCCTACCTGGTCGCCCCGACCGCCGTGATCGTCGCGAACATGACGCCGAAGGAAATCGCGGGCCTAATCGCAAGCCTCATCAAAGCCTTTTGATCGGCCATCTGTTCTGGTTTCTGATTTGGCTCGGGGGGGTTGCTGCTGGCATGCAGATATTCGCGGAAGTTCTGAGGCGGTTGTAGCTGCGGTCAGTCGATTCTTCTCAGGTGGCCAGTTGATCCAGTGACGGGAGATCACCTGGGTTCATGGAAGTAAAACTATATGCACTAGTCCGTAAATGGCGAGCGCGTGCACCGCTACGACATAAATCGAGAGTACGAAAGCGCCGAGC
>JGI10211J34971_10000419_pt1 | contig 34156 bp, 73 predicted proteins | sample Etolagsediment_FD_34971 | JGI IMG/M metagenome (IMG submission 34971)
AGCGTTGGCAAGAGCCTCTTCGGACGGCGGGCACTCAGCGGCCAGCATCTTCTCACGGGACAGTGCAATGCTTGCGTTTAGTTGAGCTTCCTGAAGTGCTCCTGAGTGTTATTGACTTATACTACAAGTATAGCACAAGCTGGATGAAAGTCAAGTCAAAATCCAAAAATCAGTGTTCCCTACCTGTGAGAACTGACCTCATCCGTTCATGTAGGGGGATAAGAAACCACTGATCTTTTTCGGTTAGTCCATCCCGATCCCCAACAACGTTGCCACCTTGCATAATAAAAGCGGCCTCACGTTGGGCTTGTGCGATCATCGCACGATTCGCACGTAACTCATCACGGGCGGCCTGTTCCTTGGCAATCGCGTCAGCGTTGGCAAGAGCCTCTTCGGACGGCGGGCACTCAGCGGCCAGCATCTTCTCACGGGACAGTGCAATGCTTGCGTTTAGTTGAGCTTCCTGAAGTGCTCGGCGGGCTTGGATTTCCTGGACGAGTTGGGCCGAAACGTCACTCTTGTCAGACATTCGAGTCTCCGATTGAAGAAGGTTTGTTGTATACTATAAGTCTATCACATCAAACTGAGAAGTCAAGGAGAAACGGGCAACTTTTCAAATGTTTTAGCTGAAATGATTCTCGGGGTCTGTAGATTTCGTAAAGTTACAAACTAAACTTGACCCCGACAATCGTTAAAATCGAATGACCAATAGAAAAGGGGCCAGTAGCACCCACTTAGCTACTGGCCCCGAACAAGAGGAACACAACCCTCTACTGAATTATTTCACCTTCTACTACGACAGTAGCAGGCCATAGGATACCCGTGTAGGGCCCCGCAATTTCGTTTGTCCGCCCATGCTCTAACTCTTGCATGATTGCTGCTCTTGCCTCATCAGCAGTTGAGTATGACCTGGAAGACATAATGGTATGTCCATAGCAGTCGAATACTTCAAACGTATGACCACCGCAACAATCTCCGCCAGCCGAGATTTTACGAAGAGGCACTATCCCCTTTTGCTCAGGTACTCGTACTTCGCCAATCCAACCACAGTCACGACACTCCTGCCGTAGCTTCCGGCCTCTTTGCCACATATCACTCAGGTTGTTGCTTCCGCAGGTAGGGCAGTTGTATATCATGTTTTCACCAAGGTTCCAATGATCCAACTCAGAAACACCACAAACACGATTCCGGCTGAGATAGGCCAGTCCGATACCCATACGCTTTAGGTGTTCGATCATGTGGACATACGTTGCCGTGCGGGAATAGACGCTGCACACTCCCTAGCCCTCGAATGATAATAAGACCGTAATCCCGGTGAGCCCCAAATCTCAGACAAGGCGTCGAAGTCTTGGGCTACATCATCGCCGCTGAACTTTGCGTCCACCGAATCGAAGTCTTGCTCCAGTGCCCAGTCAACAAAGCGGGCATGAACCTTAATCCAATTCACAATCGCGGTGGCATCGCTGGTTGCATAGTGCAAACGGATTTCCACAGTCCCGTGAGCACTATGGGCATTCCAGTTGACGTAATTGTATCTATCGGAACTATACATCCATCGGCGGAATTGATCCTCATTCATTGCTCGGATTTCGTCCGAACGTTCATACGGAGCGTGACAAAAGGAACATGAATTCCGTCGCCAGTCGCCTACGAAACGTCGCCAAACACGGTAGGTCTTGAGGTAAGCGTAAGCGAGAACTTGGAGCCTTTCGATAGCTTCACCTCGCATATCCAAGTGAAGATGGTAGCCACAACTAAGGTTGATTCGCCAATTGTTATCGGTGGCAAAGTGAGCCAAGTCTTCAACTGTGCTCAACCCTCGGTCACCTTGCAGAATTGAGGAATAGAATTCGACTCCACAATGCTCATCCTTACATCCAAAATGCCGCAACGCATCTTCGGATTGGTTAGCGTTGGGGGCCCCGTTGTATTCCAATTCGAGACCAAATTGACGCCGTGAACCAATTCGACGATACGCATTGCTATCCGGATTGAATTGCCGGGGACTCCAACCCAAACCGAAACTACAGCAATCGTAATCGTCTTGGTAGCAATCGTCACATAGATAGTCGTCGCCATAATCCTGGGCGTCTTCAAGCCAAATAGTATCACCACACCCGGAACACACGACGCACAGTTCCTCGAAACAATCCATACACAATGATTCATGGCGTATATTGTCTTGAACATCGTCAACGCAAACCAATTCACCACACTCAGTACAAGTATAGAAGGTTTGCTCATAGCAGCTTTGACAATAGTGATCACCATCCACCATGTTTTCGGTGTTACCCATGTAATCCGGCTCTAGGATTATGTCACACACACAACAGTGTTTGTATGTTGCCTCTAAGCAATCGCTACAGAGTTGCTTGTCTCCACTAGTCCGAACATCTTCGGGATGCAATAGACAATCACACTCTTCGCAGGCCATTACGTCCAACGCTTCCGCGCACGTTGAACAATAATTACCTCCGCTGATTCTAATGGCCAGAGCATTGGGTGTACGCTTGCCACAAGCTTCACACTCAAAGGTTTTTCGTTGATATGCCATAGTGGGTTCCGTTAGTTACAATACGCCCGTGTGAACCACGAGCACTTTTGTTTACGCATCCTTGTCTCATAGTAGGCGATAATCTCATCATCGTCAATCCAATCCTTGACAACTTCCCATTGACTCATAACGCTCGACGTCCGTGAAGTGTCGATGGGTAACTAATACAAGTCTAACACACAAGTTAGCTATTGTCAACTGAAAAAGCTTCACTATACTCACATCCTTGATTGTGGTTGTAAGGGCAATTAGAACAATCCATAGAACAGTTGGGATTATCCTTAATGTACTCCTCGAATCCATTACAGCCGAAGGGGGTTTCCCACCCATGGTAATGGGCCCATTCAAAGAGAAGGTTCCCCGCCTCACCATCTTCGATGGGGTAATCACCCGACACTAGCGGCATAGCGGCTTTGGGAATCCTATTGAGATAGAGATAAATCCAAGCTGGTAGGTCACCTTGATTGGTGGGGAATTGCATCTTTTTTCGTTGGTACAGGCGACCATTCCTCTCAAGCTGATCCAGGCTCCAGAGAACCTTGACCGACCAGATTTCCCCTTTAGCGACAGCGACCCCTGTTGGGTCAAGCACAGCGGCCGGGAAGCCAGCCGGAAGTAAATATAGTTCCACACCAGCCACTTCAGCATCGCAGACGTATTGTCCACCACTATATAGAAGTACCTCTTCATAAGCCCCGCCACGCTTCAACGTGCCGTATACAAAGACAAACTCATTCATGCAGACCTCCCGAAGATTTCTAGGTGTGGACAATCAATGGCTCCCCCGTCACGAAGGATTCCATACAACTCAGCACAGGTCAACCATTTCTGAACGTAAGGGATAATCTGCCCGTGTGACGCAATACGTTCCTCGGAATCAAGCCAGAAGTGGTATTCACCATGCGCTATAAAACAGGCCCCGCCCGACCAGTTGCACGTCACAATGGCTGCCGTATACCCACCCTCAAACTCAGCTTCGATTACCCATTCATGGTAACCCGATAGCTTTGAGAAATTCAGGTGAGCGGGGTCGATTTGCTCATCAAGGTTGGTTTCGGCTTCTACTTCTTGCCGCCCTACGACACCACGCAAACGGAATAGTTCGACCCGTCGTTCAATGAGGGAGGAATTTGTAATCATAACCCAACCTTATGGAGTAGTAGTATGACTATACTTAATTCTAGCACATTTGAGTCAGAAGTCAAGGAGAAATTTTGAAATTTTCCAGTTGTTTTGGTTGACACGATTCTCGGGGTCTATAGATTTCCGTGATAAATAAGGAATACTTGACCCTGAGAATCCAAATAAACGGATAACTGGGCTAACAGCGCAAAAAAGAACCCGGCTTCATGCCGGGTTTACACGCCTATGGGATTCTAACCCACATCGCCCGATTACAATCCGGGACTCTAACATTGAGCTACAGCGTGTGTCTACAGCGTGTGTCTACACCTTGGAATGCTCAGATTCAGACGTGTACTTTGCCCAGGCTTCTCGCCAATCCTCATCGAAGTCGCGTACATCGTCGTTCGTAGCGGTGTATTCGTCATCGTCCCACCATCGGGAATCACCACCCATTTGAGCCCCCGAACGGTAGCTTGTCGTGGTGTAGTCCGAATCATCCCAGTAGCGGGAATAATTGCCACCCTTGGTCCAATACTGAGGGGCAGTAGACACAAAAGGATCGACTGACGTTGCATCACCTCGGCGGTTGAACTTCCAAGTTTGTCCTTCACCAAAGTTGATAATGGCTTTGTGATCACAAGGCACACACGCTTTGATATGGGTATCGTCGCTGGAATAGTACCAGCAATCCCCTACTTGGACCATGGCTAATTCGCCGTCATGGCATTGCAAATAGAAGTCTTTTCCGTTGAACCAACTAATACCCCAGTAACCCGTAACCTCACCCCACGCCTTATTGTAGTCATTGTCGTACTTGTCGAGAAGATCGAACAAATACATCGAATCGACTTCATAGTCGCGAGGAGCATCGACCATACCGTTGTGGGCACCAATGATGCGCCCGTAGCGGAATGGGTGAGCATTTCGCCGGATAGCTGCACCCCGGGTTCCTAGTCGAGTGTGACCCGCAATGAACCAGCCTTTGGGGACAGTGTTGCGACACTTTTTCCGCTTGCCACGAAGCCACGCATTTATGTGAGGCTTGGCGAGTACGGTCAAAGGATCACCGGCACCTTTAATCATCTGGCCAGAAGAGTCATAGAAACCAAGAGAATCCTTGCCACGCTCTCGATTCGTAATCGCCAACGCCCGCACAATTCCCTCATCCCAGCGACCTACCGCTCCGAAAATCCCACACATAGAAAAACCTCATCGGTTTGACAGCCTGAAAGATAACTCAGGTATACACAACCTGATCGGGTCGCCCGGCATGAAGCAGACCCACTTGAACTTCCTTAACTATTACAAGTATACCATACGATTGACTGAAAGTCAAATGACTTTCTAGTTGTTTCCAGCCAACCACACCCCACCAGGGTTCGGTCATACTACCTTTGCTTCCCACCTTCAAGTTTCTTGAGGTACTCATCTTGACGGCGAGAATAGCCGACAACCACTCGAAGCATCCACTCTAAGCGGCTTAAATTGCCAAAGCGTGGTTGACCCTTAATAACAAGACCATCTGAATAATCACAACAATCTCGATAATGAGGTTCACCACCATCCATCATCAAACGTCCATGCGCTTGAGCAAGTCTTACCTTGAGTACCCTAATCATGGTAATAAGTCGGATAACGACTCCAGTTAGGATAACCAAGATGACCAGAGAAGTCCAACTGATGCAATCCATGTCAATTCTGTTTTCCCGCCGTTCGCTCGTTTTCACAGACTGTGCAGCGGTACGTTCGTGGATTCGATTGGTCCGTCTCGTTGTGGACACGATTACCATGTCCATATGTCTTATTCTGAAAATCGGCACCGGAACCGGTATTGCTTGCACAGCGAGAACACGAAAGAATCATCGTCGGCCTCCCAAATAAAGATGTTTAGCTTTGTCTGCCAATCACTCGATTAGCAACACAATTTGCTTGTCAGTCATTTGCTCACGTTCAACTCTGCCCAGGGCCTCTTTAGGGTGGTCCACACCCACTCAGCTAACCTATTCATTAAGTACACCACAACGTATGGCCTTGATTTCCTTTCGGGTTTGTTCCATATCTTTCAGCAAACAGTCCATGTGATAGACCACCGCCCCAGGACAAGGTTCTATAGACTCCCCACAAAGTAGACAGCAGTCGTTTTCTTTTTGGGGCTTTGTCGCCATACTACAATTATACACTATGCTAGGGAAAAGTCAAGCGTCAGTTGGCGTTTTTCCCCATAATTCAGCAAACCTAGGACCCAATTAGTCGGAAGATACGTATTACCCGGCTCGAATTCGACATTCCAAGCGTTGGTGTGGTCGATCCAGATTGTGCCCAACCGCTTGCCTAAGACGTGCTTAGAGTGGTTTTGGGCAGGAATCTGGTACACGTCAGCCGTTTTGCCTACGATTACGACCCGGAACGTATCAGTTCGGACTACTCGGCGTTTAGGCATCGGTGGGGTTCATTGGGGCTTCGGCGGTGGGCGGAGTAGGTTGGACAAAAGGCGTCTCTACGTCGCACAGAACGGCGACCCAGCAGCCCAGACCAGCGCCTACGGCAACCGGGAAAATGAACAGTCCGACGATGCAATCCGCGTACCAAGGAATATCCTTGGCGAAGATCGTCATCAAGGAATAGTCGAAGAAAAAGCCAGCGATTGCAGCATAACCTATTATCATGCCAAAAACAGCCAGAAACAGGCCAACGCCAGAACAACGCTTACGCACGGGTCGCGCACCCTTATTCCGCAGTATTCGGTTAAAGTCACGTTTGATACTCATCTGTCTTTCCTCATGAGGTTGAGAAGGGTGGTAAGAGCGTCATTGCAAGTAGTAAGTTTCTCCTGCACCTGCCATGGCTGGTAATTGCCTAGCGGACACAACCCCGTGCTTTACAACATGGCGCACAGTAACATGGGTTCTGTTTAGCACTAAGCTCCCAAGCGGCGTGCCAAATACCACACCCATGCTCGAAAGCATACGCTCCGACTTCACGAGCACGTTGCTCGTCGCCACGGCAGTAACTTGCGGCAAGGTATATCCACCACTCTAAGGTATCGGGTGGCGAGTTTCGGTATTGATCGGCCCAGTGTTTCATATCAACCTCCACCTATGGTTACGAGGAGTCGCTCGCCACAGTAAGATTCAAGCCACCCGTCTTCATAAGCAGACCCCAACACTTCTGCCACTAGCTGGGCAACCCAGTCGTGATTCTCGGGGCTATACCTACTGTAGTCCACACTGGCAATGATCGTAACAGACCCACCAGCATTCAACTCAGGTTCGGTTCGGAAACCCACATCCCACCGGGTACGTTGACGAACCAATTCAAGATCAAGGTCACGGGGGTCGAATTTGTTATCGACAATCAATCCATCGTAAATAGTGTCAATTAGGATGTACATTCACACATGCCTTCTATTGGAAAACTTCTACCCCCTGATTTGGGCGTGGTAGTTACTTGCTCCATGGCAGCATTGTATACTGCTTGGGCAGCTTCAAATGTACTCATCGTTTTACTCAGGGTTGGAAGAGGTAAGTTCCGCTACAAAGACCCGTTTAACATTTTCATCATGATCCAGGTACTCTTGCCTCACACGGGCCGCCTCTTCCATCGCCCACCCCCAGTCGTCTGGGAAGATCAGTTCCCCAAGTGGGATTGTATCAGTCTGCCAGTTATCGCCATAAGAGTCAGTCAGGCACTCGACAAGGATGTAGAATAATCGGGGCTTCATACTTCCGTCACACTGATAAGCATGTCTCTGTTGAAACACCACTGTTGGAATTCATCAGCGTCCATGGCATCGGTTTCCCGGCGGTATAAGATACCGCCCTCCCAACCACTCTCGGGATTGGTTTTACTGTGTAGCCAGCGGGCATCTTGTTCAGTTTCCGCTTCCACAATCTCTTGGATCAAGTGGTTGCCGAAAAAGTCCATGTGGGCGACGACGAATCGTTTCATTTGTCTGTACTCCTGAGTGTTATTGACTTATACTACAAGTATAGCACAAGCTGGGTGAAAGTCAAGTAAAATTTCAAAAATCAGTGTTCCCGACCTGTGAGAACTGACCCCATCCGCTCATGTAGGGAGATAAGAGACCACTGATCTTTTTCGGTTAGTCCATCCCGATCCCCAACAACGTTGCCACCTTGCATAATAAAAGCGGCCCCATTGGTATCATGCGGCCATTGATCCTCTAATTCGCCGCACGTTGCAATGGCTTCGTCCTCGCAATGCGTTGTACTACGTAGTACAATCTGACCAGTTTCATCGTACTGATAGATTTCGTACATGGTTGCTCCTTTGCCTTTTGGTAATCACGGGGCTTTGATTGTTGGGCCCATACTTCAAGTATACACCATAAGGCTTAAAAGTCAAATTATAAACCCGTAAACACTCCAAAACACTCCAAAAAGACCCCGAGAATCATTGTGACCAAATGAATCACCAACCTTGTGCCGATTGAAACGATACTCGGGGTCAAATTAAAGGTAAAGTTGGCGTTATTAAGTATATAAAACTCTTAGTTAATTTAGATTAAGTAAATTAAAGACCCCGAAAATCATTAGAACCATCCCAATCTTCAATAGTTAGGTATGTCATACTGATTCTCGGGGTCTTAGTTAATTTAGATTAAGTCAGCGCATAAAAGAAGCCGAGTTCCTGGGCAGGGACTCGGCTTCTTTTAAGGGGCTTACAACTATGCATCCTCGAATGTAGCGTGGTCTGGGTACGTAGAGCGTACTTGGATACGTCGATCATGGAATCGACGTGTTAGGTCACGCAAGTAGTTAACAAGCGATGGATCATTCCACACATAACGAGCACAGAATGAAAAGGCACGAGTTGGTGATTCACCATCCCCAAACGCAAGGTCAAGCTTCTCATACGGCATATCTTTGACATATTCCAAAAACACGGCATGGGTGACAAGCCACTGCTCAATATCCTCACCCCTGATAGTGGGTTCACCTAGTCGTACTTCAAAAGTGCCATGCTTGAAAAAGGCTCGCCAATTAACGTATTCAAACCGATCACGAGCCCCAACAAAGTATTCCCAGTTTTTGGTGTTCCGGATCTCATCTAGCGTGTAACGTGGGCTGCCACACATGTTGTTGTTACCACGGTCACGACTCACGAAGCGTTTCCACATGTTCCAAGTGAGGCGATACGCATACGCAATCGAGAAGAGTTGATTGTCGGTCAGGTCAGTCATATCAAAATGGATATGCAAACCGCACCGGTCATCCGTGGTCCAATCACGATCTTGCATTTCGGTACAGAATCGGTGTATCTCATCCAACCCCTGGTCTCCAATCAAAGGGGGTGAAATAAATTCTTTGCCAGAGATGCTACAATCATACGTGCAACCCCAAATCGTACAATTAAACAACTCCCAATGATTCGTACATTGGGAAGTTTCCAATTCCACGCCGAATTGTCGCTTGGTTCGGATTCGATTAAACGTCGGGTTCTCACACTCAAACTTACCAATATCCCATTCATCCATGTTAGCAACACAATTACCACACAACGGCTCCTCGGCTACCCAATGGGCTCGATTCAGGAAAATAATGGCACCGCACTGACTACAAGTACCACAGAGCCGATCAAAACAGGCTCGACAGTACCAGTCCCCATACAGAGACTGTCGCAACGTGCTGCCGACTACAGTTGTATTACATTCTTGGCAGCTCATAAACACGCACTCATAGCAACGGTCACAATAGTATTCGGTATCCCCATACTCATTCTCATGGGTATAAGTGTTATCCGAAGTCTTGTCAATAGGAATATGGCAGTGAGTACAAGACGTAAAACGGGCATCATAACAAGACTTGCAGAAATATCGAGGTGACTCATACCCGCTGCAACGGTAGACGTATGTTTCTGTATGCGCCATCTCAATGTTGCAGGTTTCACAGTAGCGTATTGGATCGGCCTCTGGCTCAGCTTCGACCGTTGGTATAGCGTTCCGAATCGCTTCCGTAGCGTCGGCTGCATTGTCAGCTTGAGTCCCGAGGTGTTGTATACACAACTCGGCTTGGCGCGCTGGGGATTCATCAGGTGCACTACGCCACATCAGCGTCCCGTTCAAATAGTTAAAGTTACCACTCGGAGGCATAGTTGTACTTCCAATAGGGTTAGGTTGTCCACTTCAATTATATCATGCTAGACTCGGGTTGTCAAATTAAAATCCATAGACCCCGACAATCATTAGAATCGGATACCAAACCATTTGACTTTTGAATCATTTTCAAGTAGGCTTTAATTGACTACCCACAAAAGTCACTATGAATCTCACAAATCTCCCTGCCACATCTTTGTCGCTACCGGTACGTCCGGACTGGCCGACAAACTTCTCACTGCCCATTCGAGTGGCTTCACTCTTACACATCCAACCCCTAGTCGGGGAGGATTGCAGCTAGGCTCCCCAACCGGGGACTCCAAACCGCTACTGCCAACCGTGATCCAAAAACCGCTACCATCAATTTGCATCCCGAATTATGGTTGCCTAGATTCTAATCGATCTCTCGTGGGGTGTGCCGGTTCCTGAGTCAGCCACACCCACGTCCATCATCCAACCTACACCCAAACGATTAACCTTGCCACATCGAAGTCGGCAAGACTTCCTCAGCAATCTCTTTGGGGGCGTTAATCAACGGTTGTGCCACGTCTACCGGCTCCGTTGAAGTCGCAAAGCGACGTTGCGACAGACGTGTCAAAGCGTCAAGACTCGCAGCCCTCTCAGCTACTTTGATAACTTCAGCCCGAGCCAAACCTGCCAAATTGCGAGTAGCCAGAAACACTTCAGTGCCCAGAAAAACATCTACTGTAACAGGTTCGGATTTCCGAAATGTGAGGCGATTACGGCGACGTAGCCCTTTTAGAATACCTTTGAGGGCTCCAGGCTGCCCCACAAACCCCTCAATTTCACGCAAACCATACTTCGTGTCAACGAAACAACGAACCCCATCACCCACACCCTCTCTCAAGTAGCGGGCAACTGTCAAAATCCCAACGTCATTAGCCATTCTGTTCTCCGTTCGGTACAAATACTGGTTGGGATTGCCTACTCAACATACCCAAACGCCCAGCCTCTCGCATTTCTATTATTAAGTATAACGCGCGTAAGCGCATTTGTCAAGTTAAAAATCCTCTAAGCGCCACTCCCCGGGGGATTATTTTGACCCACTACCTTTTCGTCTTCTAAAACACCTTCGATCTCTGATAGCTGATATCGTAGGCGAGCGATGCTAGCAGTAGCGTTCAAACCCCATTTCATTGCAAGTTTACGAACTAAGCGTGTAGGCAATTGTGATAGCTGATCGTATCGTTCATCTTCGGTCATGACTTTCCTTTCAAAGGCAATGTAATTACCTCCCCGCGTGGCGATCATTCATCATCTCCTAATTTCTCAAAACACTCCATCGTCGTCAATTAAGTCAGGATACATAAACTTAGCAACTGGCCCTGGCTTAAACAAAGGCTTATGCCACACAATTGTTAACACTAGATCGAGCACGATTAGTCCAACCCCAATACCAATGAACCACCACATTACTTAACCTCGTAGATAATGTCATCTCGAAACTTCCCCACCTTTACGAAGACGAGGGTGCCAATTTTTATGTCCTCGGGAAACTCGTCATACTTTTTCCCGGCCCAAGCCACCCATAGTTTCTTGGGGGTACAATTTGTATCAAGCCGTGTAAATGTAAGATCGGCTTCAATCATATCCCACCCCCGTGGATAAACTTTCGCATTTTACGCTGATCGGCCAACCATTCCAAGTAAATGTAATCGTTAGCAAAACGATCCGCCATGTGAGCGGGCACATCTTTGAGCCAGAGTGTTACGAATAGCGCCGCACCGACACGGGCAAGTTCCTCATACTCTTTACCAAACCACCCGAGTCCTATAACCCCATGTTTCCAGGAAAGCGACCATGATCCACCCCAGGGATCGATGGATACATTCCCTTCACCATCTATTAGTTTGTCAGACCAAATGACTTCTACGTTGTTCTCTTTAAGAACCTCCTCTGAATCCCAATACCACCACTTCATTTGTCACTCCTTGGTATGTTGTTAATGACGGCCTCCAAACGTGCAGCCAAATCAATATCGGCATCTCGTAAGAATGGTAACAGCAGCATCGACTCTCGAACGTACAAGTCTCGGAAACGACAGGGGTGGGGCATTTCAAGCAAGTTATCCTCACGATCCAGCATCTTAATAATCTTGCCTACCCGACTAATCGTGCCCAATCGCTCCCGCTCTTTGGCTTTCCGTGCCGCTCGAATGTCGGACTTATCGGTGAACTGATTCGTCAATTCTATTACAGTGTCTACCACAAGCCGTGGAAATTTGAGACGAAGATACTCGGCTGATATTGCTGTGTCTTCAATCACATCGTGTAGGTAGCCAATAGCGCCCCAAGCCTCCGTAGCATCAGAGTGTACAAGAGCCTGCCCGGCCACACGAGCCGGGTGTGTAATGTACGGACGCTTGTTGTCACGCAGTTGCCCGTCGTGAGCCTGAGTGGCTACTATTGCAGCATTAAGAATCAAACTCATAGTTTCGCTGCCTCATGTTTGCAGAGATGTAAAAACTGGGTCCATGTCCCGTAAGGTAAGATTTCGTCCAGTGCTAAAAATAGTTCCTCGGCATCGGATGCGGCGGCAGCTTGCATCGTTGCCAAATCACCCTCCGGTGGTATTCGACAGCACTTCAGGAGTAGTTGGTCCTGGCAAACGCCGTGGAGTTCCAGAGTTTTCATCTGTGATTCCTTCTTGAAGTGTATTGGTAAATTCAGTCATCATCATTGCTAACGCAATAAAGTGACTAGGACTCAAACGAGTTTGAAGTGCTACCCACAGTGGGATAATATCTCCGACCGCTGCATTGAAGTCATCGGCTGTGTGGAAAGCATTCCCAGGACCATTCGTCATAGCAATAACGATATGACCACCTAGATCATTAGCAGCCGAAGGTAACTCAAATGTCTGGTTCATCGTTGACATTAGTCTCTCCCGTCCATAGTTTATCGAAGTTCATCATCGCTTCCTCAGGCGAAGCGCCATACGCTGTCACCCCCGTTTCCGTAATATGTGCGGGGAGCATGGCTACGATATTTTCAGCTACCGATCCATAGGAGGCGCCCCACCGACTTCCAATATCATCGTAGAACATGACTAGGGGCCCCATAAAAGATGAGGGGCGTTTACCCCGTTCTAACCCAAACTTAGTCGCTTCCATCTGCAAACGAGCAGTCTCAGCTTCATTGGCTGCTTTCTGTTTTTCAGCTTCACATTTTGCGAGAGCTAGACTAGCAGCTAACTCTTGAATCTCTTGTACATTCATTATCGAGATCCTTCATAGACAGGGAGTTCATTGATAAAATCGTAGTTGTTCTCATCAGTAGAGAGAACACCCATCAGAAGATCGAAGGCATACTGAAAGACTTGTACCATTCCTTCGTAATGGATTTTTTTGGCATCGTCTGTTGATCTATGATAATCTTGGTGCAAGCCTGTAAATAACGACACAATCGGGACGCCCGCTTTGTAGAACGGGTAATGATCACTATCTTTAGACCCGTCACGATATGTAATCCTTTGTGCGAATGGGTAACGTGTAAACAAATCATCCAGAATCTTGCTGAGTGGGATTTGGTTGTCAGCCTTCCACACTCGACTGTATCCCGACAAGCGACCGACCATATCGAGGTTCAACATAAAGGTAGGCAAGGTATCACCATGTTTGGCACCTGGCAAGATGGGATGGTCTACAAAATACTGAGACCCCCAGAAACCGTGTTCCTCACCAGTGAACCAAATGAAGACGATGGAATGTGGCAATGGTACAATACCTTGCCGACGTTCCTGTTCTTTGAATCGTTTGGCTAAAGCTAGAACCATAGCGCTTCCGGACGCATTGTCATCGGCCCCGTTCATAACTACTTGTCGACCACGCATTCCAATATGATCCAAATGAGCCCCAACCACAATATACTTGTCACTTGCTCCTTGCACCCAAGCAATGAGGTTGCGACACTTACCTTTCGGTGTTTTAATTTCTTGATAACGAGCATCAAAGCCCGCCTCACGCAACTCCTTAGCGAGGTACTGCTGAGCCGCATACAAACCCTTAGACGCTGTTTCACGCCCCTCACGAGCGTCATCGGCAAGGTAGCCAACTACTTCTCGAAACTCGGTCACAGTTTGAGCTTCAATACATTGTGGTACAACACAAAGTACAAAGGCAATAAGGCATTTCCAAATCATGCTACGGCCTCTCTCTTAAACTGGGGGCTGTGAAAACCATCATAAGTGATTCACTTTGAAATTCTTGACGACTACATTCACGGACCCGGTATTCTGAAATATCGAAGACTTCTTTCTGGTAGTCGACGATAAATTCATTGGCTTCCTCGAATGTCGAAGCTACCAATCCAGCTATGCGTTCCCACTCTTTACTGATATTGTCTCGTCGTTCTACAAAGCTAAATACTAATGTCATTGCTTGGACTCCTATTCCAAATACGCTTCCGATTATGGTGCTCCTGTGAGCATTTCCTGTTTTGTTTCCGGTTTCTTTTTCGTTGTCAGTTCCTCAGCCGTTTTCGATACAAAAGCACGACACCCTTCCTGCTGAGAAAAGTTACCAAATTCCCATGCCTTGATATCGTCAATCTTGAATGCAGTAAACTCACGCCCTTTTAGGTGCGAAGTCGACCACTGGTCCAACAACTGTACGGCCTCTTTCCGATCAGTTGCTTTGAGTACGATAAAAGTTCGCCACAGTTGATCTCCTTCACTGCGGCCCCGGATGGCAAAATATTCGATCATGGTGTATCAAACGCTCCGATTTTTGTGACAACAATGGTCCCAATTAAGAGGCCAGCAAAATGCACTTCACGGCACAAAGATTCCATTGTACCCATGCCACAGAAAATAGGTCTAGCGACACTTAGCAACTCGATCAAATGTCCCAAGTATTCTCGCCGCCCTGCGACTTCATCGTCATCGGCAGCCGACTCACAGCTTTTAACTACCTCGGCTAAGTCGTGCTCAATAGCACATTGCACTGTGGTTCGGTCAGGTGCTTGAAGAAACAATCCCGTCCAAGCGGCCCGCCCTTCGACTGCGACTTTGACTTCGTAAATAGTAGTTGTTACAACACTCATTGTATCTTCCTTCTAAAAACACCGTCTGGAATCCACTTACCCCCGGCGGGGTCCAAGTTACTAATATACACACCGACTTGAAGCGGGTTCAAATCCACTAGCCCCTCCACAATTTCTGCTGTCATTTCAGTCCGCGTGTAAGTAGCTTCAATGGCATCGAGTTGGCGAAGCAAACGAGGACTAACCTCATAAACTTCACCCCAAGCCCGACCGCCTTCCTGCACAAAAGCGGCCGGGCAACACCCCCAATCATATAACGCAACACCATCCACATACGCCCACCCGTGATATCGAGCCTCTCCTTGGATTAGCATCGGATGCAATCCGAAGCCGTGTTTCAATGTTCCATACACAAAGATATACATTAAAGGAGTCCGATACATAAGCAACCCAACAGAATACATACCAACGTCGTCATCAATGCCGACCCCGTACTAGTCTCCCAAGGGAAACCCATATTTATCATTCGATGCTTAACAGGTTCGACTTCACAATCTCGATTCAAAAAGGCTTCATACTCAGCGAGAGGCATCAAGGGAACCAAATAGGACTTCTCAGGTAATTGATTCGGTCTTTCATCCCAGACAGGCTGTTGTCTAGACCGACCCTTTGATCGACCCTTTGATCGACCTACAGGCGTAGTAGATTCAAAACCCAGCGATTCCCGCCAATCCGATGGAACCTCGTCACTCTCAACTTCATTCTTCAAAGCAGTCGGTGACCATACCCTATCACAGATGGTCCTCAAGTCCCCTGTTCGGGCGGCACATCGCCCATAAAGAAACCCTGGGGCTTGCTGAACCCTCTGTGAGGTATCAACAGCAATGTACCCACCACCATCTCTGAAGTAATGTATCGTCATATTATAAGCATACCTCAAAATCAACCTTGAGTCAAGGTTCACCCTGCTTCAAAACAAAAGAATCTAATGAATCTGGAGGCGTTAATCGATCTTAACGATTGTACAGAATACGAACTGGTTGTAACTGCGGTATCGCAGCATTCAGGTTAGGATATGGCAACCATCCCGCACCTTTCGTCAAATGATTGGGTGCTCCATGCCAATACATAGGGTCCCAAGGTGTTGAGACTACTTGATTGAGCCGTTTACCAATAACAGGCTGTGATACTGCATTTGAGTTAATAAACAAGTACCCTGTTGGTGGGGTATTTGTCCACAAACCCGGCGAGATGTACACATACACAAATTTACCGTGTGTGTACGTCTCCGTCTTAGCCAAGTCAATAGCTTCCACGCCAGGGTTAGCAATAACTGGCTGGTTGGATACTTCATTCCCAAAGGTGACGCCCACCAAGAGCAACAAGCACAAACTCAGAACAAAACTCTTCATCTCAAATCCTCTCTAACCAATCTTTAATAAGGAAACGGGGATCACATCCGTGACCGCCGTTGAAACTGTCAATTGCCATTAAGAATCCCTCAGCTTTTTCCGCAACAGTTTTATCAGAATGCTTACGAAGTTGCTGTAAATCAGCTACTTGAGCTTTCTGGTAAGCGGGTAGCTGATAATACTCATCTTTGGGAAGTACGATTACGTCATACTTTGCCCTACCGGTTTGCATCTTTGCTTTGTTTTCTGCCACAAACTCAGCCCATCGACGTGACGAATACACTACGAGATTGTACGCATCGAGGCTGGTAGCCTCAAAGGCCCCTGCCGCCCCTGTACGACTACTTTGGTATCGAACACACTCAGAGTCATTTCGCGGAAGACGACGCACTACATACATGTTAGGGTCCAGCTTTATCCGCTGTCGCAACGCATCCTTGATAGCATTTATCAATCGCATAAGGTCTTCGTTCGTGTACGCACTTAGACGATCAATCATGTCATTAAGCATATCACTCGCCCCCTTCTCTGTAGCACAGCAAAGACTTTGGAATACACATTCATGTTCCCATAACAACGAATCTCTTGTAGCAAGCAATCCAGTACATAAGTTCCCAGTGTTGCAGTGAACGCCGTGACCCCATCCGGCCCACCTTCAAATTGACACGGTAAGGCTTGCCAATTATTGCAACGAATGAAAGCAGGCATACGCGCCAATGCTTCAAAGGACCCGCCACATAGCTTCCCGCAGTTATAGGTAGCAATCCAATCCCCTAAATAATCTGTCTCCATATCTCTTAGAATTTCAGTCACTTCCACCATCGTCAGATTATTGACGACACAGGCCCATCGTGTCAAGGCTTGTCTGTGAATCATCGTAGGCCGCGTGGGGTTGTATGATTCGCCGGGTCATTGTACGGTTCGTAATGTTTGGCTTGAAATTCCAACTCTTCTAAGGTCTCAGTATCTATTACCGTGAGACCACCCGCCATCAGTAATGCACTACATTTCTGAATCACAGCCGGAAGGTCAAGCAAGGATGTATGTTCCAAGCATGAGAAAATAGTGTACAAACGTCGCTGCTGGTCAAGGTTTTTGCACCCGTCAAAGTTACCCATTATCTTTCCTCCTTACTCGTGCTAAAGTCTGCAAGATAGTTTTACTCGTTGGCGTCTTCCCTTTGGTGAGACAACATTGCAGGATTCGATCACAAACAAAAGAACTTAAATAGCCTGCAAAGTAATACCGATATTCGGGCGGCCCACCATAGAAACGGATGGGTATCACAATATTCTTGAGCCTGCACCGAGTATTCACTGGTATCTTATCAAATGGTATTGATTCCCAGTACGAACCCTCTTTGTCAATGTAGTATTTGCTATCCATTCCGGGGGTTGTATTGCATCTGTAGTAAATGTAATCTACCTGATAGTTTCCCAGAACCATTAGAATCGCACACGCCTCAGCAACAGTTAGACTATCGGTCAACCTTTTGTAGTAAGTGAAGGTCCCTTTGAAAACCATCTTGTTACTCTCTAATAAATTAGGCACCACAAGGAGTCTCCAGGTATAGAGGCAGGGCGTGATTAAATGCTGCTATGATTTTGGCGTCCGTTACTTCCACACCATGGCATAAGATATGATTATAAATCCGATCAACAATGAGATTCAGGAGGCTGGACTGTACTAACTGACGGTGTCCAGGTGGTCCGCCAGTAAAGGAACACCAAATGTTTTGTGGCCATTCTGACAGAAATTCAGGTTTGATAGCCAGAGCAGGAAAAGTCGTTTGTAGCAAATAATTTTTATGGCCCCGCTGAATATTAAAGGTGTCCCATTTATAACCCAAGTCACAAAAAAGATACGCCGCCCGTGGGACAGACATACATCGTATCCAATTCTCGTATTTCTGGAATTCAATCAAGCCGTGCAAAGTCGGCGAGCCAAAATTGTGTCGAGGTAGATACATCGCCTTACCTGCCATATCTTGAAGTGTTTTATTCCATAGCTGGCCGTTCAAACCCCTAGCATAGTCAACGTCACTACAATCGTACATACCCGAAAACCTTCCCAAAACTGACGTTTATTAACTGCGTGTTTCCATGACTACCAGCCTACAATCCACAACACAAGAGACATAACAATTGCGTAGATCATAATACAAGTCTACCATAAAAACTTGCCTATGTCAAACAACTGGTCCTAAGTGTTCAAAAACAGTATGGACAGTACCATAAAGTGATGATATCCACGTTCGGGTGGTTCGGATATACCTCTGACAACCTGTTCCAGAGTTGGGATACAAGTCAATATAATTGGCAGCCCGCAGCAATATTAAATCACCCCGTCCGGTGCAGCCATTTACCCACTCAGGGCCACCTTCAATGTAAATGTGTTCATTCCACTCTTTTACCATAGGTGATAATCTCCGTCCGGATATTCACAATCAAACCGGCATTCAATGACTCCGACACCCCATCCGATAGAATCAAGTGGCGAACCACCAGCCGAATATGTGGCTTGCTCAAAATCATCAAAGTTCATAATGTCAACACTGGTAAAAGAATAAGACCATACTAGCATCTTCTCCAACTTCTCAATTCGAGACTTCAGTTCGTCAATCTCGGGTGCTGTCTCACGGCGCACACGCTCAAAGTATGCCAGCACCGTTTTCTCTGCTGTATCACGATCCAGATATACCGTCTCCAACACTTCTAGGATTAAGCTTCGGACGTGATTCATTGCAACGCTCTCATCTCAGCTAACAATCTGTTTACAACATCCAATTTCTCAACTAGAATACCTCGATAATCAATCAAACGATTCAAACCCACGACAATTCCATGATCCTTAATGAACTGAATAGCCACTTCATGCGGGAGTCGTAGAGTCAGTGCTCCGTCATCGAAACGTAACGTCTGGCTAATGTCTTCCCATAGACAATAACACTCATGAAAGCGAGGTTCAAGTAAATCTCGTAAAGCAGGAAACACATCCCACATGCCATCAGCTTCTAGATTTATCCAACACCAGCCCTCACCCTCATTGTCATGGAGAGTCCAATTCCCAGCCAATAGCTTCTCGTCTTGAATAATCTTAGCAAGAATACGTGCTTCCTCTTGACACAGCACAGACGCATCCTCGAAAGCTTGATTCCCCGCCTCCTTGTAAGCGTCTCTTATGTCTCTTAATATGTCAAGACGTTCACGGTCACAGTCACTCATCATTCTACCCCATGTCCCAAGTCTCTGAGGTCATGGACTACGTTGACTCGCCGACAATACAAATTGTCTAAATCAGCGACTGCTTTTTCATCGTTCGGGTCAACTTCAAGATCGGCTTCCCGACACGCAATGTCATCGTCAATCTCATCGAGAGAAACAATGAGGTTAGCTATTTGTGCGGACATCAATCACCTCAATCAGTTCGGGGTCAACTTCTAGTTTCTTGGTAACGTAATCGTAACCTTGTTCCCAGGTTACATCAAAGTCCAAACAGAGTAGCTGCGTAATCTTTGACTTTGGATCAAAGGGGCAAGGGCTTGTTGTATGTAAGGTTATCCGATCTGGCCCATGCCGCATCTTGAGAATAGTAACTTTCGTGATTTCAAATGTTAAAATCATACTGAGTTGAAACCTCCTTCTCTTTGGGCTGCGATTACAACGTGCTTTGGTAATTGTGCGATTTCCAAGGGCTCTACTGTCCGAACCCTAAAGTCTTCGATTCTACCAGCCATATCAGTATAACCTTCAAGCATAGGTAGAAGCTCTCGAAGCGTAGGGCCAATCACCACGATAACCGGGAACCATTCCGGCTTTCCGATTCGTATTACTTCAATCAAGTAGAACTTCAACATTCATCTTCATCTTTTGTTAAGGGTTGAGGATCACTTACTAGAACCCCACAGGCTGCAAACGCGAAACTAATAGCACCTAGAATCAAACCTACAACCATCCAATGACGCAGGAGTTCAATTTCACCTGTATCAATGTAAATCCACCCCGCTGCGCCAAAACATATAGCACATAATATCACTGGAATACATCTAATGATGAAGATTATGAATTGAGCATACATCTTACCAATACCTTTATCTTTCATTTCTCCAAAGTCCGAGCAGGTGGAATCGAACCACCGACCTGACGCTTATAAGACGCCTGCTCTAACCACTGAGCTACGCTCGGCAAGTTCGAGCGGCAGGATTTGAACCTGCAACCTACGGATTAAAAGTCCGTTGCTCTAACCATTGAGCTACACTCGAAGTGTTCACGTCGGCAATTGACTACAGTTGTCATTGTCTATCTCCTACAATGATACAAGCATACCAGATACCATTCTTTCCCATTGCCATGCTCGCACCGTATATGTCATGTTTCTTAGTTGCTACATCCCAATGCCCACTGGATGTTTTCCAAGATTCAAACATGCTTTTGCCTATTGAGATATAAGAATCATGGGTTTCCCAGTACCAAGACTCGGCACAAATCTCAGTGATTCTATAACCGGGCAGCCGCTTTCGCAAGGCTCGCCAGCGGGTCGTCCAGTTCTGGTGCCCTTGCATTTGGTGTTTTGCTTGGTAGCGTGCATGGTCATATGCGGCTTTCCACAGGATAGGATGTTCTGGCGAGAAGCAAACCTGAACCTCTTCCAACTCACGTCCAGCCATAATAAGCCCACGCCCAGGCTTATCTATAAAGTCATACGGAATCGAAAGTATTGCTACCATTAGCAAAGTCATTTTAATTTGTCCACACTTTCATCCCCTATCATAGCCGTTAAGACAACGCCCCGTATCAGAAGCAAACCAGATGCAAAGCATCATAGCCTCAAAGACTCATGTACAGACTAAAACTTCCAAGTCACAGTCATCAACAACATCCCAATTCAAGACCATTTGAGAAGGGATTTGAAATGGATAAGTCCGATCTTCAAAACAGTCAACTTTCACCCAAATACCAGACAACCATGCCGAATGAAAATAGACTTCCATTGTCTCTAATCCGGCATCTTTAGCCTCCTCACGATAAGCCTCTGGTATACGGATTTTGACTGTCCGCAGATCAGTATCAGGTGGTAGTTCTCTTACTTTCATATTGTCTTTCATATTGTCTTTCATATTGTCATTTATGTTGGCTGTCGCAGAGGTACTTCAACACGAGTGGCCTGGTCAAGTTGTTCCATGGTCAGACTGTCAAACCCTTCCTGATCTATGACCATAGCGATTGCCTCAGGAGGTGGTCCCAGAGGTACTTGCCCATTGATCGCCTTGCGAATGCCTTCAATCGCTTGGTCCTCTGTCAACGCAATGACGTTGATAATCGAATCACCAGGACCGTTGTCAGGAACATCATCAAAACGCAAATCTATGTTACAACCAAAAGCCATATTAGTAACATGTAAAGTACACTTTCGCATGATCTTCCCTTCAGGTTAATATGTTCAGGGTGACCGGCGGGTTTTGAACCCGCAACCTCCTGATTCACAGTCAGGCACTCTGTCCACTTGAGCTACGGCCACCATACACTACAAGTATAGCATCCTCTTGCTATGAAAGTCAAGTCAAATCTCTTTGGGACAGGCGGCGTCCCATAAATCATTGATTGTGTCCCATTTCGGAGGAATAGTATCCGAGACAACTATCTCACCATCAAGACGTGCAATAAACATACCATTCTTCTCAACGTCAAAAAGATGAGCCCAGTTCTTACCTTTGCTATGCAACATTTCGTGCATATCAGCACAAGTTTTACCATGCAACTCTTTGTGCGAGAAGTGCGCTTGAGCAAACATCGTAATTGAATTCCGATGCCAATCCTGAGCCCTCCAAAGGAAGTAGTTGGCTACCTCCGCTTCGGGGATATTGAAAGCACGGGCGTCGAACATTGCCCAGCCCGACTGACCAGCGATCCACATAGTGCGATTGAATGCCATCGTCATTCGGGAAGCCGAGATGGATTCAATCTTCGACTGATTGTAGTTGAACCAACCCTCTGTCTGAAGGTTGTCATAATCCGTCATCACGAAGCTGGCTTCATCACTCTGGACATAAGCCATCTTGCAACCTTGTATGTCGCCAAACAATTCAAGGGCGGCAATCCCCATCGCCTCAATCAATTTAGTATCGAAGGGCTTATCAAACCCTCTCGTAAATGTGTGGAATGCACGACCATCAACACGCACAATAACAGGTGTACGGCGGGTCAAGAAATGTCGGTCTCGCAACTCATAGTTGCTTTTAATCCTCTCGCCAAGGCTATTCGGCATGTTTAGACCCCTATGCTGTCTACAACTCGTTCTTTAATGACACAAAAAGTATCGTGACCCCAATCTACCAACAGGTAACCTTGTGCAGCAATCATCTCTCGACAAGCCTGTTCATCTTCTTGAAGAAGCACTCTCTCGTAGTTTATGAACTGTGGCCTCAACTTGCTGAAGTCCAGTGTTTTGAGAATTTTGTAATCGTATCCTTCAGCATCAATAAGCAATAAATCAAGGTCTTCAATCTGGTGCTTTGCCAACAATTCATGCAAGGTCATACAAGTAACTTTTTCGACAACTTGGTGCTCTGAGTAGAATTGCTTGCACTTAGCTGCAAAATCATTATTTGCTTCACTAGCATCCCATAGTTTTCCCATTCGTTCTTCTCGAAGTGAACTGAGTTGTGCTAGCCACTCAGGAAAACCATGTTCGACTGGGTCTACATCTAAGCGATACATTTCCGCCTCGCCCGTTGTTTCCGAGATTGCTACATTCTCAAACTCAATACTGGGAACGTGGCTATAGGTCTCACAGAGCCGGTCGAAGTATTCATGGATTGGCTCTACCAAAACAATCTTAGCGACCGCTTGAGGATCAAGTGTTCGCAAGAAATCATACAGGGGATCATTGACAGTATTGCCAATGTAAGCACCAATTTGGACAATAGAAAATGAAGACTGCTTGGCCAGCAATCCTAAAATACCTTTGACAGGTGTGGGTATCAGAGCAGGGTCCAACATTACGTCATCATTCATTCAAGATCCTCCAGGGCGAATTCGTACCCTTCCCAATTATCGACGCCCGCATTTTGCAAGGCTTGTAATCGTCGAGAGGCGGCTAGCAATGCTTCATACTCTTCGGTCGTTATTGTTACTTCACTCATTGTTACCTTTCATGTGATACGTCTGCTTTATCGTGAGCCTCTTGAATAATTGCCGCACAATTGGCACCCCATACTCGGCACGAGCGACCCAATAGTCTACATCTTTCCTTTCAATAATATCCTTGACACTTAGCATGCCACAGCCCAGCTTCCCATTTCAAGGTAATATTTCAAGGTAATATATCAAATGATATGCTACCTCTTGTATGGACGGTAACAGGTAACCAAATGCTACGCCAAAAGCGAATACATTCAGTATGAGAAACATCGTCCCTAAGCCATATTGCACTTTCATCTTGAATTCTTCACTTTCATTAACCATTTCAAACAATCTAGTAAGCAATCATTTAGTTGTCTAAAACCCCCACAAGCATTGGAGTCCCCACGTTGCGATCCTTCAATACGCCATTCATAAAAGATTTGCGGTGAGTCTTTATTACCAGACCAATCATTGTTAATAGTAAAAACACACTCTAAATCACGGCATAATGTTGCAATTTTATCTAGTTTACTCATTTTACCATCTCACCCAGCCTGTGAATACACGTCTTACAGACGCAACGCACGCCTGACCAAGGTTGCTCACCTTCTAACTCAACATGAAATACACCAGCATTACCACGTCGATAAGCCACGAGATCATCAATCTCAAAGATACATGCACCACATACTTCGCACAGTGCGTAATTGAATCTCATTTCTTTCCTTCGTTAATAATACTCCTCAAAGGTAGTGGGTTCCATCACTCAACAGAAGGCTGTCTGACGGGTGTTTACCTTCTGTCCACTATCAGCTACAACCCTTACTGCACTGATAGCTTCGACCTACATTCTTTTTAATCCCTTTGAAGAGTAAGCAGGGGTGGGAGGAATCGAACCCGCCTCCTCGCGGTCCAAAGCCGCGCGTGAACTACCAATACACCACACCCCTATTCGTTTCGTAAAAGACTCACAAGCTCGCTACGTCCGAATCCACCACGCTCTGCGATACATTCGAGACTTTGTATATTACGTCTGTATCTCTCGCAGTAACGCTCATACGCAATCTCAGCTAACCACCAAGGAATTGTGCTTGCTTTAGGGCGATGAGGTATAGGCTTACGACGTAATCCCCAGCTTGAATCGGAAATGGCCGAGTATCATCTTTCATTAAGCACGCCCCCAAGGACTCGAACCCTGACCAACTGGGTTGGAACCAGTCATGCTACCATTACACCAGGGACGCATCATTTCAAAACCACCTTTGCATATAAAATCGCAAGGGAACCCAATCATGACTCACTAAAGCTTCTCGAATCATACCATCTAGTTTCATAAGCCTCTTTTGGTTCAATTCCGGCCACTCATAGTAACAACGTGCTTTGTTGACGGTGTGAACATTCGCACCAGGTAAATACGTCTTTAGCTTCTGAACAAGATGAGGATCTGGCCCAAGCATCTTAATTACCCCTATAAACAGAATCAGTAAATTATCCACTGACAATCCTATAGATAGTTCCGATATACCATTTAGTGGAGATAGCCGGACTTGAACCGGCGACTTCCGCCTTGCAAAAGCGGTGCTCTCCCAACTGAGCTATACCCCCATCGATATAGTAATCATCCAGAGCAGCAGGTTCGAGACATTCACGTAGTAATATTGTCACCAATGATTTAGTTCTTGGCTATTATAGGAATGATGATATAACCAATGATCAACATAACATTGCAGACCAAAAATCTCATTTCATCGACACTGTACAACGGCTGCCGAATACGTTGGAGGCGGTGTCGCCAATGATCTTCCCCACCTGTGATAAGTCTAATTTTTGCCATCTTATATTCCCACTGTAAATAGTTTCTCGACTCGTGGAATCTTTCCACCCTTCTTAGAATTCATATCAGTACGAACTGCTTTTTCCCATATAACAGTCGCCCAATCAGGTGCCACGTATTCGGACACCAATACAATCGAGCGACGTGATTGTTCACGAACCCACAGCCAAAAGGCTTTGGTATCAAACATCCCAACTGTAAATCCGGTCGTCTTAACGTATGGTGGATCACAGTAAATCAAATCAGCAGCACCTTCATAGTTCTCATATGATTCGTACCAGAATTCTACATCCTGAATGTTAGGTGCCAGCTTCAGTAAGCTCGACCGAGCATTGGCTGCGAAGTTTCGTCCAGTCGATTCACGGGCATACCCACCGAAGAATTTCCCTGAGTTACTACACCCAAAACCTGCAAAAGCTCGCAATGGGCTTGGGTCATCCACCTTGAGCAAAGCGTAGTCCTCTTCAGTGATTTCCTCAGGTCCTACCCACCCATCTCGAACCGCATTCAGTAAGAGAATCAAGTCTTCCTGAGTATCAGCTCCCGACCGCGTTGGCACAGTAACCAGCGACCCGACACTAAACATACCGCAAAAAGGTTCATGGTAGGTATCGACTTGATACTCGTTTATGACCCGAGATAACTCGCGAGCCAAACGAACTTTGCCGCCAAAATATCGCATCCTATATCCTTTCTAGGACAAACATCCTCATCTGTCGGCTCCTGTTAGACGGATCACGAGTATAGAACCAAGAGTCTACGAGATCGTAGTTAGTCATAATCGTCTCCAACCATTCTTGGGTCGGGTCTTCAGAGCGAAAAGTCGACTTAGCCCAATCAACCCACCACCCGTGGTTTCGGATTTTCTTGATACCGGCTAGTGTCAACACAATTGTTTGCACATTAGCCAGTTCATTCAGAAGTGTCAAATCCTTTCCCAATTCTCTCGATGCATAGCCAATGAGATCAGCATTAAACATCCTGAACTCAAACATCCGAAAAAAGTCTGTGTGAATAAAGTCACGTACACGCCCACAAATATTTTTCGTGTAAATGTCAAGCCCACGGCTATGTGCTACCCATCGTTCCAAAACCTTAGGATCCTGTTCAATGTTATAAATCACGGCATTAGGGCACAGTGAAAGAATATGCTTAACACACAAACCCTCTTCAGCCGCGAGTGTAATTATCTTGTGCCATTCGTCGCCGGGTGGTAAATGATTCAGACCACGTTCACGAGCGGTTTTCTTAGCCGGTGTATCGAAGTTAGTTGACCCCGCTTCAACATCGTCGGAGGTCATATATCTTCGACGCACTAGCCGTTTCCTCTTACCACGTACAGGGTCAGCGACACAAATTGCCCAATTCTTTTTGAAATACGGTTGCCCAAATAGCTTCCGCCCATTGGCATCGCCAATAATAGTACCCCGAATAGATTCTCGGCTACGACCGGTTCGCCGTTCCATCGCGGTCAATAAATCTTGCTGTGATTTCCGAATGTCGTGTTCGGCGTAAAAAACGTGTCGCATTCTCATTCTCAATCATACTCATTTCTCAAGTGTCTCCAGGTAATCAATCACTTCCAAGTCTTCCAAGTCTTTCGAGTCTTTCGAGTTATGATATAATGAATCGTCACATACGATACATCAAACATCTCAGCCAATTGGTAATAGGTCAAATTCTCGGTCGCTCTCAGGTGTCGTATCTGATTTACTTGCTCCTGTGTTAAGTAGGATAGGGTTTGCGTTTTTCATAACTAAAGTATCGGAGGTGGGACTCGAACCCACACGGGAATTACTCCCACTGGGGCTTAAACCCAGCACGGCTGCCAATTACGTCACTCCGACTTATCAAGTAATCTTTACCTCAGGTTTATCTTGTAGCCAGTGGTGTTTACATTCAGCGTAACGCTTCTGAGTTTCGATATACCACTTGGCAGTCTTGCCACGTTCGCCATGCGTAATCACCATCTCGCGTCCAAATTCCTGTTGACATTGTCTCTCAATATGATGATACATAGCATTTTTCAAACACTGAGCTAATCCCTCATACACCATCTCAACGTGGAAGGGGTAGCGACCATCCCGCCAATCCCACAACACATGTTGAAGCATACTTCCAAGTTCTGGGTAATCCAGTTCCTCTAGGCTGGTCAGCTTGAAAGTCAATGTCAATTCGTAATCGTGACTCTCTGGTACGGGATCGTCTGCACGAATTGTGTGAGATGAAATGGGGCCTAGCTTGTCAGACATGATTTTTCTTTTACCTCTTTGGCGTAGCTCTGCACGTCTTTCCTTATGTTACTCAAGTAGTTCAGAATACGGTACGCAGTAAGTTCCTGAAGTTCGGCGAGTGTCAGCGTGGGGCCACAATGAAACATGAATTGGTCGCCACGAAACATCGTCACCACGACTTCAATAGCGTCAGCCATATCACAGCAGCGACGTGCTTCGCAATCAAAGTGCGAGAATCCAAAACACACTAGTTCATTGGGTTCAAGTAGTCGGGACATTAGGATCACTCCAATAGTGAATGTAATCTGCAACTTGCTCCATCGCGTAGCTTAAATCCTCACGAAGCTTCTTAGCAATGTAGACCTTAATCTCATCAATCGTTAAGTCTGGTTTACAAAGGAAGCGACAATAATAATTGTCCCCAGCCCGTACCCCAACTTCAATATCACCTCGGTAGTGTGTGGCTGTACAATCGAAGAAAGCTATTTGAAAATAATAACTTTCGGTTTGTCCTAAACGTCTGCTTTTCATGTTTGTTCCCAAGGGTCCAGTTTACTACTAAGTTCTAGCGGCAGTGACCGCATAAACTGTTCGACCATAAGTGTACTAACGGCTAACATATCCCCACTGGCAGGCGTTTGCCGTGTTTGACTCTCACTGCTAAGTCAACCTTCCACTGAAGCGACATCAGATCGGGGTTATCATGCCCTAACCCTCAGCCCCCTCCCTTTCAATCACCTTCGTGTACATCTTGACAAGTTCAATGTGCCCCTCTTCCATGGTCATCATACTTCGTGCAAAGCCGCCGTCCAAGCTGAACGCCAATACTCTAGCGTCCAAGCCGGTACTGGCCAATACAGTATAAGTAAGAGCTTTTGGCGTGTCGTCCCGAAGGACTTCTACATCCCATGCCTTCATATTCGATCATCCTCCTCATTGTCCCAGTAATCGTCACTCCATTCATCGGGACAATCCACATCCCAATCATCCCAATCATCCCAATCATCCCAATCATCCCAATCATCCCAAGCATCTGTGTACTCAAACAATCCGTCCCCAAGCTCATCGGCTAAACTAGCACTAATAACAAAATCACACATCACGGGGTCTCCGCAAAAAGAGTTTCGATATACTCATACTCAAAATCCTTACGACGCAAAAGCAACCAATAAGCAGCCGCTCCAACACCCTCACGGGCTTCCTTGAGCCACACCATCTCATCTTCATTCAGTACATCATTATAGAACCCCAATTTATCGAAGTTCTCAAAGAACTTCAAGTAGGCCCGCATGGCTTCGTCCACATCGCGGGCAAAGAGAGTAATACACCCCAGCTTGCAATCCCACAATAGGATTCGCCCGGGATTAGGGGTGAATCTCTTAGCAATCAAGGGAATCATCTTCAGCCTCATCTACAAGTTTAAGATAGAAATCGGTATCATCATCGTGCAAAAGGTTATCAAGAATCTGCCAAGCAATCTCGTTCGCCCATGCATCCCACCCCCGGCTCTTGAGCCAAGGTTTACTGAGTGTGTGTTGTGCAAAAGAGGGGTAGATTGCATCCACTTCAACGGCAATAAGCTCTACCTCCGGTGGGGTAGAGCCATCAGGATAATAACGAACGCCAGAATCGCCAGAGGTGAATCGGTACTCAATAGAGCACTCCAGTTCATAGAACCCATCATACTTGGTCCTTGTATTACAGACGTAGGTTGTCCAATAGGTACTCATTGTTACTAGACTCAATTTGATTTGAACAGGTTTCGGTTGGAGAGGTGGGTCAAAGCATTCCGCCTCTTCCGCAGCCTCTTCTCGCGTACCATAAAGATTTAGCCGGTTGTCCTCATCAATATCCAAGGACCCGTCCGCAAACATCAATGTCCACCAGATTGCATTTGATTTCATAATACAATTATACCCTGTAGAATCTCGATTGTCAAGTGGATTCGGTGATTATTCTCTCGGGCCCACTCGAAAACTATTACAAAAAATCGACCCTAGCGCGGTGAAAAATGCCACACCCGCCGCTCTTGCAGCCAACATATAGCTAGGTACCAGGAAAGCAATCATAGCAATAAGTGCAGTGACACAAGCGACAGCAATACACAGACCAAATAGAATATCCCAAACTGGTTGATTATTCGGATTCATTTTCTCTCTCAGGGATTAGGATTTTCAATTCACCACAACGAAGGCTGTAATCGTCAAAATTGCGAGTATACATCTCACCCTCAAATTCCTAGTAGTCCTCTGCACTATCGTAACCTAAAAACATGATCCTACCTACTGGTATAAAAGGCATCCCATCCGGAAAGTTTGACAAAATCGTATCCGTATTGATCTAACAATACGTTCATTGATTCCAAGATCGTCGCATCGTACTGATACTCAACAGTGATACACTTGAACTGTCGTAGCAATCTTTCAGGTGTATTAAGGAAATAATCAATGAGAATCGGGAGTTCACTACCCTCTGTGTCCAAACTCAAGTAATGAATCACACCAGGGGCATTAGCCTCTTCCAAAGCCTGATGCAGGGTAATTACATCGACTTCCACGCCGGGATTCATTCGTTGCTGATGCTGCTGTTCAACAAACTTCCTTGTCATAAGCTCTTGCAAACCTGACCATTGCCCACCAAGCAACAGTGTACCCGTCGTCATTCCTGTTACACCTAAGGCTTTTGGACAGAATGTACTGTTCGGACGATTAGCTTCGACTTGTGGTATAAGCTCGGGATGGGGTTCAATTAAAAGCCCAGTCCAATCAAAGTATCGTTCCAGGGTTAGCGTATTATTGTCAGTCAAACCATCAAAGGCACCAGCTTCGACATAGTAACCCTTACAAAAACCCCGGATAGGGGACTCATTGATTACCCATTCATCATTGCGCGTGCTAGGATGGGAATAGAATGGTACGTTATTCGCCATTGGTTATCTCTTTACTCTAAGTAATCCACAGAACCTGTAGGCTGATACTTTACGCTGACACCAATTGCATGTATATATTAGTTTACAATGCTTCAACAGAATGGGAATAACGAAATTCACACGCCTGCCGCAATACGGACACTTCGGATAAATTAAAAAGACCCCGCCGCATACGGCGAGAATAGTAGCTCCGATAACTGCAATGATAATCATTCTCTTTCCCTTTCAAGTTTAGTCATAGTGTCCTTAAATTGGGCTATTTCCTCTTGAAGATCACGACATTGTACTTCATACTCTGTGCATCTCTACTGTCATCTCATTATACCCCTGTTAGGATGTTTCATAAACAGTCTAAATGCATCGTGTGTATTGAGTTGCATCTGAGGGGTTAGTTTCTTGTATAGCTTATTAATTTCGTCGCAAAAAGCCTCCCAAGCTATAGTGCCTAATTCTGCTCGCTCACGACCTATCAACGCAATGAGATATTCTTTTGCTAAGTCTAGCTGCGTAGCCCGGCCAGTAGTTTCGTATGGTTCATAATCTTCACAACTATGCCCGGGTTCAGTCAAGGCTAATTCATGTGCAGCGACTAGACAGGGTCGTATACAAAAGCCAAACTTCTCGAAAGGCTCGGACGATATTAACCAATATTCACACGTAATACATCGTTCCATCAAAGTTCCCCTGGTTGGGCGTTTTGGCGTAACTGACGTTGAATCACCATACTCGTATCCATAAGTATTCCCATACACGTATGCCCGTTACCATTCCAACGGGTCGTTGTCGAAAACTGCGAAGACTTAGGGTGCCCCACCCGTAATGCTGTGAAAACTCCATGGTCAAAGCGACTGAAGAGTTCGTCAATAATATCCTTGGTACCTTCCAATGCAAAGTCAATACTGCCCGCTGGAACTGGTATCACTGCTAAAGAAGTTGGAAGCGTTGTTACTAAACTACTTGGAACTTCCATCACTGGTATTTGCCCTGGTGGAATACTAATTACAGCCGAGTCAATGGAATGGAGTTTTATAAACGTCGCCCCCTGGTATCGGAAGCGAATACCCTTGTAATCACCCAAATTTGTCACCGTCATTGGTGGCTTACCCATCAGGTGCGTCCTCCAATTCAAGCACCGAAACCCATTCTTGCGTTAATCCACCATCACTCGATATCCGAATATAATAGCACTGCATCTTTTTGCCACTTTTCCATTGATTTTCACCTATTGCATACCTGCCAAAACCACGCCTATCATCCAGGCAATAAAAATCCATGTCAACTACGACACCTAAGACACCGCTCTTATGCAATACCTTATCACCAATCGCATACTTCCAAACCATCTGCTCAGGTGCTTCAGCAAAAGGGGAGGCGTCACCTGAATTATCAACACAACCAGGGATGCCCAGCATCAAACCAAACACGGCGGCCAGTGACCAAACAAACCTCAGACTACACTTCTGTTTCCCACTAAACTCGACTCTCATTGTCTCATAAACTCCAGATTGTTAGGAGATAGGTAATCTGGATCAATTACTTCCGGACGAAAATGCTCATTCAAATATGCAACAGCCTCTTCCTCTGTATCAAAGTCCGTAGGCCACCCCTCTGGGTCTTTGAAGAACTTCAGGGGTTTGTAGTTGTGTTCATCAAACCACTGCATACATACGACAGTGACCTTCTGATCGCGTGTCAAATACAGCTTGTAGTAAACTCTATTATCGTCACTCATGGAAGATACTCCTGAACTTCATCCCAGGCTTCACCTGTTACATCGGTGTCCAAATCAGTCCAATCGAATCGCCCAGCCTCAACACCCCAAATAGCTCGCTCAAAGGCATTTATCGCTGTAGCAACACTGCTACCTTCACATGGATTATAAAGGCCCGGTAGTTCGTCATCCATAATACCCAATATATCACTTGAGCAGATTGGAGCGGTTTCAATTCTCGTACCAAGTAGCTCCTCGGCCAAGAGTGCCGCTACTGCCATACATTTGGTACAACCCTCCCCAGTCCACCAAATATCAGTGACATACGTAATATCATATTCTTTAGTTACACCCTTAATTGTATGCCACCAAACTCGCACTCCAATAGCATCACCACAATCACTATTGCAGCAATGACCTACGCCGTCAGGGTTTTTGGGACCTTTACCAAACCGACTCCTATCTTCACTCAGTTGAACTAACTTCTCGGATAATTGTACATCCATTTTCTTTTGTCTCCTTAAAGCCATAAGGCTCTAACAAATGAGTTACTGTTTGCGTACCAAATAGTGCAGCATGGTAAAGTATACGATCACATACAAAGGTGACTAAAGTTCCAGTGAATTGCTCATATGAATTAGGTGGCCCACCTGAAAATTTTACTCGAACCCGTTTCGCAAAATCATATTGACTCCAAACTACAGCATAATGTGACGCAAACGTCGTGTAACATTTTGTAGGTTGACTGGCACCCCAATCAATTACTATGATACTATCCAGCATATATTCATATGCCAGACCATCAAGAAGCTGTTTAGCCTCATAGATAGTAATGTCCTCAAGCAGTCGTAGCAACTTGTTCGCTATCGACTTGCTGATTTTGTATCGCATAACAACCATATCGTTCTGCCATTTTAATTGCATCACATACTTGTGCTGTCCAACCCCTTACCTGTGCGTAGAGACAGCGATCTATAACAAAGGCCAACAATGAAGCCTTAAACCATCCCGCCGCACGAGGCGGGCCGCCATACCATTCAATAAAAAAGCATCTTGCAGGTAGGTCAAAAATATCGGCGACACAGTACAAAGCCGTAAGTGGAGTTTCTTTACCCAATCGCCTGAACATTGCATTGTCACACTGCAACCCACCGGTCATAACATCCAGGGCATCCAGGACATTAAGCGAGCGCCAATCTCGATAAAACTTCTCTAACCACTGAACGTTGTTTGGCATTTCTTCAGTGCTCGACTCAAGAGGATAAAATCAATCAGGACTGTTAAAAAACTTCCAGTAAACACTTTATCATTATTGGGTGGTCCACCTGTCCATTTAACTGGAATTAGCTCGCGTGCTAATGCACCTCTCTTTGTCCAATCATCGTTACACAAATCTTCAATAGACCAAAGTTCCTTGTCTATTTCGATTGATTGATTGAGCCATCCCAGAGAGAGAATGTGGTGACACGCCTCTTCTACAGTTATGTCATCGAACTCTCTGTATAAGGCGTGAATTAGGTGTCGTATATCAATTGCCATACATGCTTCCCGACCATTCTGCACACCCTCCATTCTGGAAACCAATCTGTACTAGACTATTTCCCTCTTGCCTGTAATTATCACCAAAATTGCAATTTGTCACCGACGTTGGATCATACGTAATCAACAATGGTTTCTTATCCTCTGTTTTCTCAATCCATGTCTTGCGCTTCTTAGTCGGCTTATTGTATAGTTTCTTGAATTCCCGGTTAATCCGGAGGAAGTTTGAGACCCCACCTTTAGATACAATATCCGCCATGATTCTATCTATAAGGAACTGAAGGAAGCTCCCATTATGTCGTCGGATATCAGAAGGCGGTCCACCAACCCAATAGGCGGCTACATCTTGAGCATAGCAACCCATAATCAATGTGTGTTTTAATTCCCAAACTCGTTTGAGATTTGACAGGTAGAGTACTCTCGGGTCTGTAGTAACATCAATTTCAACCCCACAGAGTGCGGGCACCATTACAGTGTCATTATCCACCCCTAGCTTCTCTAACCACCAGAGAACATTCTTGACGGTAAACAAACAAGCCTGCTTCGGAAAAATGCGGAACACCGCACGCATACCGGCTC
>JGI10211J34971_10000420_pt1 | contig 34152 bp, 34 predicted proteins | sample Etolagsediment_FD_34971 | JGI IMG/M metagenome (IMG submission 34971)
GGTGGTGGTGGTTTAATAGCCCCCAAAACGTTTCAGGATGTAGAGTATTTAGCAACTAAGCTATCTTCCCTAGATATTACTTACAACGGTAGTAGCATTACAGCGGCGTTAGTTAAAGGGCAGCTAACTATTACAAATACCGTGCAGACGGTAGCTAGAACTAAAATAGGGCAGCTGAGGGTTCCGTCTAATCACTATGTTAGAGATAGACAGATAACTTGTCAGTTATCTGTCTATCTGAATAATGATACAGATCATAGTAGTACTATACCAACGCATATTTTAAACTCTACTACGTTGGAAGATTTAAATAGTACGAATCAAGTTATTCTCCATCTAGGAGGGCAAACAGGTAGAGGCAGACTTCAAGTTACTATTCCTGCTGCAAAAATATCACTACTAAACACAACGGTAGGTTATATTAACCTAGTCGATATCAATGTTATACCAACCGAGTCCGTACAAGGTTCGGGAGATGAAATAAGTATAACTTATTTTTAAGGAGAAAAGAAAATGGATCTTAAAAGCTTGATTTCAAGCACAAAAACAATAGAAGTAGAATTTCCTGGTATGGATGGGTTTGTTTTAACCCTAAATTATATCAGTAAAGAAGAAGTTCGTAAGATAACTGAAAAATGCCGCATTATGAAATTCGATAAAAAAACCCGCCAACCTATTGATGGGTTTGATGGGGATTTATTTGTAAAGCTTTATACTGCAAAAGTATTAACTGGTTGGGTTGGTTTGAAGTATAGCTACCTAAAAGAGCTCCTTGTTCTACAAGATTTACCTGACGGGGAGCTAGAATATAGCGAAGAAAATGCCCATACGCTTGTGACTGCCTCTTCTACCTTTGATGAATGGCTAAACGCAACTATGTCAGACGTATCACTTTTCAACAAGGACTCTTAGAGGATGAACTCAGAAATATTGACAACTATCTTGAAAATAATGAGTTAGGCGTTAGTAAAGAAAAATACCTGGAAATCTGCGCAATTACAAAATCAGACCCAGACCCAGAAAAAATCCCTGTAGAGTTTGCGGAGTTATTAACTGATACACAGGTTGCGCTACAAATCTGTGAACTGCTCCCAGAAAAGTGGGACAATGTTAATGGGCGATATGAGGGTAGGGACATAGGCTTAGTACCTATGTACTTAGATATCTTTAGAATAGACAATAGAGTAGATATGTTAATCCTTATCAGTAAAATCAATAATAAAAGTATTGAGATACTAAATAAGCGAGCTAAGAGAATTAAAGGCAATGGCAACCCAGGAAGTAACCCTAAAAATCTTAATAGAAAATAAAGGCGGTAATGCTGCTGTAAAAAATGTACAACAGCTAAATAAAGAGGTACAGAATACCACTAAGCATACTGGTATAGCTGATGCTGCTCGTGATAAGTATGACAAGGGTGTCTCCGGTATGGGGAAGAATGCTACTGCCAACTTTGCAAAGATTTCGCAAGGTATGGGTGGTCTTGTTCACGTTTATGCTACTGTAGCTGCTAACGTATTCGCTCTATCTGCCGCTTATCAGGTACTAAAGCGTAATGCTGACTTAGAAATAATGGCCGACTCCGCGGCGCAGTTAAGTCGTAGTACAGGTACAAACTTTGCGAGCGTTGCACGTTCAATGCAAGCTATTACTGGTGGAGCTATCACTTTTACTGAGGCTATGCGACAAGCTAACTTGGCTATCAGTGGTGGCGCTACTGCGACTCAGGTCCAGCAGATAACTGAAATCGCAAATAAGGCAGCTAATACCCTGGGAGTATCAGTACCTGAAGCTGTTGGTCGTATGATACAAGCGGTTACGAAAGGCGAACCCGAACTAGTTGACGAATTAGGTATTATTCTTCGAGTAACTAAAGCGACCGAAGAATATGCCGATAAGTTAGGTAAAACTACAGCTCATCTGACTACGTTTGAGAAACAACAAGCGATAATGAATCAGCTGATTTCTCAAGGTACAGAAAAGTTTGGTGACGTTGCGAAAGCAACCAACCCATACGAAAGACTATCTGCACAATTTTCTACACTTACTAGAGAATTGATCTCAGTAGTTTCTGGGCCTCTAGGTTCCGTAGCGGAAGTAATTAGTGGGAATATGGTACTAATGTATACCGGATTCGGTATAGTAGCACACTCTCTATCTAAACTAATACTACCTAGCATGTTAAGCGTGAGTGAAGAACTCAATACTCTTGCCACTAAACATACTAAAGCCGCTACAGCGGCAATGGATAAGTATAGTTCTAGCGCACAGGCTGCAGACAGAGCCTTATCTGATCTTGTGAAGAAACAGGCGGCAGCTAAAAAGTTTACAGAGTTAAAGGAAGGGAATGCATCAGCGTCTGAAGGCTTAGGGAATATATTCAAAAAGGACCTAGATTCGAATGAGCTATTATCTACCCTTAATAAAGGCAAAGGTATTGGGTACCTGTTTAATGATATAATCACCAAAGGGGCAAAAAATGCTGATATCTATGCTGCATTGAAAAAAGCTAATGTATTACCTAGACTAAAACGAGCAATTGAGAGAGAATTAGCAGGCGATCAGGGCAGCTCTATATTTGCTAAAGGCACTACTGAGCAGACCAAGGCAGTTTTATTAGACTCTATAGATAGTATTCTTGACCTTGAGGCTGCCGAGACTGGGTTGGCTGACCTAAGAAAGAAAGCAGAGGTTGAGGTTGAAAACCGTCGCCGAGCAAATATTGCTATGTCTAAGGCAGAAGCCGCCCAAGCTGTCACCACAGGTAGAACAGCTGTACTATCCAACAATCGCCTTCGTGATACTTTCAAAGTCTTAGGTAATGCAATATCAGAAGTTAATGCGAAGTATAAAGCCCTAGGAGTAGCCGGCACTACTTCATTAACTGGACTAAACAGAACAACCGAACTAGTTACACGAAAAACCCAGCAGATCGGGGCAAATATTAGCTTAGTTGCGACCTCTGCGTTTAAGGGGGTAAGTGGACTTATTAGTAAACTAATTCCCTTTATTGGAACGTTAACCTTTGCGTTTGAAGGGCTAAAAAGTATTGCCTCCGCTGTAGGCTTACTTAATGAAGAATTTTTAGCAAATTCTAACGCTTTGCGTGAAGTTCAAAAAGAAACTAAGGAAAGTGTAGAACTATTTAAAGACTTAACCACAGAGTTAAGAGCTGTGCCAGATACAGCTTCTAAAGTTGTAGCGCAGTTTGAAAAAGTTAATAATGTAGCTCAGGGTTTTACTGCGCATATTACAGACTTATTAGAGAAGTTAAAATACTCTGACCAGGTGGGCTTCTTCACAAACCTACTTTCTGGGTTCTCTCGAGGTGCCGAGAGAGAAGCTGGGATTGAAACCCTTATCCAAGGGATGCAAGAGTTACACAGTGTAACGAAAGAGCCAGCTAAAGTAACTATTACTGGATTTGCTTTCGCAGACGCGGAAATAAAGCGTATGAAAGAGAGAGTCCAGGAAATCAACAGCCAAATAGCCGATGGAGTTGCAGCGGGTCCACGCTTTCATTTAGAGAGGGAAAGGGATAATTTAACTTCTATTCTAAAAGATGATAAATATTGGAATAAAGTTATTGGACAGGGTGTTACAATTGACTTCTCTAGGCCAAAAGCGCAGTTACAAAAAGAGCTGGAGAATATTTTTGATAATCCCGCTCTTCGTCAAGGACTAAGAGAAGCATTACCTAGCCTGATGGAAGCAATGACGGAACCGGGCGCTAAACGCGCCTCTGCCGCCAAAGCGATAGAGAATGAGGTAGAGAAGGTTAATTCTACTATTTCCGGAGTTCTTCAAAAGACTGCAAGTAAGCAAACAATCTCTGTAGATACTTATATTCAGTTTAGAGATGCCTTATCTAATATTGGTAAGGAAGCTAAAGTATTAGCAGATTCTGGTAAGTTCGAGAGAATAAAGAAATTAACCAATAGCTTGTCTAAAGGATTTCTAGAGGCTTCTGGCTTAAGCGGACTAGAAGGAGAGCAAATAGTTGAGCATTTAGGGGAACGTGTCAAGGTGATGGATACGTACATTGATCGCCTTGAAAACACAAAAACTGCCCAATCTCAATTAGCTGCTATTAAAGATATATTTGAGCTACAGAAAGGTGGCGAAGACCTAACCTACTTAGGTCAAATTCATACTTTAGAGAAAGACCAGCTACGATTGAAAATAGAAGAGAAAGAAGCCGAAATTGCGATTGCAGAAGAGGCTAAGAAAGAATTAGGCGTTAAGACTGGACAGCTAAAAAAACAAGACGCTATTATAGATGCGGCAAAACACGAGATCGATCTGTACACAGAACAATTGAGACGTAAAAAAGATATTCTAGTAGAGATCGAGGAAGCTTTAATTCGTAACCAACGCACTACTGATATTATAAAGGCTCAAAATGATCTCATAGGTAAGCAGCTTAGTGCACAGAGAGCTTTACAAGCTCTAGGAGAACAAAACTCTCTATCACTCGGAGTATCTTTAGAATCTAAGAAATTAGAAGCTACGCTATTAGACAGACAGTTAGCTACCCAGACGAAATTGCTTGATAAAGAAATTGATCGATTAAAGCTTAATAAAAGGAAGCTTCTTGAAAGCGAAGAGTATAACTCGGAAGAAGAGTTTAATTTACATTTGGCTAGCTTACGCGTAGAAAAAGAAATGCTCCTTATAAAGCATAAGGAAGATGAGCTAAGGCTAACGCGTGAGATTTTCGATACTAATAACCGCCTATTAAGCCAAGCAAATGGGTTCTCTAACTCTTTTGCTAGAGTTTTTGATGGTGCCTTTTGGTCGGATGTTTCTACTGAGTTTCGTTATATTGCCGATGAAATGGCAAGGCAAACTAATTCAGTTAAAACTATGGCTGGTATTGTTAAAAGTGGAATCGAAGGTGCTGTAAGTACCTGGGTAGATGCTTTAATCAACGATACTTGGGAAGGCAAGGATGACGGAGTTAGTAGGGCTAAAGCGGTAATAGAAGCTTCTAAATCAGCTCTACGAGAATCTATTGGTACAGCTATTAAGGAAAATATGGTTCAGGCTATTAGTANAATGATTGGCGGGCAGTCTAGTTTAACTGCTGCTAACTATACTTTAACAGCAGCAGTTAATAATTTAGCCTATATAATGCTAANTTCTGGGGGTGGTGGAAGTTCCGCCGCCGGAGTTATCGCATCTTTAGGGCCACTCTTTGCCGGAGGCGGCAGTGGCGGAGGAACTGGAGTTCCTAACTATGCCGATTTTAGTGGTGTAGACTTAACTTTAAGGGCAAACGGAGGTTTAGTACACAGACCAGAAATTGCGATGATAGGTGAAGGTAAAAACTCCGAAGCCGTCGTGCCCCTTCCTGATAATCGTTCTATACCTGTTAGGTTTGAACAAACTCCAGATAGCGGGCAGACCGTTAATATAAGTAACTCGTATGACTTCCGTGGAGCGGACCCAAGTAGTGAAGCTCGACTAAGGCAGTACGCTGAGCAAATCAAGGCAGATACCATTAGACAAATTACTAGTGATATTAACCGAGGAGGCCAGATGGCTAAAACAGTAGGTAGACGATAATGGCAATTTTAAATTTCCCAAATGTTATTCCCAGCAGTATTCAATTTGGGATTAGATTTAATACCCAGATTAATGTCAGTCCTCTATCGGGCTCCGTTCAAACGGTTGAGATACCTGGAGCCCGATGGGTAGCGGAGTTAAGCTTTGCCGACTTAGAGCCTGCGGAAGTACGGTTACTAGCTGCCTTTATAGCCCAATTAAGGGGGGCTAGTGGTAGATTTTATTTACGTGATTTGTCTCATCCTACCCCTCTAGGCTCTCCTCTCGGGAGTATACCAGTTGTACAAGGTGCCGGACAAACCGGCACCTCATTAACTACGTCTGGTTGGACAGCTAATACAGTAGGACTATTAAAAGCTGGAGACTATATAGAAATAGAAGGCAATGAGTTAAAGATTCTAACTGCAGACGTTACTTCGGATATTAATGGTGACGCTACTATAACTTTCTCCCCGCCGTTACGAAATTCACCTTCAGATTTATCCGCAATAAATATCGATACTCCTAAAACAGTAATGTTGCTAGATAATGATGATAACTCCTGGGCTACTGATAACCCAGGACTAATTGCTAATATGCGATTAAGTTGTGCCGAGGCATTTTAAATGAGAGATATAGACGCTACCACTAATACTGAGGTTACTACTTCTAGCTCGTTACGAGTAGTGCCTATACTTTATTTAAACTTTTTCGATACCATTGGACAACAAGTGGTAGAGAAATACTACTCTGGATCGTCAGTGGATTTAACCGTTACCGGTTCGACCATTATGCCAAACGGGGTTTATGAAGGGGTGGGAGGTATATCTTCAGTCACTGCTATACAGGAGACTTCTGATTTACAAGCACCTCAACTAACCGTTGAGTTAAATGGTATAGACACTACCTATATTGCCCAGGTTTTAGCTTTGCAATATTTTGGTAGGGAGGCGAAATTAGCCCTAACAGTTTTAGATGAAAATTTTGATACTATAGGCGACGTTGTCCTTCTATTTAAGGGATTCATGTCTAAGTTAACAGCGGATATTGAAAAAGATGCAAAAGTAACTGTGATAATAGAATCTATTTTAGCGGACTGGGAAAGACCTAGGGTTAAACGGTATAATGATAATACACAACGGCTAATTGATCCAACGGATAAGGGGTTTGTGCGTGTAGAAGAGTTAATAAATAAAGAGGTTGTATGGCGCGGATAGAAAATTGGGAGGTTAAGCTTCAGGAAGCTTTAGATAGAACCTCTCAAGTTAAGTTTGAATACGGAACAGCTGATTGTACAACTTGGTCTGCTATGATCGTCAAATCTTATACTGATTTAGAATGGGAAGCTACTTGGACGAACGAAACAGAAGCATTAAAGCAACAAAAAGACGAGCCTATGGAAGATCAAGTTTCCAAGGTTCTAAAAAAGAGTCCTCGAAGCTTAATTTCGCAAACAAAGCGAGGAGATGTCGTACAAAAAGGTACTGGAATGAAGGCCGCCCTAGGGATATTCGTAGGGCAAGGAAAAGTAGCCTTTGTTACGAAGCTGAACGGGTTGACATATATACCCTTAACAGAATGTACTTATAGTTGGGAGATATAAAATGCCTTTTCAAGCGGCCTTAATCCTAAGTGGTTACTTTGGGGTCACAAATCTATTTTTACAAGGGCTACTGCTTGTAGTTGCTGGTACTATAGATGCTATGATAATCGGGTCTATTTTAGCACCTGATCAAAGTAAAGCTATCGGCCAAACTACACTAGTAATTAAATCTGCCTCGGAACCACATAAGATCGTTTATGGTCGCACTATGGGAGGTGGAACATTAGTATTACTGGATGTACTAGATGATTATAGACTAACGGTACCTTATGCCGCTGAGCGGCTTATAGAAACAAGAGAGCCTGGCAAGGTTTTACATATGGCTTTCGCTATGGCGGCCCATGAGATTTCTGAAGTAGAACAAGTCTATATCGGGGATGAGCTAGTGTACGATCTATCTCCTGCTGGGCTACGTATGATTAATGCTAAGTACAAAGGGTTAATCGAACTCGAAGTTAAACGTGGGGAGCCTAACCAAGTATCAAGTGAATATATCTTAGCTCAACTAAATCACCACTACTACGGAAATACCTTAGCAGATTCCCAATACCCAATATATTATTCTGCTTGGGGAGTTAGTGCAGTTTCTGGAAATCAAATAACAATCAATACTAATGCTAGAAACACAGAAACGCACCCAAATCCGTTAGCGTGGACAACCTATGCTGACGATAATGGTAATGGAGAGGCTACAGGACTATTTATTGGTACTTATGCTTTTACTAAAGCACAAGCACCTGCTAAAACAATTCCAGTTGGTGGTATCCCTTGGTCTGCGTCACATAAGCTGACCAATACTGCCTATCTATATCTACGTTTTAGATATGACTCAGACGTATATGACAGTGGTATCCCAAAAGTACGAGCTGTTATAAAAGGAAAGAAGGTTTACGATCCGCGACGTTCAGTTGAACAGTTAGGCTTTACACCTGTAGATCGAGGTAGCTGGACTACCGGAGCAACTTATAATTTTCACGATATGGTTACTCTACCAGATGGTACTAATCGTAAATATTGGCTAAATATTCCTTCTTATACTGCTGAAGCTTTTTCTACAGAAGTTTTCAAAAACCGCTTTATTGATAATGCTAACTGGGAACCTATACATGAGCCTTTAAACTCTTATTCATGGGAATGGAGTGATAACTGGGCTCTGTGTCTTAGAGACTACCTAACAAGTGGTAATTACTATTCTCGCACATCAGCAACAGATAATAACCTATATGGGGTTGGAGTCGCGGCTGCTGAGATTGATGATCTAAATGTCAGCGATACCGCTAATATTGCAGATGAAATCGTATATTATGATACGGGTCACACAATTGTATCGGAGGCTTGGGAAGCACCGTACTTAACCTTCAATCTAGGTAACGATGTAACAAATATATTCGTTGCAGGTGAAAATGTTGAGTTGGCGGGTATGAGTGAGTTCTTAGAGGAAGCTATCCGTACAGGTACTATTGCTATAAGACCAACCGCTGAACTAGGAATTGAGGCGTTTTATATCAAATCTCGTGCTACTATTCATTCGACCGAGTATTTACCTAACTCTTACCAAACAGCGATAAAAGTTAAACTACCTCGTCAAATTAGTACTGTTGTTGGAACAACTGTGCGTGTGTACGCTAGAAAGTTTACGGTTAACGGGGTTATAGATACTGGTAATTCACCTCTGAGTAATGTTGAGCACCTACTAGCATGTGGCGCAGCTGTACTACCGTACGTCCAGGGAATATATAAGTTCCAGCCGGGAGTTTATGTAGACCCCAATATTGACAATATTACTATAACTGATGACTTTTTAGCGGGAGCTTTAAATATCTCCGGGTCTTTAGGGGCCCAAAATGTTATTAATACGGTTACAGGTACTTATAGTAGTATTGCAGATTTAGGGGAAGAGACTGATTTCTATAAGCAAAGTTCCCCTGTGTATATAGCGGAAGATGGGGGCTATGAGCTAACCCAAAGTGTAACATATCCATTAGTTACGAGTAACTTTACTGCTCAGAGATTAGCGCGCTTATCACTACAAAGAGCAAGAAAGCAAGTTTCCGCTACACTATTATGTAATTTAAAAGCTCTAAACCTATCTGTGGGTAGTACTGTAAAGTTAACTATTCCAAGGGTGGGATGGGTAGACAAAGTATTCTCTATAGTATCTTGGTCTTTACAAGATAGCCAAATATCAATAGGTATTCGAGAAGAAGATCCATTAGCATATAGTTGGGTATCAGCCGATTTAGTACCTTTACCATTTAAGCCAGCTACTGAGTTTGATCATAGGCCAGACCTAACCAATATTTCGAACTTAGTTGCGACTTCCGGAACTGCCAGCTTAAAACAGTTAGCCGATGGAACAATTGTTCCACAAGTGCTGCTTACTTGGACGCCTCCAGCTGTAAGTGATGAGTTCTCCAGCTTAAATACACAGTTGGAGTTACAAGTTACTAATGTGACAGACCCTAACGAGTCGAAGACTATGCTTGTGCGAGATATATATCAAGGTAGTCTATATCTTACTAATGTAAAAGAAGATGATCTACTGCAGATACGCGGCAGAATAATTCCTACCGCTTCAAATTCATCGATAGATGAAGTTGACTATACAGACATAGTATTCCATATAGTAGTTGGAAAGTCCCAACCACCAGCTGATGTTAGTAACTTTACCTCAGTAATAAGCGAAGATATGTTAGTCTTTTCATGGGATATTAACACGGAAATAGACTTTAGCCACTATGAGATTAGGAAGGGCCCGTCTTGGGAAAGTGAGATTCGTGTCGACGTTACTGATTCGACAGAGTATATTTTAACTGGAGGAACAACAGGTACAGAGACGTATTATGTGAAGGCTATAGATACTAGCGGTAATCCTTCAACTAATGCAGCTAGTACAGTTGTTACTATTTCTGCCCCAAGCCCAATTAGTGGGATTACAGTTACACCGCTTGATAGCTCAATAAATATCTCATGGCCGGAAACTGTAGCTGGTAGTTTCTCTCTCGCGGGTTATATTATTAAACATGGGGCAGAGTGGGGTACTGGTATTCCTGTTACTACGACTAAGTCCACGGAGTATAATATTATTGCCCCTTGGTTAGGTTCAAGACAGTATATGATTAGGGCCGTAGATATCTATGGTAATAAGTCAGCTGAAGTAAGTACCACAATTGTGAAAACAGCACCTTCAGCCCCAATTATTAGCCCACATAGCTTTATTACGGATAGGGTAGAGTTTACATGGACAGGGGTTCCAGGAACGTTCCCAATTAACTCGTATGAAATTAGGTACGATGATGGATCGGGGATATTTGACGATGCAACTCCGTTAATGATTACCCGTACGGATGCTTTTAGCAGAAAAGTTGATTGGGGTGGAACAAGAAGATTTTGGGTAATGCCTATAGATACCATTGGTAATCAAGGTACACCAAGTACTGAAACAATTGTGGTTCAGCCACCGAATACGCCTTCTGTACCAACCCCACAAGTAATAGATAATAACGTACTGCTACGTTGGAATGACTCAGCTAATACACTACCGATTCTTCACTATGAAGTTCGTAAGGGAGCAACCTATGGTTCTTCTACATTAATTGGTAATATTGCTGGATTGTTCTCGGCAATATTTGAGGTAGAGTCTGGGCAGTATACTTATTGGATAACTGCTATTGATACGGCCGGTACTCCTGGAGTCTCCGCATCTGTATTAGCGGAAGTAGCCGAGCCGCCAGATTATCTCTTACGCGCAAATGTTACGGATGACTTTACTATTATTGATACATCATGGATTAGTAGAAATCTAGTCAATGCGCAAGTGCGGTCAGATGGAGCATTGCTACTACCAGTTGATACTTCAGAAACATGGAGTACACATTATACCGGAAATTCTTGGACTACTCCACAAAATCAGATTGACGCACTTTTCCCGATATATGCTCAACCGACACCTGCGAGTGGTACTTATGAAGTCATTTTTGATTATGAGCAAGTACTAACTAATATGTCAGTAACTTTAGAGTTACAGACAGAAGTAGTTGCGGGAGATGGGGTACTATCTAGTACTATTGCAGTCTCGGATAATAATATTACGTATACCCCGTTCCCAATTAATCAAACCAGAGTATATACTACATCTGTAAGGTATGTAAAGGTAACCTTAGAAGTATCTTCTTCTCCTGCAGATACAGATATAATAAAGGTCACCCAGTTGGGAATTAGACTAGATATTAAGGAGAAAAGTGATGCTGGTAGCGGAACTGCTTTAGCTTCGGATGTTGGTGGTACTACGGTTAATTTTAATAAGGCTTTTGTGGATATTTCTTCTATAGTTGTAACCCCACAAATATCGGATACCCCTAATGACCCGAAGGATATTATCGCAGTATATGACTTTGTAGACAGTCCGTCTCCCACAACCTTCAGTGTATATTTATTCCGCGCAAGTACAGGCGCTAGAGTTGACGGTCCATTTTCATGGGCTGTAAGAGGATCATAATTTTATGGCAAACGCTAACTGGTTGAACCCTACAACCTCAAGTAATTATCTAACCTTTCCCGGTGAGATTAAAGATAGGGATGAAGATTTAGCTACTATGTTTGACGGTAGCACAGCTACTAATCTCCCTACTAATACGATTCGTTGGAGCTCAACTAATAGTAGGTTTGAAAAGTGGAATGATACAGTTTGGGGGGTCTTAGATACTGAGTATGCTATAAATGTTACTACCTTTGGTGGCCTCGGGGTTACTGGGTTTCTGCGATTAGGTGCCGGGCTAGGCGATCAGACGGCACAAAGCCGTCTGATCGTAGATACGGATGATATAAGCCCGTTATACATTAAGGGCGGAAGCTCAAATGGAGCCTTTATCAGTTTATTCGCGGACTCTGCAGCTCAAACTACTCGAAGTGGAGCCGTAGGGTTTTTATCAGCAGGGGTTAGAAGCTTAATTATTCAAAACGACTCAGCGGCTGGGAATATTCAGCTATTTGGTAGTGGCACTAATATTATAACTAGTACAGGTGCTGCAACAACTACACTGATCGAATGTGGTTCGGGGGAGCTGCGTATTAGTAATAACACTGCCGCCTTAACAGATACTACTATGGTAAGTTTCTTATCATTTGAGCGAAATGGTACTAGACGCGGTCTTGTTGGTTATGACTCTGCAGTCTCTACAACCCTTAACGTAGGTAACGAGATTGATGGTGGTCGGATTGAGTTTAATAGCAAGTATGTGGGTACAACATTTACCCTTATTGAAATGAGGACGGCAGAGGTCGTCTTGCGCAACGCATCTACTGATCGACTTCGTACGACTGGAAATGGGGTGTTCATAAACGGAATTAGCTCGGCCGTCTCCCATAGCTCTACTTCTTATTCTAGCGCTCTTTCTATGTTTTTAACGCACTTAATAAGTCCGTTGTCAAATCAAGGTGCTAGTAGTCAGTTATGGATGCGTTCGTCAGACAAAGCTCTACTGCTTAGGGATGATACGGGAGTAGATAGAGTAATTAGAGCAGCTCCAGTAGATAAACATATTTCAATGGGTTGTATATACCGTCAAACAGGGCAGCTAAATAGTCAGTTATTTTATCGATTAGCTTTAGAGAATACTGTGACGGAAGACACGTGGACTACTGTAGGGCCTACTAACTCCGGGGCGACCGTAATTTGGCAAGGAATGGATGTTATACCTGCGGGGGCCACTGGGGTCCTTGTTGACCTGTTTATGGAAGTAAGTTCTAACAATACTGTCACTGTTGCCTCTGCTGGTATTAGAGTGAAACCAGAGACATATGCAGAAGCGGATACATTTGAAGGGCAAGCTATAGGATATGTTACTGCGGGTAACATTGGTAATACGGGTGATAATAATATTAGCGGTTATATGTCTCAAAGTATTATTCCGCTTAACTCAAATGGTGATCTTACTTTTCAAGTACGCTGGTTCGGCGATAACGTGGGTAATGTTTTAGACCTACATTTAATGTATAGAGGCTACACAATGTAGCTAAAGGAAATAAGTAAAATGGAAATTAGTAAAATAATCGATGGTGTTACGGCACTGCAAAAAATTAACCAACATACCGTAAAAGTAAGTGTTGCGTTAGATATTCTACGAAATATTGAAGAGTGTAATAAGGTGGTAGATTTATTTGAGTCTCGTCGTAGCGAGATTATAAAACCTTTGGGAGACAACCCAGAGAAAGCAAGTAAAGATCTACAGGAAGCTGCGGTAAATCAACTTAATAACCTATTAACAGAAGACGTTGAGATACATATTAAACCAATACCTTTATCCTCTTTAGAGAACATTGAGTTATCGGCCGCTGAGGTATCCACTATTCGATGGATTATTAACGAAGATGCCTAATAAGGAGAACCAATAATGGGACTTAAAGATTTAAACACAACCCCGCCAGAGGTATTGACCTACGACCATATTTTCTTAGAGTTCTTAAGTATGACCCAAGAAAAGCGCGTAACTGATATCGACCCACCTGTATATAAGGTAGAGATAGCTTATAGACGATATGCTATTGATCTACAGGGCAAGAGACACTACGAAGGGGTTACTAGAACAATGGCATTTCCCGACTTCTATACTCTAGCAGCAGAAAAGGCTGTAGCCGGTAAGCTAGGCCCCCAGAACGCACTAACGGCAATACAGTCCGCCTTCGCGGTTCTGTTGCAGGATGAAGAAGGTCTAAATATAGTAGAGGTATAATATGAATAAGTTTGGTAAAACTTCTAGTGAGAGATTAAAAACCTGTGATATTCAATTACAGGCTCTATTCAGTGAGGTTGTGAAAACTTACGATTGTAGTATCCTCGTGGGCCATCGCACCCAGTCGGAGCAACAAGCCGCCTTCGCGGCTAAACGCTCTAAGGTCCAGTGGCCAGACTCTAAGCATAATTCGACTCCATCGAAGGCTGTCGACGTTGCCCCTTATCCAATTGATTGGGGGGAAACAGGAACCGAAGCAGAAAAACGGAAAGCTATTGCTCGATTCTATCATTTTGCCGGATTTGTAAAAGCGAAAGCTGAAATATTTGGTATTAAAGTAAGGTGGGGTGGAGATTGGGATAGTGATCTGGATTTTTCAGATCAAAACTTTGACGACCTCCCACACTGGGAGTTGATTGATGACAGTTAAAGAGTTTGCGGAAAATCTAAACCTTTTACGGATAATCCCTAGAATACTAGTGCTAGCTGCAACTGTGTATGTTGGTGTAGTATCTTGGGATTTAATACAGTGGTATATGCTACTAGAGATTAGAACAGTGGAGGAATCCGGTTTTGTATTTGGTACTATAGGTGCTTTAACTACAATCCTTAAGTTCATGATAGATACATATATTAGGTCAGGGAATACAGAATAATGTTACCACTACTAGCAAAAGCTAAAGTACTGCCGTACGGAAAAATTGCGGTACTACTATTATTATTGGGTTTCGGCGCAACCATTTATATTTACGATACCAAGTTAACAAATACCCGCGAAGAATTAGTACTAGTACAAGAAAAATTGACGGCTTGTAATATATCTCAGCAGGGATTAAAATCTAGCTTAATTGCACAAAATAATGCAATTGTGCAGTACAATACTGAACTAACAGGGGCGAAGGCCCGTATAGCAGCGACTTTATCTCTTAATAAGAAACTCAATAAAGATTTACAGGTAAAAAATTTACAGGTTGAAGATGTTAAATTGGAGAAGTGTGAAGATACGATAGATTGGATGTTGCAGGAGGCCATAACAGATGAAGACTATACTCGTACTATTAGTGGTCGCTAGTTTGATGGGGTGTGCTCATACTGAGCCACAGATTGTATATGAAACGATCGAAATAGAAATACCGGTGTATCAAGTGCCTCAATTTGAAATACCGGAACAGCCAGTATTGCCTATTTATCAATTAGCTAATGAGGATAAAGGCAATCACGAAAAAATAGGTAAGGCTTACGTGAAAAGTATTAATATCCTAAGATATTATTCCCGTAGCTTGAAAGATATACTAGAAGGTTTGAAAGGAGGGCAGTAAGCCCTCCTTTTTTATTGTACGTGTACCTTAATAGTGTTGTTTTTATAGTTGCGAACTACTACAACTAATCCCGTATGCCTAGCTACTTCTATCATATGTTTTGTACCTCTGCTCTCCCCGTCCCAAAACGCAATAAGGGCTTCTGCATTCTCTGCCATCTGGCTGTTACGAATAAATCCTGCTCCCTTTCCATATTTATCCCATTCTGCAGGGTAACGTTGTACCGGAACATTGTTTGCAGAAGCCCATACTTCACCTAAATAATCCGCCCCCTTTGCGCCTCCGGACAGTACTTCCGAAATTGTCCATATATTATCAGTAAATCTGATAGTCTCTACCAAATCCTCATAATCCGTGAAATTTCTTCCACCAGCAATTATCGTTCTCATTTTCCACTCCATACCTTTGGCTGTTTCTGATACTTACTCAGGTTCATTATCGTCCATGATTGTTTATATCCGTCATGTGGAAGGATACATTCTGAGCAATCTTTTCGTTTAACCCCATCTGCATCTGTAATGACGGTGTAAGTCCCAGGACATTCTAGCCAATATAAGGGACAGGTACAGTGCAAGCAATTAAACTCATTAGGGCGTTTAAACTCGCTAAGACTATGACAAGGATAAAACTCACATTCCTTGTGAGTAAATCCCTTAAAGTTTTCTGTATCAAATAAGTCTTTTGGTTCCATACTTTTACTTGCCTCAGGTGAAGGCCAAACATTCCATAGATTAATAGGGGGAAACTTAAAGTCAGCCCATTTGATCATCAACTAGCCCTCATCGTGTAGCATTAGTGGGGGAGCTATCTCTAGAGGATCACCAGTAGATTTAAACTGAATATACCCACCATGTGGGTACTCGATAGTTTTATTACTTTTGCTAAAGCGTACTCCGGATACATCCACTTGTATCATTCTATTTAACCTATCAAACGCATTATCAGCCATTTGATGGGTTTGAAAGTAGATAATAACAGAACGACCTCCACTGGCCGCCTTCGCGGCCTTGAGTAGTAGTCTGTCGGTTTTTCCAATTTGTCTCATATTAACCTCTATTTAGTTAGTTGAAGTATTTCGTCTGCTGTAAATCCCGCATTTTTTAGTTTAATATAGTCATCCACCTTACTAGTTCCTTCAAGCTTAGCATCTTCTAGTTTTGTAGTAGCCGGAGTAAGTATGCCTACATAAACACCATCTTTTTGGTAGAGTGACCCCGAAGAGTCACCCTCCATTACATATATAATTTTTGGTATCATTTTACTAAATCCACAACTTCACAAACCCCTCCTGTACAGGCTAAGGTTTGAGACCCAGAAGTATTATCTTCCATTTCATACTCCCCTACTAGGGACCAGTCTACGTCTTCCGGCATAATCTCCAGCCAATCCTCATATTCTTCCTTACTAATTTCCTGATAAGGAGCTTGGCGATATGTATGGTCAGAGTGTGGTAAGAAAGACACTCCAGAAATTTCATCAAAGTGATCCCATACCCAAGCACCAACTTTTAGCCACTCCTCATCTTTTGCATAAATAGTTACCGAGGGTTTATGCTCACACCAGTATCTTTGGTAGGTTAACCAATGTTCCAACTGTTGTATTGCATCCCTATCATCACGAAAGATTGCATTATTAGGCGCTTTCATAGGAAAGCTGAAAACATAAGTACTATTAGGATTCATAACGTCATCCGCTACAGGGAACCCTTCGTCGAGCATCATTTGTGCTAGTGGATCTTTTTTATCCGCTCTTACAGTCCGGATATAATAGTTACTATAACGAGGATGAATGCCACTGGCACTATCCACGAGCTGGGAAACAGTGCCGCTAGGCTTAACGCAGGTAATAGCAGCACTTTGGTTAATACCAAGTCTAGCTGCCCACTTTTTATTTGTTTCAATAGTGATGCTTTTAAGTTCATCTAATACCTCTGGTAGTTTAATCGGTAATTGCCCTGTGCCAGATACAAAGAAATCTTCATTACCACTAAGAACAGGATGATCCATAATACCCGTAATAGAAACACCTAGAAGGGCTTCCTCTTCAGTATTCTGTTTCCATTTAGGGCTTAGGTAGGCAAAGTCGGTTAACGAGGCCTGCAAAGTACCAATAATTGCAGCAATTCTAGCCTTTTCTTTAAGATCCTGAAATGTATCTCCAGCTCGGGCGACAATCTCTGACAGGTTGCAGAATTGCATATTACGTAGGATGATCTCCGACTGTCCGGTAACAATACCATTAAAAGTACCTGTACTATTTTTAGGTTCTGTAAAGCAATATGTATCCTCTACAATCCCAAGATCAGTCACTTTTTCTACAGTTACAAACCTTCTAGCATCTCGTTGGACAGGTGCTTTCTCCAGACTAAGTCTGGTAGTTGATAATCCTAGGTCTAACAGCTGTTGTGCGTCAGTCTGATTAATTAGTAGCCTATGTACAGCTTTACAATTATACTCCCCATACCCATCATTGAAATCCCGTACTCCTTCAGGAGAGGCAAGGTTTATCTTTGCTTGTACCCCTAAGGTAGTTAACAGAAGTCTAGTCTTCCTAATAAACTCCAAGTTGGTACTACTAAGTTGGTAACCTCCGTTAGATACTGTTCCATCAGAATCTAAAATACCTGCTAACCAGTTTAGTCTATAATTCAAGTCGCTATCTAAAGGCACAAAATCTTTAGGTAACATATCCCCATGTTTCCATGTTTTTCTACCTACTGAACTATGTTCTTCAGAAAAAGTTCCTACTAGTCTTTCTTCACATACATACTTGGGCTTATATAACCAAGAATAAGATAAATCTGTGTTTCCGTCTCCACTATAAAACCCTTGGCTATAAGCATCTATATCATACGTAATCCCTTTCTCTATTACGGGCATTTTATATTTAAATAGTTTATCCCCGGGCTCTAGCTCAGAGGCAAGCTTTCGTACTTCGTGCCTTCCTATATCTACTTTTTTACCATCAATACGCTTAGTTTTACGCCCGTTGTCTAAGACGAATTTATGATTGGCTGTGCAGTCTAACCGAGTACCGTCAGATAACTGTACTCGAAATATCGGCTGACGACCTGTCTCGAAAGGCGTTACTGTAGCCCATTCTTGACCATTCCATATATCTACTTTAGCGCCTACAGTATCCGCAATGGGTTGGTGTCCCTCCGAAGTTAGGATAAGAGTATCACCAGTTACACAGCAGGGGTTAGTCCCAAAGAGATAGGTAGGATCCCTTCTTCCATTTTTTGCTGCTTGCTTTTGAGACGCTTCTCTATTAAATATTCCTCGCTCTCCACTTTTACTCTCCACTAAAGAAATCCACTCTCGCATAAAGGTTTCCATGTCGGGCTTTTCAGTATAACAAGCTGAGTTATTTGCTAGTGCATACTCTGAATTATTTTCCCACCATGACCCACTTTTAGCGTGCCTCATTCTATCATCGGATAGATTACTTAGTGAAATTAGCGCACTACGGCGAACGCCACCCACCACAACAATTTCGGCAATTTTACAAACTAGACCGTGCACTTCTATGGATGTAAGTTTTCGACCTTTAGCTTTAGTAAAAGAACTCTTTACATAGTTAAAGAGGTCGATCAGAGGTTCGGGCCCACTGGCTCTACCGCCAAAGAGTTTTAAAGGAGTTCCTGCAGGCCTAACTTTTGACACGTCCCAACGAATATCAAAATTACCATTATATAGTTCAAATATTAAAATACGGAGCGCACTGGCCCATCCGTATTTACTATCAGCCACCTGTATAATATTAGACTGAGTATCTAGAACAGATAAGTCCTCTGCTGGCACTTTCGGGAAATTCTCCTGGGTTGGCTCGTATATTTTTCGAGGTAATTTATGTCCTATTACAGGTAACTGAGCAATAAACTGCCTCTCTACTGAGAAACCAACTCCAGTTCCACACAGTAGAATATACATAATTTCGTCAAAAGCTATTGGTGAGTTAACATGTATAGTTACCGGCGAGTCGATCCCAGCATCCCGCATTTCTTGCGTAAGTACCTCGATATTCTCTCCACTTCCAGATAGTTCTCTATATGAGCAGTTGAAACCCGCAACATTGTCTCTATCTAGTGCTGGGCCGGCAGTCATTAAGGCACGCATCGAAGGCATTACTTCTAGGTTATAGATTGCATCGAATAATTCCTGCGCCTCTGACTCTGTAATCTGCCCACGGTTGACCCAAAAGTCAACATAACGGTTTACTGTTTCTTCCCATGTCTCGCGCCTTCCTGCCTCCGGCAGCCAGCGCGCGTATTTGCTTAATGCGATAAATTTAGAATACTCTGGGTTTGATGTACTTTCAAAACTCATTTATAATATCTCGAATTCGATCTTCTCATCAAGATCGTCTATGTTTTCGGGGCCTATTGCTTGCTTAGAAAAGGTCACTAGATCCATTAATTCATAGTTTGTAATAATTTGCTTATCAAAAGCGTTTAGGTTCTTCATAAATGCGCGATTGTCCTCAATCGGCAATATACTATATATATCAAGGGCAGAGCCATATTGGGCAACTAAAGAGGCTGCTCTCTTTTCTCCGATACCAGGTACTCCTGGGATTGAGTCTGACTTATCTCCTTGTAGTACTTTTATACTAAGGTGATCTTCTGGAGGATAGGAATAATGCTCCGACCAATTCTCTAGTGTCACTTCTTTCCTAGTTCGATATGAGAACCTAGAAACATTATGATCTACTAATAAATCCCAATCTCTATCTGTTGACAGCAACCATATATGAGGAAAATTGATCCGTATTCTTTCATCGGCTACTAAGTAAGCAGCAATGTCATCGGCTTCAACACCCTTATATTGTATAGTAGTATATTGACTTCCACACAGCTCAAAAGCTACTCGCCAATCATCTAGAAAATTCTGAAACTCTTCGGCCTCTTCCTTGGATTGGTTTTGTTTAAGTAGCTCTCTATCTCCTTTATACCCTGGAAAAATCTCTCGTCGATATTTAGAGCCACCGTCAGATAAAACAACTACCTCAGAAGCTCCATAACTATTAGCGAAGCTCATAACTGTTTGCAAGTATTTACCTGCAAAATTTCGCTCTCCTGAATGCTTATACCTAAACGCTAAGTTAAATCCATCAACAATCAGAAGGTTCTCGCGCTCCGGCATTGTACTATTAAATGACTTACCCATATATTGTCTCCCATACTCTCTTAGTTGCCTCTTTTAAGGTAGCGTCATCATCCTCGACCCATTCTACAAGGATAAAGAGAGGAACAAAATATATAAGTACTAGCTTAACTACGAACCTAATAGCTTGTTTTATTAATCTACCCATACCATTTCTCCTATGCAATATTTAATGAATTCAGAATATTCTAGTACTACTATATCTTCTGGGTACAACACAAATGCTCTGCTGGCGTCCCGCCAAAACCCCATGACAGTTACTTCTCCGCATACAAACCACTTAGACCTATCATGCTTAAAGAATAATAATGGTAGTTTATTAGTTTGCTCAGCCTGTCGAACGGCTTGCTTCCACCAATCTAGAAAGATTGGTGCTTTATCTGTTAGTATTTTTGTATTGAACTGTGATTCCTTATAATGCTTTACTTCGACACTAAATACATTTGCTTTCTGGGGGATATAAATATCCCCTTTCAATCCATGGCTCTCATGAAGGGCACCAGAAGATGGCACTCGTTTCCATTCGTAAGGGGTATCCTTAGATAGTTTCTTTGCTATATCTAGCTCGGCTCTTGAGCCTTTTTGTCGACTGTCAACCATTTTCAATCCTACTAATTCTATCTTCCTTAATAACTGTTAATGCAGGTACCAATGGATGGCGATAAGCATGAGTTACTAGAAAGGTGTTTAATTGCTGTTCTTTAAGGAGAATATTAATTAATTCCTCTCGACCATAGTCGTCTAGAACACCCATAATCTCATCCAAAAATAGGACATTAATACGATTATTAGATAGATTCTCCATCAACTTTCTAACGGCTAAAACAGTGGCGACGTTCACCTTCCCCAATTCTCCTTCCGAAAGTTCAGAAATACTGACACTAGCTCCATCATGGAGTATTTCAATATTTAACTTATCCCCAGAGAGGATAAAGGATAGCTGAAATTCACCCTTAGATAAATCTTCCAGGTATTGATTGATAATATCCTCTAAATCTTTCGTTAGAAATTCGAGCTTATAACTAAGTAGTCCGTTCGTCCCAAAAGCATCCCTCAATATTTCCAGGTCAGATAAAGTATCTGAAGCTTCCACTAGTTTAGAGAGAGTACTATTTAATAGATTAGTATACTCTAACCGCTGATTACGTAAAGACTCTACTATTGCTTTCTGTTTCAGGAGTTCCTCATTATGGTTTTTAACTTTAGTGATTTCTTCCCTCATCTTTTTAATACGAGCCTGCAAGTCTCGAATCTCAGTGGTAATTTCTTTAGCCACTAAGATATCATTAGGTAGGGTTGAATCAATTAAATTAGATAATCTCTCAAAGTTATCAACTGCAGAGCGGATGGTTTTATTCTGCGCTTCAATTAATTTCGCATTTTCTATCTGTGTGCTTGTATCATTCAAAAATGAATTTAAAACTTCTACTTCAACCTTGTAGGCTGCAGCCAATTTTATACTGTCGCTTATATCTATTTTCTGTTTGCACATAGGACAGGTATCGCTTTTTCCTTCCAAATTTCTTATAACTTTTTGTTTTTCAGAGATTTGGGTTGAGGTCTTAATTTTTACGTTTTCGAGCTCTTGGCGGTTGACTCCTAGAGTTCTTTCTGGGGTATGTAGAAGCTCCGTATCGATTGCAGATAACTGGCTTTTATAGGCATTATTTTGATTGATTAGCTTATTATGTTGTTCAATCGATTTTAACTCAGCCATCTTATCTGTTAGTGCCTCTTGTTCCGTTGTAGGCTCTGGAGGTACAGGTAGCTGATCCGCTGTTATATCAGGCATTTCTGGGTTTTGTTTCAGCCAGCCTTCATAAACAGAGTATTGCCCTTCTAGATTAGCGACCTGTTTCCCAACTTCTGTCAGCTTATCTTTAAAAGATTTCTGTTGGTCTAAGTAAGCTTCTAGTCCAAATAGTGAGATTAGGAATTTTTTCCTTTGGGTATCTGTGCTGGTTAAAAACTCTAGACTTGCTTTACTACTTTGGTAAATAATCTGACAAAAAATATCAAACTCATACCCAATAATTTCTTCTACAGTTTTTAGGGTGTTCGGCGCAGTATGTGAAGAAATATCTTCCCCATTGGCCAAAAGGGTAACTACTACTTTGGCCGCTTTCCGCGACATAGATAGTTCATATTCCACATGGTTAGATATAAATGTAAGCTTGGCCCACAAAGGCTCATTTGGAAGATAACGGTTTGCTAACTTAGCCTTAGGAGTTTTCTTTACATTCTTTCCATATAATATTTCTTGTATAATTAAAGGTATAGATGTTTTGCCTACCCCATTCAATCCTACTAGCTGAGTTACATTGTTTTGGGTTAGGTCAATCGTGTTATCCGCCCCATAACTAAACATATTACCCCAAGATAATTGCTTAAGTATTGTAGTCATCAAAAGTCCTCATTATGGAGCTAATATCTTTTATACCTACAATTGTGGTCAGGTATAAAGCTAGCTCGTCTCTCACAGATTCTACGTTAGAAAAATCCAGTTTTGAATCTATTTTTCTTTTTACAACTTTTTTATCTAGCAAAGGGTTAGATTTGGTAACTTTTGATAGTTCCTTAATGTCACCTTGCAGTTCATAAATTGTGTGGTGAAACTCTGTTTTAACCATTTCTGATTCAGAGCTAACCGTTTTTCGAATAAGTTGTGGGACATTTAGGGTCTTCCATTGAAAGGCCCCGGTTTCATCAAATAAAATAACCCCCGTTTGAGTTTCTCTTCGATGAAAGGAGGTAGTAACGGGGCTGCCGGGGTATATAATATTTCTCTGACTGTTGCTATAAGCATGGAGATCACCTGCGAATACTATCTTCCATCTACTAAGCTTGAGTAAGTCGATCTCTGGCTTAACATGTGGAGGAATCTCCCCACGAACATGAGTCAGTAAAATATCACTACTAAAGTCTTCAGGCTTGAAAGTTTTTAAGTCCTCATAAGGAATTACATCTACTATAACTCCACCTAGGTCTACTTTCTGCATTCCTAAAATTACGGTAACATTAGCTAAAGGTTCTAAAAGTTTCTTAAATTCTGTGAAGAATGTATGTCCCTTCTTAGTCGCTTCGTGGTTGCCGGAAAACAGAAACACAGGTTTCCTAGTCTTTAACAAATACTCCATAAACAATGCTAGTTCTTCCATGGTAGGTACACTATCAAATATGTCCCCGCCAATAACATGAGCTATGTATTGATCCTCTAGCTTATATAATTCCTCAAATAGTATTTTATATCTGGCTATTTGCCAGTCTTTAGGTACATTCTTTTGTCCTAACTTAATATGCCAGTCCGCACTAAATAAAATCTGTTCCATAAATTAATAGTCTCCAAATAAAAAGGGGCATTACGCCCCTTTTTATAGTACCTTTTATAATTTAAAAGGGGATATCGTCGAACTCAGGCTTATCTGGTGAATCTAAGTCATTAACTGCATCATTGTCTGACTCTCCTGAGCCAAAGAATACTTGTTGGATGTATTCTTTTTGTTCTTCAGGAGTTGGGCGTGGAACCAGAGTATCGATATCTGGCATATTTGCCACCGTTTCTCTTTCTTCGTCTGTAAGCGCACGAGTTTTACAACGTAGGGCCTTAAGTGTATATTCTACATTAAAAGCCTGACTCCCAGTCTTGGCTCTGGTAATAACTGCATCCCACCCATTATCTAGATCAGTTGGATCACCTAAGTCTACAGCTGTTTCCTGAATTTGCTGATACAGCTTTTTCTTCATTGGAATCAGAATAGTTTTCTTAGGGTCTGTTGGGTTAATTGCTCTAACTACATAAGCCCAGGAACACTTTTGATCTGGGAAAAATTCAGCGAACCAGTCTTTCTCCACTCTAGTAAATTTTTCTTTATCACGATCAAAGGCCAAGCACTCAATAGAGATATTATTACCATCAGGAGCAGTTTTCCAATAAACATATCTAGGAACTATGTCCCCTACTAGACGTAGAGTTTGCTCTCCGTCTACCCATTTATACCACTCACCGCCTTTCTGCGCTTCGCCTTTTGTATCATTAAAGCCTTTTGCCATTATACATTTTCCTCATATTTAAAGAATATTTCGTCTTTAGTCACCCGCAAAGCTGTATTCAGTCTAAGTTTTTCTAGAGAATATTTACTTGGCAGGTAGAAGGTTGGTAAGGATTTCTTACCTGATATTTTATACTCCATGTAGCTTCTTAACGAAGCTAACTCTAAATATACATACATTTCACTGTCTGTATGGTTTTTTCTACCGAGTATTAAATCGGTAGGATTAAGAAGAAACGAATGTTTCGTCTTAAATTCTGCTATTCGTTTATACCAGTGCATAGGGGCACTGACGATTTTATCCTTATACTCTAGCATAATTATAATACCGAATAGATCATCGATATGTAGATTGTATAAGGCTTGCCAGTCGTACCTAATCAATTAGAGATACCTCCTGAATTTTATAGTTCTTCTGTAAATAATAATGTAGCCTTGCACCAAATTGAGTCTTACTAATTCTGTCGTTTAAAACTATATCTACTATAACTGGAGGTAGTTTACCGGGGTGATGCCGAGTAACTCGCCCAATTAGCTGCTCTAGCAAAGGGGAATTATTAATTGGCGTACTCAATATTAAGCAGCTCAAAGTATTAATACTAATCCCTTCTTTATAGATAGAGGTTGTTCCTAGTAATGCATCTAGTTCTCTATCCCATACTTTTTTATGTATCTCCTCTCTGTCATTCATTTTAACATACGAGGTTACGACAGCGCTATTTGGCACCGCCGTATGAACAGCATCTAAGAAGGCTAGCCTATCAGATACGCAAAGTACTTGATGCCCCATAGCTATTTGTACATTTATCGTATCTACTACTAGCTGTATATACGCAGGGTTTTTACATAACTCCGTAACTTTGGCAGCCCATTGAGGGATAAACTTATTAATTTCTAAGGGGGAGCGAATTACTAGTATACTTGGCCTAAAGGCCGCGTCAAATTTAGGCTTATACGTTTCAAAGGAGAAATAATCTGAGATTATAACATGCTTTTGGTCCTTTCTTTCTAGCGTGGCCGATAAGCCTATTTTATATCGAGCGTAAGAAGCATCAACGATAGTTTTAAAAGTTGAAGCTGGTACTTTATGGCATTCGTCAACAATTAATAAGCCAAAATTTTTATTATATTGATTGATAACTTTAGACAAAGTCTGGACATTTGCGATAACTACATCTGGTTCCCCATTATAAACACCTGTCCCAATTTTACCCACTTTTATACCAAAAAGCTTCTCAGCCTCCGTTATCCATTGATCTCGGAGGGTAGTATTGTGCGTAACTACTAAAGTTTTTTGTCCTAGTTTTTTAGCAATATATAATGCCGTGAACGTGTTGTGTGTTACAACATAATTATCAGTGAGGTATAGTTTCTCTGGTGAGTCAATTTCAATACACCAGCAATCTTGATGATTTAAGTACTCTACCGATTCTACTCTAATTTTTCTTGTATTGTCATATTGACCTAGCTTAATTCGTTCAAGTTTTCTGGGCACGGAAAACATATTTCTTTTTAGCCCTAGACTTAATCTGCTGGGCCGTACTCTATAAGATACCTGTCCTTCCCGAACTTCTCCTTGATACGTGTAAGAAGTCTGTCGGGTTTGTACCTTGGCTAAACCACCAAAAGAATATATCATTTCACATACGTCCTGCATCAGTTTCTTAGACGTCGTAGAAAACTCAAACGAGGCCGTATTGGCTTCCGCTGATCCATCTGCATCAAATAATCCTTGTAATAGCTGTAATTTATCCTCTAGAGATCCATTCTTATATATCTCAGGGATAAATTTATTTTCGCTTTTTAATCCATGTAACCCCAGGGCTTTTAGCTTTCTGGTTACTTGGTTTACTCTGCCATTCCCCGTTATCCTATAGTCGTAGTTATTAATATGTTTTATACTATGCTCTTCTGGTAAGAGACCCTGTACCTTATCAACAATGAAACTATCTTGGGTAGACAGGATAATAGAATTAGTAGTAAAACCACCATCGCCTATTAAAATACCTACAAGGTAAGGGTGTAATGGTAGACTATTTTCCGTAGAATAGATAGGCTCGCACAGAGGGAAATAAACTCGGGGATTTTTTCTAAGCAGCTGAATTAATTCTTCTGTATCTACGATTGTAGTATACTTCCTTGTGTTTACATATACTGCCCATAAGTGTTCTTTACAAGCATGGACTTCTCTGCCATCATATAAAGTGACTTTATAAATCTCCTTATCCCGATTAAAGAATTTATTAATGACCGTAGCTTCACTATTATCTGGGGTAGTAATAATGTCGCCTACTTTTATGTCCTTCATTGTAGTCCAACCAGAGGGGGTCTTTATTTTGCTATACCCCGGTTGTGCTTTACCCCAGCCCGGTTTCGCATTAACCAGGCAATTATCTGTTACTACGTCTAAAATTTCTTGTTGATCTTCGCGTAGTGTAGCATTTGGTTCTGGAAGATCTACTGGCACTAAAACCCGCTTATCTACAACCTCATAGCCTTTTGGAATTAGATCCGTTCTAGCAACAGGAATAGAAATAACTGTTTTACCGATAACAGCAACGTCGACTATAATTTCTGATCTAGCGCCTCGTCGTTTCGATGGGATTTCGTAGGTGAGTTCCCGCATACATTTAGTTAATAACTCAGGCGTTTGAGTTAAGTAAATTCTATTACTAATTATAGCTTTTCCAGTTGTCATATTTTTCTCCATGAGTCCGCTTTACAGGTATCTACTAATTCATACACTAAGTAATCGTCTTTATGCTCTAATAGCCCTAAACACTTAGGTACCTTGTAAGGTATATAAGGTAGTACAATTGGGCGAATGATGCCTTGGCATTTTATTAAGGTAGTTGAGGGGCCAACAACTTTGAAGTCTGTTACCTTTCGATAAATAAGGGAGACTCTAACTCGTTTTGTATGTTTAAAAATACGACCACTATAGTCAATGTACTGCTTTACTTGATGTTTGTTAGCATAAAGCTCTCCAATAGTATAAAGTGCCTTCGTAAGCTTGTACAGCCGGTATTCTGTATCGTGCGACTTAAGATATTTAGCTAGTGCGCGCCTTCGCGCGCCTAGGTTATCTCCTTCCAAATTTTTATTATCCACTATATAATCAGCACTATCTGTTATTATATAGGTCACATTGTCCCTTGTTTCTATTTTACGATGTGCTCGAATTTGAAATACCGGCCATACAATCTCATGCAGCTGCATCTAACTCATCCTGGAAGGAGTAATCTCCCCCAACCTCTTGGTCTACAGCAATAGGACAGCCAGGAATAGAAACTCCCATATCCGCCTGTACCATAGCCTTCGCCTTTTCTAGGTAGTCTTCCAGATCATCTTTATGTACTACGGCCAAAATAGAGTCGTGTACTAAACCAAAAATTTCTGCACGCATCCCCGAGCGCATAATATACTCTTGGAGATTAATACCAGCAATTAGGTTTATATCAGACGCTACGGATTGTACTAGGAAGTTGATTCCACTTCTTACTTCGTGGCCTTGTACTTGGCGATCATTAGAGAATACATTGCCAAGACGACGCTTGCGACCAAAAATCGAGTAAATATACCCGTTTTCTTTGATAAAGTTTTGATTACTCGTTAGCCATTTTTTCAGTTTAGGAAACTTTTTGAAATAAACACTGATAGCCTGGTTAGCATCATCCAGCGTAAAATTACCACCTTCCGCATTTACAGTATCTGCGACTTTTTGAGGACCACTACCATAAAGAATACCGAAAGAAATCGCTTTTGCTGCTTGTCGTTCGTTAGGGAACAACTTCTGAACGTCGGTTACATCACAAGGTAGATCAAAAACCATGTGTGCGATACTAGAGTGGAAGTCTGCCCCTTTACCTGCTTGCTTGTCAATAAATACCTGCATAAGGTTTTTATCGCCAGACAAAACTGCAGCAACGTACATCTCTGCAGTTCCCAAGTCTTGAGAAACTATCACGTAGTTCTCTGGGGCTTTGATACACCATTTAACCCGTTTATCCTTACGGGGCAACTGCTGCATATTCAGCTTTCCAGAGGAGCTAAGTCTCCCAGAGGTAGTAGTTGTTAAATTATAAAACGTACGTAATCTAGAGTCGGAGTTTAGCCCAATAATTATCTTATCGATATAAGTAGACTTTATCTTTTTAGCCTTCTTATACTCATTAACTAACTCAGCTATTGGATGCTGCTTAGCAAGCTCCTCCAGAACTTCCGCATCCATAGACCATTCCCCAGTATCTGTTTTCTTCTGAACTTTCTGTAAATCCATTAAGCTATAAAATAGGTAGCGCAATTGAACTACAGAATTCGGATTAAACTTGGTCTCTAGAATCGACTCTAATTTTACGACCTCCGGATACTGGTACATCTTCTCTTCTAACTCGAAAATATCCTTCTGTAGTTCTTCTTGCACTACTACTAATCGTTTGCGAGAAAATGGTACTCCATTATCCTCAACAGAAACTAGGAACTTAATCCCTTGCTTAATCATTGTATAGGATTTGATTAGTTTAGGGTTTTTATTAATTAAGTCCTTAAACTTCTCATATAGCAATAATGTTGCAATTGTATCCATCGCAGCATATTTATACATAATATCAAAGGGGATTAGGTCATAAGTAAACTCACTTAGCTTTGTTTGATTGCTTCTATTGGCACAATAACTACGTTTGAAGTCATCTAGTTCTCGGTCATAGTCACCCAAGTCTGTGTACTTGATAGCCAAATCTTTTAGCCCATGCGTACCCTGAGATTCATCTAGGATATAGTGCATCGCCATCGTATCTTCGAATCCACCTACCTCAGTTGTACGAGCCAGATCAAAGTTAATACCAAAATGATAAGCGAGCATATGCATATCAAATTTGGCATTATGAAAGACTATAAGATGTTTACATACTATCTCCTGTAAGAGAGAAGAGCAGAAATCATCAAAAATATCAGCACTAAGGTAATACCCTGTATCCGTATCATACGCAATACTAATCCCTAATACATGCCCATCACGAGCGTATAATGCGGAGGTTTCCGTATCCAACGCGACAGGACGAGAGCTTAGACTAAGAATCTTCGTTAGGAGGTCAACCGCGTCTTTAGTGTCTTGAATAGGGACGCAATTTTTTACTACCGACTCCTTTTTAGTTCCTGCAATATACTCTAAAATATTTTCTGCTGCTTTATCAACGGCCCCTTGCATCTGCGGTTTAAAAACCAGCATTGCTGGGTCAATAATCGGTAAAAACTTTTCTTCAACCAGGTACCCTTGGTGTGATGAAACTGTAGCTCTAGGAGCAAAGAATTTAGTAGCATCAGCCCCTACAGTTATAATAAACTCATAAGCATCTTTGTCAATCTGAATATCAATGTCTTTCTTTAGTAGCTTTTTTACAGACTTACCTGTCAGATGATATTCGTCAAACTCTAATCCTGGAAAAAGCTTACTATAGTTTGTCCCTCTAGGGTATTTATCAACTATCGCCACTTTCATAAATATACTCCTTTAGCTCTTGAACTTCTTCTAGTGTTAGATTACCGGGGTCTTTATCCCCTCGAATTTTAGGCCAACTAACCCTCTCCATAATAAAGAGGTCATCTAATAATTCACACATATTGTCTGCTGATTTCTCAGCTCCGTCATCAAATAGTACATAGACTTTCTTTACGCCTTGGATTTTGATAGGCATAAACTTTTGTCTATTTGCATATCTGACATGTTTCTTTTTGGAATCACCCATAGATTTTCCAAAAAGACAAACAACATTGCGTAGTCCTTTATCGTATAAGTTTAGGAAGTCGAAGATACCTTCAACTAAAATTAAGGAATCTCGATACACATTTATCTTAGCTGGGAATAAGGGTAAATCTACACCGGAAGGATATACTAAGTATTTAGCCCCTTGATCAGAGAACACTAATCTACCAATCATTCCATGAATTTTCCCAGAAATATCTGTAATAGGAAATAAGATTCGTCCGTCAAAATCGTTATGTAGAAAAGCCCCAAATTCAGCATAAGTTTCAACAGATATATTTCTGTATCTTTGCTTAAATGGTTCTGCTCCGAGAGGAATGAGTACTTCATTAAATCGGATTCTTCCAATTTTCTCTTTCATTTGCTGAACTCTAATATCTACTAGGTTTATTGCTTCTCCAAAGTGGGAGAAAAGATTTCCTTTAAATGAACAAGCGAAACAATGAAACCCTCCAGTTAAGCGGTCAACACGCATTGATGGATTACTATCATCATGCTTAGGGTTTAAGCAGTGTACTAGTAAATCTTTTCCTGCACGTTTAAAGTAAATACCTTTATCACGTAATAATTGCTCTACTTGCATAATAAGTTACCAAGGAATATCGTTAGTTGGTTCAGAAGGTTTTTTCTTTTCAGGTTCTGCTTCTTCTCGGTTTAGAGGTACTTTAGTATCGTCTGGATCAATTCTCAGCGTTTCCTCGTCTACTACAGAGGTAAATTCAAATTTCTTCATATTCCTAGTTTTATCACTTTTAAAGGTGATAAGCTCAGGCTCTCTAGAAAGTACCATTGCAATATCGACCGAATCTAAAATACCTTTTGAGAATCTAGCATTACCCGTACTATCTACCTGATAAGGAGCCGCAATAATTAAATCATATTTTCTAGCAAAACTTTTTAGCTTTGCTGAGATAGCAATCTGCGTTTTCCATTCATATTTGTCGGGAACATCAATCTGATTAAGGTAATCGACTACTACTAGCTTTAACCTATCGCCTTGTTGCGCTTTGAACTTCTGGATAGTTAGATCAATATTAGCTAGACTCAGATTTTGATTATCAACTATAATTAGCCTATTATCTGTTAATTCTCGCGTATGCCGAAGCGCAGTTTCAAATTTTCTATAGTCTCTATCTAGAAGGAATTCCTCTAAAAGATCAGTACTATCCTTAAACATTCCTGCTCTTGTAATAGCTATCTTTTCTAATTCGTCATCAGTTAGTGAAGCTTTGGTGATGTGACTTAATGGGACTCCACTTAGAATCGCTAGATGTCGGTTAAAGCACTCTCGTGCTCGCATTTCAATAGAGAAATAAATTGAGGAACCACCTTGCACAACCTGTTCTGTAGACAGATTCATGCAAACCATGGATTTCCCCGTTCCTCGGTATCCTCCAATAGTTAGAAATTCTGTAGGAGACATACCACCAATTTCCGCATCGAATGTATTATTAATACCTAGAGGCATTAATCGCAAGTCTTCTCGTTCTTGGATCAGTTCAATATCACTCATTAATACGATTTCTTCGGAAGATAGAGTCTTTTCTTCAAGATTTAGAAGAACTTGACCCAGAGCTTCTTTGATTTCTTCAGATTCAAGATTATGGATTTCATCCAAAAACCCGTCTAGTTCTTTTAAGGTTTCTTCTTGGGTGTACTCATTGACTAATGCAGTTACAACTAGATCAATACTAACGTCAATATCTTCAATGAGTTTTAAAGCTTCTAGTGAATTTTGTAGGGTGGGGTTTCTATTTTTAAGAAGTAATTCGTCAAAAGACGGAAGATCACCATGATTAATATAGAATTTACTTAATGCTCTATAAATAGTAGCGTATTCTGTCCCAAAGTAGGCTAGCTTGATATTAGCCCAGGCATCTAAATAGCCAGTTTCTTTATTTAGTATCTTATGGAGAACAAGGCCTCTTATATCAATCATGGAAATCCTCAGCTAGAGAACTTATCTTCATTCTCCATAATTACGTCATTTAGGACGTATAAAAATCTTTTGCTAATAGCACGTCGCAGACTTTTTAGCTTTTGTGCATATAGCTCCGGCTGGTCAAAAAATATTAGAGCTTGGTCCTCTGTTAGTACAGAGTCTACAGCGAAATGCACTAAAGATTCAAAAGAGTTACTAATGGGTTCTATTTTTATCTCGCAATTTTTCCCATATGTTCTTTCTAGATTTGTTTCTATCTCACTATTAGTAAGAGAATCAGCATCCTCATACGTAACTGTAATTCGTTTTGTCATATTTTCTCCAGAGCATAAAAAGGCGGAGTAACTAAACAGCTACCCCGCCTTGTTAATGAGCCAAGAATTATTCTTTAGCTTCAGCCAGTTTGGCTTTCTTTTTTGCCCCATCATAGTCTTTGGCAGTTAGGCCGCGACGGGTCAGCATGGTTTTAATACCACGCTCTGACTTTTCAGTTTTTTCGGCGATCTCGGCAACTGTAAGACCAGAAAGGTCTCCCAGCGCAGCCAGAACGTCTACGTTTTCAACTGCATGCGATTCCTTCTGCTTTGGAACACTCAGGGTAGAGTCTGCGCGAGATAGGGATAGGGCTTTACCGCGAATTGAGTTCAGTTGGCGACCCATAGCTTCGGCAATATCTTCCAGGAAAGCCCCAGCTCTCATCATCTCGATAATTTTAGCTTCTTCTTCTTCAGAGTACTGCTTCGCAACTTCAACTTTAGGGGTTGGCTTAACCTTGTCGAACAGTTCCATTGAAAGCAGCTTACCTTGGATTTGTTTCGCGTTGCGACTACCATTCAGTACTTGCTCTGCAATTTCTGCATAGGTAAATGCTCCGGCGTTGCTCTCAACGAAAGCACGCAGTTCTTCTTCTTCAGCTTCAGTGTAAGCTACGACTTTCTTAGCAGCGATTGATACTGGAGAGTACCCCAGGTTACGCAGCTTAGCAGCGATTGAACGGATTGAAACACCCAGTTGCTCGGAAGCGGCAGCTTGCAGGTCGTTACTAACCTCTACGTTAGTATTTGTGCCTACTAGGCCAACCAGGGTTGCAACTCGATCTTCGGTCCATTTTTGTGTATTACTCATTTATTAATTCCTCTATTTGTTTGATTGATACTATCGGAATATTATATTCCTTAGCTTTAGATAATTTACTAGAAGGTTTATTATCTTCATTTATTAAATAATCTAGGGTTTTCGATACCCCAGACACTACAGTTATACCTAGCGAAGATAGGTGGTCAACTGCTAAACTTCGTGTTTTAAAGTTTTCCAACTTACCCGTCATACATACTTTAATATTTCTACTAGGTTTAGTGTTAACCTTAGAGACGAAGCTAATAGGTAAGCTCTTATATTTTGGATATTCGTATTCAATCCATTCCATAAGAGCTGTCGTAGCTACAGTCCCTAATTTTAACTCTTCACAAACCTCAAAAGTAATTTCTTCCACTGAATTTACTCTGCCTGCCAGCTTCCTGCTGGCAGAAGACCCTATCAACCTTATTGAGAAGGCTGGTAGATATACATCCAGTGTCGTATACTTTGAGTTTTCTATTTCGAGCATTAACTTCTGCCCTAAGGCGTTACCGATAGTAGATACTACTAACGCCTCAGACATATCGTAAATGTCGTTAATGGAACTAAGTTCCAGTTTTTCAATTGTTTTCTCTCCCAACCCTTTAATCTTCATGGTTTTTGCAAAATGCGTAATACGCTTAAACATTGTAGCACTACATGAAGTATTTCGGCAGAAGAGTTGGTCCTCTACTCTGTCTAGCTTTGAGTTACAGGCCGGACACATTTGAATTATCTTTACTTTTTCCATTTTATGAATATATTATACCAAGTTTAACCAGCGAAAGTCAAGAACTATTTTTTAAAGGGTCTAAGGCACCTACGGCCACATGTAAAACTTTTGCAAATTTTTTCATGGTGGTCGGCGCAGGTTAAATTTTAAACTTGTCCTCTAAGTATTTGATAGTAATGTCTCTCA
>JGI10211J34971_10000421_pt1 | contig 34092 bp, 33 predicted proteins | sample Etolagsediment_FD_34971 | JGI IMG/M metagenome (IMG submission 34971)
GAGGCTCAGAACGGAAGGGGTGGAAATATGGCAACTGTGACATTCAAGGGCGATCCGGTCAGCACATGCGGACAGCTTCCAGGACCGGGCGATGATGCGCCGGATTGCACATTGGTGAAGGCGGATCTCTCTGAACTGACCTTTTCGGAACTCAAGGGGCAAAAGGTTGTTTTGAATATTTTTCCCAGCATTGATACACCGGTATGCTCGGCGTCGGTGCGACGGTTCAACGATGCGGCCAGTGGCCTGGACAACACAACCGTGCTTTGCATCTCAGTGGATCTGCCCTTTGCCCAGGCGCGGTATTGCGGTGCTGAGGGGCTGAATGATGTTATACCGTTATCGGCGTTTCGCAACGGGAGTTTCGGCGACAAATATGGTGTGACGATAACTGACGGCCTATTGTCCGGTCTGCTGGCACGTGCCGTAGTCGTGGTAGGCCCGGACGGGAAGGTGGTCTACAGCCAACTTGTGCAGGAGATTTCCGAAGAGCCTGATTATGATGCGGCGCTGGCGGCATTGACGTAGACTTTGCCTGTTGGGGGCAGAGATTTTTCTTCCTGTCAAAGAGTTGATATTAGTGTCTGTCCCGGATATTCCGGATAGTCTTTTGGTTTAATGTTCCTTGCTGCAAAGGCGGTTTGATATGGTAACGCGGCCCATGCCGATTGCATTTGTCACAATGTTTTTAACCGAAGCATGTAATTTGCGGTGTGATTATTGCTATCTATCCAAACAGCCGCAGCGTATGTCAGAAGATACCGCGCGAAGGACCGTGGATTTTCTTTTAAAAGAAGGCCGCGTCGAGGATGAGAAAGGGGTGGAGATTTGTTTTTTCGGCGGCGAGCCGCTCATGGAACCGGAATTGATGGAAACCATTTGCGCCTATGCGCTGGAGTCGGCCCGGAGAAGGACGTGCCGCATGGGCTTTTCCATGACCACCAACGGGACACTGTTTGACGCGCGGATGCTGGAACTGGTCCGGCGGTTTCAGATTCAGACAACCATCAGTCTTGATGGTGTTAAAGATGTGCAGGATCGGCATCGTAAAACCCGGGACGGAAGCGGTTCGTTTTATATGATTGAAAAAAACTTGCCGTACTTAACGCAGGCCCCGCGGGCCGCGATTCGGATGACGGTCACCCCTGAAACGGTATTTGATTTAGTCAAATCTGTGTCCTGGTGCCGGGACGCGGGATTTAGACAGGTTTATGTGACGCCTGTTTTGGAAGCGGATTGGGGTATGGCGGGTATTTTGGCCTATGCAGACGCCTGGGAGGAACTGTACCGCATGGAGCGTAACGACGACCAAAAGAAAAACCGTTTTCGTGTCGGCAGTATTGATAAATTACACCGCAGATTTCAATCCGGTCAAGACAAGAAATATGGATGCGGAGCCGCGCGATTGGCGGTTGCCGTCGACGCGGCCGGAGATATTTATCCGTGTCACCGGTTCGTCGGGTATTTTAAGAAAGCGCCCGGCACGCGCATCGGGGACATTGTCCATGGATTTGATCATGAGCGGCGCCAGCATTATATTGACGCGAATCTTATTGCTAACCATACGGGCTGTGGTTTGGGGCTGGACCAGAACGCCGCGACGGCTCAGGACCGTCCTTGTTCCGACTGTCTGCTTGCGTGGTCGTGTTCGGGCAGCTGCATGGCCGTGAATCAATATGTGACGGATGACCCCTCGCGTCCGCCGTCCATTGAACGTGTTTTCGCGCAAATTCACACGGTTATTCATTTGCGGAATATGCCGCAAGAGCCGTTAAAAACATAAGACAACAACGCGTTAAGAGGAGGAGGGCATGAGAGAGCTTAAGAAAGACAAGGCGTATTATGAAGAGCTTGCCAAAAAATTTTTTCCGGGAGAAGGAGGAGAGCTGCCGCCGGTGGATGATATTTTAATCGCGCTGATGATGGCTAAAGGGGGGCGTTTTAAATTGAGCCAGAAACTGCTTGAGCGTATTAAGGCGCGTGAGGAGATGAAGACAGCCGGCAAAAAAGACATCTGTATTATGTGTGACGCGCCCAAGGATGTGTGTGACGCCTGTGATACGATTGATTGTCTTACGTGTGATGAGCCGAACAGGGATACCATTTGTAAAACATGCGACATTCCGGATTGCATTGCCTGCGATGAGAATGAGGATATTTGTAATCAATGCGATATGCCGGATTGTTTTCCAGGTATTGCGCCGGATATTGTTTAGAGGAACGGAGACGTGTTAGGTTGTGAGGTCCCGCGTGAAATATGAGGGGAAGGCATCTTTATTCCTGTCAACAATGCGATAGGGCGTCTGTCCCGGATATTTAGATTGTCCCGATTTATGAACGTCAGCAGAGTTCTTGATGCTATTTTGAGATTAAAGAATGGGCTCCGTTCCGTTTTCTTTGATAGAATGAATCCGCGTTTTTAGCACAGGGGTTTGACCGGAAAGGGTGATTTTGTGACTCAAAGGGGATCGACGGGCCGCTGAAAGAATTTCAGACCGGAATCCCTGCGCTGAGAAAATCAAATTCGTTTAGAAGGGATAGGGATGCGAGCAACTATTATTGTCGCAGTTTTATTGGTAAGTGTTGCGGGGTGTTCCAGGGGTGTTCAAAAAACGGAGCCGGCTGCTCAAAGCGAAGCGAATCCCCTCAGAGACAGCATGGTCAGGACCGCATCGTCCCGGCCGGCCTTGCAGGTATCGGGTGTTATGATCTCGGATAAGCCCAGCGCGATCGTCAATGGAAATATTCTGGGTGTGGGGATGGAAATTAACGGGGCGGTTGTGAAAGAGATCAGTGGTCATGGGGTGGCATTTGACTTTCAGGGGGATATGTTTACGGTAGCCCTCAATAATACGGCAGATCAAAATGGTGCGGTATCCGGGCCCCGGCCGGATCAGCAACAGAGTCAAACATCTGAAACAGAATCGCCGCAAGGGAATGCGTATCAAGACCATCTGCGCAAGGCCGGCGCATATGTGGCAGGTGCCCAGGAGATTGTTCGGCAAAACAGGGTTATGGCGATCAAAGATTATGATGCGGTTCTTGCGTTATATGATGAAGGGCAAGCGGAGTGCCGGACGGCTTTGGAGCAAGCCCCTGTCGATGTCCGGGGGTCGATCAGAAAACTGCTTGCGTCTATCCGGAATGATCGTCAGATATTTCTTGCGGCAAAGTCCGGGTTGAGCCGCCGTATTCGTGAGGCTATTGATCAGCACAAATTGACTTTTGGCATGACGGCTTCAAATGTGAAACAGAGTATTGGGAGGCCTGACCGCATTCAGCGTTCAGGAGATGCCGATCGGTATTTTGAGCAATGGGAGTATGAAGAGCGTGACGGTGTGATCAGCAAATGTTTGTATTTTTATAATGAAATTTTTGTCGCGCATAAGTAGGGTCAGGTCGACGCACAGAGTTTTGAGATCGTTGAGAGTCTGCCGTGTTATGTTGTAACGTTTGATCTTGTTGCCCGGATGCGGCGACGGCGCCGAGGCAAAGGCGCGGGGCGTTTATAAAAAGGAAAAGGCCATGGAGACCAAAAAAATTCTTATTGTTGAGGATGATCAGACCACTGCGGCGTTTTTAGACGCGGTTTTAAAGAAGGAAGGCTATGATGTGGTTATTGCTCATAACGGACGCATTGCCCTGTCTCTTTTGGACGGCATGAAACCGGATGTGATTATTTGTGACGTCATGATGCCGGAGGTCAATGGTTATGAATTTTTTAAACAGGTTCGGGGGAATTCATCGACGTCGGAGATTCCGTTTCTTGTTTTAACCGCGCATACTCAGATCGGCGAGGCATTCGGGGAGCTTGATATTGAGGCGATGCTCAATAAGCCGATCAATACCCAGGAATTGCTGGAAAAGCTTCGACTGTTTGTTTCCTATGGAAAAAAGGCGGCAAAATTTATGCCCAATCCGGCGAGACAAAAAAAGGTCAAACGTCTCCTTCTTTTGATTGCGGCTGTGACCGCGGTGATATTTGTGGCTGGAGCGGGATTGTTTATGTCTTTGACCGCTCAGGTCAGCACAGGAGAGGATTCTGCGGTTGCGGACCCCATGGAAACGGCGCCATAAACAGGGATTGCGCCACGGGAGTTGCGTTGATTTTTAAATACAGGGGCAGCCTCCTGACCGAAAGGTTGGGGCGCTGCCCTTTTTATCCCCCTGTGCATAAGACCCCCCGGGTTTTGTGGGGGGATGTCCGCCGGAGGTGGATCCGCCTTTTTTTTGGCAAATTTTGAGAGATTCGCGGCATAGAACAACGAACGGCAATCACGCTGCTCATTGGCGAAAAGGAGGACGCTATGCCCGGATTATGGAAAACCCCCTTTATTATTATCATGGCCTTGCTCTTGGCCGGATTGGTCGACGCCCCGGCGCAGATCGCGTCGATCGACAGTATTCCCCCAAAAATTGAAATTGTCTCTCCTGATCCCGAGGCGGGAGCGCGTCCGGTGGTGGATTCTTCGCAAGGGTTTACCGTCACGGCGCTGGCCTATGAGGCTGTTCCGGTCTGCGCGCCCTGGCACAATCAATTATCCGGAGTGGACAGTGTGATCGGCCGTGTCTATGACCTTGCCCGGCAGGATTACCGTCTGACGGATGTTCCGGCGCGCTATAATTCCGATTCCGGATTGTGGGAATTTGCCATAGGGCCGGAATTTCTGCCCAAAAATTCCGCTGTGGTCATCGGTCTGCAGGCCCGGGATCAGCAAGGCAACGTCAGCGACTGGTCCTATCTCAAGGTTTATACCGACACCGATGTCGTCGGGGAGGTTCCGCCCGGTCCCAGCCGGGTCTTTCTTGAAGACGGCCGTTTGATGGTTCAAAGGCGGCTGCCCGGCGGACAGTTGGATATTGCCCGCAGTATTATCATCCAGGGTGTGACCTGGATGCCGGCTACGGTCGCGCCGGATTGCGGTCCGGATTTTTCCGCGGGCGCGCATGCGGATTCGGTGCCGTATGGATTTTTCTTTGACGGCAGTTGGCGCCTGCCCGGGCCGCAGGGTCATGAACTCATGGCGCACTGGACCAATCAACAATTTTCCAGCAAATATCTGATTGATATCCCGTTGATGAAAAAACTGGGCGTCAACACTGTCCGGATTTTTGATAATCTCGGGACGGATGCCGCGGCCGCCAAATCCGTACTGGATGAATTGTATGTCAACGACATCATGGTGATCGTTACGGCGGCGTATTCCCTGGAAGAATTACAGGCGGGCCGGCATCGGGATGTCTTGGCGTTGTATCGGGATCATCCCGCGGTTTTGATGTGGTCGCTGGGCAATGAGTGGAATCTGCTCGTCGATGATTTATATGGGGAAGACGGCTGGCTTGCCGAACTTCAGGCCGCCGCCGATGAAATACGCGCCGCGGATCCGAATCATCTGGTGACAACGGCGGTCGCGGATTTGATCAATGTGGCCGCAAGCCGGGAATATTGCGATCTGGAACTGGGCGATCCGGACTGCGGGATGGATGTCTGGGGATTAAATGTCTATCGCAATGACCGGACGGAAACCGTCTTTCAGGACTGGGCCGACCTCACGGCGAAACCGGTGTATCTGAGTGAATGCGGTACGGATTCGTTTCGTTCGGAATCGTTTAGCGCGGTTTCATGCCAGGTTGGTCCCGGGGGCTGTGCGGTGAATGTCTCGGGCGTCGAAGACCAGTCCATTCAATCCGATCTGGACGCGGCCATTTGGGCGCAGATTCAGACCCATCATCCGGATTCCATCGCGCAGGACAGTTTGCGCAATGTGCTGGGCGGGATCATTCACAGTTTTAATGATTCACCGCTGAAATCCGGAAATTATCACGTCGCTATGGGCGGACTGATCGACTATGACGGGCCGGATAACCGAAATCTGACGATAGATGATGATACCGGCTATGATGAATATAATCCCGAGGGCTTTGTTATGCCCGGGTCGCATCCCGACGGGGTGTCCAATGAAGAATATTACGGGCTGGTCGACAGCGCGCGCACGCCCAAACAGGCCTTTGAGGCGATGCGCCGGCTCTGGAATCCCGAACCGGAGTTCGCCGTCCTGAGCCCCGGGGAGGGGGAACGGGTGCCGGTCAAACAGGATCTGGAGGTAAAGATTCAGGCCCCCCATCCGGCCGGAGGGTATCAGGTGGAGGTGTCGCTCAATGTGACGTTATATCAGCGCCCGGGTTACGGCAGCACCGGTTACACAGAAGTCTACACGCGCCCGAGTCTGGTTATCCCGGTGGAATATGATCCGCAGACGGATCGGTGGCGAGCGCTGATCCCGGCGAGTTATACGACAGAATCCTGGGCGTATGTTTATTTTACACGATATTACTGGGACCGGTTTTTTGAAGCACGCCTGTATAAAGACGGCGAACTTCAGGAGACGATTCGACGGGATCTGATTCCGGATTATGATAATGAACCGCCGGTGATTGAACCGGTTTATCCGACGGGCAATGATAGGGTTGCGGCGGGACAGGATCTGGAAGTGCGTTTTCGGGCCGATGACGCGCGCAGTCATCTGGCGCGGGTTCGGGTGTTGTCTTACGGCGGGTATCCCTATCATTATCCGCAGTTTTCCGAGGATGCGACGTGGGACAGCACCGCGGGCATGTACACGGCAGTGATCCCGGGCAGCAGGATTAAACATTATGATACCAATCCGTTCGGCGCGGGCGACTGGAATACCATGCTCAAAATTGTTGTGACCGACGATTCACCATATGAGTTGGGAAATACCGCGCAGTATTTTGAGGAGTTGAATGTTTTTAACCGGACGCCGATCGACCTGGGTGTAACATCATCCCGGGAAGCGGGAAAGGTGATGATTGAAATGCGCAAAGATCAGGAGGCTTTTTATTCAAAAGAATCTTATCATGGCCGGGGATTTAATTTTGCGCTCATTGATCCGCAGAGTCGTGATGTTGTCGCGGTCCGGCAATATGACACATTCTATTGGCCGCCGGAGGATATGCAGGAGGTTAAAGATCAATGCGCAGTGCTGCTGGCGGATGTTGCGGCGGTATGTCAAACGAATGCCCAACGAACACCGGAGGAGCGTTTGATTGTTATGGCCGGCGTCGGTGACACGGCCACGCCGTATTGTTATAATGCCGGGGATAATCCGGAGTGCAAACTTCAGGAAGGAACCGGTATGGCCGCGATGCAGGACTGCGCCCGGGCGCTGGAGTTGCTGGGTAGTCAGTACGCGCGGAGTATTGATTTTCATGAACCGTGGGCTGCGATCAGTATTCCCGACGGAAATTCTCCGCAATTGATTGATGAGGTCAAGGGCAGCAACGGGCAGGCGGTCACGGCAGCCGGGAGGCTATAAGGCAGGGGAAAAGAAATAAGGAATAAGGTGTAACGAGCAAGGAGCAAGGCGTAAGGGCAAGGAGGCGTTATGGGTCAAAGACAACAGCATCAATGGGGAGTGATTGCGCTGGGCATGGTTATGGGGATGGCGTGTATGACCGCAAGGCCTCTGCCGGCCGATGCCTCGCCTCGCAAGGTTGAGGTGGTTCGGCGAGGACAAGGGGCCTGGGAGCTATTGGTCGACGGACAATCGTTTTTCGTTCAGGGGGTGGTCTTCGGGTTTTCCGTTGTGGGGGATGATCCGGATCTGGGAACCCTGCGAGACTGGAGTGTCCTGGATCTGAACAACAACGGGAAAAATGATATCGCCTATGATTCCTGGGTCGACAAGAATGGAAACAACCGGCAGGATCCGGATGAGCCGGCCGTCGGGGATTGGCAGCTGCTCAAGGACCTGGGGGCCAATACGATTCGGATTTATCAGATGCCCAGCGCGGATGCGCGGGTGGATGGGCTGTATTTTTATCCGGGCGCACGGTTGACCTTTGTCCATGAACCGAATAAAGAGATCTTCCGGGATCTGGCCGGGCGTTACGGGATTTTGACCATCGTGGGACATTTTTTCGGCGAGTGGGGCATCGGTTCAAAGGCCTTGTGGGAGAACGGGACCGATTACACGGATCCCGATCAGCGGGCGAATTTACTGGACTGTGTGCGAGTCATGGTTGAGGAACATAAGGATGAACCGTATACCCTGATGTGGATGCTGGGCAATGAAAATTTTGCACCGCACGATAATGATAACGCGGAGACAGAGGTCGAGGCCTTTTTGAGTCTGGTTAATGAGGCCGCCGGGTTGATTCATGCAATGGATCCGAATCATCCGGTGGCCTTGTGTAATTGGGACTTGGCGAATCTGGAGGAGATCGCGCGCCTGTGCCCGGCTGTGGATATTTACGGTTTAAACAGTTATCGCTGGACGTTTTCGGAGGTTTGGAAACAAGCGCAAGAGATATTGGACCGCCCGGTGTTATTAACGGAATACGGATTTCAGGCCAAACAGCGGTATATGTATGATGAAGGATCCCAGGCCCGGTATCACCGGGACTGCTGGCGGGATATCGCAGACAACCGGTTCGGAGGCCCGGGCCGGGGCAACAGTATCGGGGGCCTGGTGTTTTCCTGGTGCGATCAGTGGTTTCTCGGCGGGGATGCCGCTGTTCATGACAGTGAAGATTTTGCCGGTGTGCCGGGCGCGGAGTGGTACGGGATCACCTCGCAGGGCGATGGAACGCAGAGCCCGTATTTGCGCCGGCTGCGCAAGGCTTATGGAATTTATCAAACGTTGTGGAATGAAAACGGCAAGAAATGATCCGGATCACAAGAACAGGTGTTATGATAAACAGGAGGTGAATATGAAACGTACAATGATAAAACTGAGCACAGGATGTGTGAGTCTGTTGTGTCTTTTGGCCGTGGCCGGCAGTGCTGCGTGGGCCGGGGTCACGGTCGAGAAACAGGCCGACGGATGGCATCTCCTGGTCGACGGTAAGCCGTATGTGATTCAAGGGGTCTGTTATGTGCCGTCCAAGGTAGGGGAGTCGCCGGAGAACAATACCATGCGCGACTGGATGGAGATCGACGATGATTTTAACGGCCGCAATGACGCGGCCTATGACGCCTGGGTGGATAAAAACCGCAACAATCAGCAGGACGAAAATGAACCGGCTGTCGGGGATTTTCAATTAATGAAAGATATGGGGGTCAATACCATCCGGCTGTATCATCACGCCTCGGCCGATCCAGAGGTTCAGAAAAACACGCAGTCGGTGCCGTATCATCATGCGCCGAATAAAGCTCTGCTCAGGGATTTATTTGAGACCTATGGGATCCGGGTCATGATGGGTGATTTTTTAGGGGCCTATACCGTCGGCTCCGGCGCTGCGTGGGACAAGGGCACGGATTATACGGATCCCGTCCAGAAGGCCGCGATGCTCAAAAGTGTAGAGGATATGGTCCGGGAGTTTAAGGATGAGCCGTTTCTCTTGATGTGGGCCCTGGGTAATGAAAACAATCTGGGGCAGTTCACCAGGACCAACGCGGGCACGCAGAGTGAGGCCTATGCGAAATTTGTCAACGAGGTGGCCCGACGGATTCACGAGCTGGATCCGGCCCATCCGGTGGTTCTGGTCAACGGAGAGACCCTGCAGCTGGATGTCTACGCGCAATACGCGCCGGATGTGGATATCATCGGGATTAACTCTTACCGCAATATTCCGGGATTCGGTAATTTGTTTGAAGAGGTTGCGGCCCGGTATGGCAAGCCGGTACTCTTGAGCGAATACGGAACACAGCATCCGGTGATCGCAGAAAAGGTGCTGGATGAAATCAAACAGATGGACGTGCACATGGCCGCGTGGCGGGATATTCAGCGCCACACCGCCGGCGGGGAAACCGGAAATTGCATCGGCGGCTTCGCATCAGAGTGGCTGGATACCTGGTGGAAGAGCTGGTCGCCGTGGAGTCAGGATCTGAGTGAAGATCAATGGCATCCGGAATGGCACGGGATTACATCCCAGGGCAATGGGCAGCGGAGTCTGTTTTTAAGACAATTGAGGCATGTGTATTTCGCCTATCAGAAGGTCTGGGCGCAAGGACAGTCAGCAGAATGATGGTCAGGGGTTTTTCCAATCAATTTTTGAATTGTTTGCTGCGCAGCGGCAGCGTGTGCGCGATCGGTGTTTTGATATGGGCCGGTTCAGCGCACGCGGCCCCGGCGACGGGTGGGGAGAGCCGCATTCCGCTTCGGGATGTGAACGGACTCAGGGCGCAGCGGCCGGAGATTCCGGATGCCGGGATTGTTGAATATGTCCTCTCCTGCTGTCGGCAGAATCTGGGAGAGGGTCACCCGGAGTGCCTGCGGCTTGAGCAGGAGATGGCGCAACGGTATGAAAAGAGCGGGGAGTTGTTAAAAGCCTTGGCCCTTTATGAGGAGATGCTTGATCGGCAGGATCAGACAGACGCACCGAACCGGGCATTGTCACAGGATTTGGTCACGCATGCGATTCGTCTTTACGGACAGTTGCGCATCCCGCAGGCCGTTGTGAAACAGCGTCGGGTCTCGGCCTCGGAGCGAAGAGACATTGCGATCTCTGAGGCCGTCCTGGAACAGCAGTCGAAATTCCTTGGCGAGGATCATCCTTTAATGATGACGTTAAAAGAGCGGGTGGCTGAGGTGCGTGAGGCGATGGGGGACTGGAAACGCACGGCAGAATATTATCAGGAATTGAAGGAATCGTATCTTCGAAAAAATTCGCTGTCTCTGCCGGCGGCCGATATGGCCTTGCGACTGGGCGGACTATATCGGCAGCATCATGATCCGGCTCAGGCCGCACGGTGTTACACGCAGGCTCTGGATATCCTGAACGCGGCGCTGGATCCGGAACATCCGGAAGCGGTTCACGCCCGTCGGGATTTGATGCAGGTTCTTCTGGAGAAGGGTCGTGGTGATGAGGCGCGGTCACTCGCGCCGGAGTTTTATCAGGCGCAGGATTCTTTGATGGAAAAGATTCTGCCGCTGACCTCCGAGCGGGACCGGTTCCGGTATCTGGAGGACAATGACCCCTATGGTCTTCCGGCGGCTCTGGGCGATGTGGACCGCCTGGCGCAGGCGGTGCTGCGTTATAAAGGGTTAGTTTTAGACTCGCTGATTGAGGATTTGCACCGGGCAGAAGCATCCGATAATTCACAGACTCGTGAATTGCTCGCCCAGCGTCGGTATTTGAAAGAACGTCTGGTGAATTACTGGTTCCGTCATATTCATCGTCCGGAACCGGAGCCGCGCGGGTATTCGCGTGTTGAGGCGGATTTGTTGAAGTCCCGGCTGGATAAGGTTGAACGGCGTATCGCCTATCGGCTGTCCCGTCAGGGAATTGTTTACCGGGCCCTTCATGTGGACGTGGCGGATGTCACGGCGCAATTGGATCCCAAAAGCGCGTTGGTGGAGATGATCCGGTATCCCCGTTATGAGCCCGGCGGGCAACGGCAGGATTATTATGGGGCGGTGATCTTGAGAAGGGGGCGACCTTCGGTCTGGGTGGAGTTGGGCCGCGCCGAAGTGATTGATCAGACGGTGCGGTTGTATTATGCCTTGCTGGCGGGGCAGGATCCCGGAGGAACGCCTGACTTGAGTGCGGTGCTGCATCTTTTGTATCGGCAGGTTTGGTCACCGGTGGCCCGGTATCTGGATTCCGGAACACGCACGGTGATGATCAGTCCCGACGGGATGCTGAATTTTGTGTCCTTTGCGGTCCTGCTGGATGAGCGCGACCATTTTCTGGCCGAGCGGTTTAATCTGGCGCATGTCGCCAGCGGGCGGGATCTGCTGAATAAACATCGCAAGCCGGGGGATCAAAGAATGTATATTTTTAGTAATCCCCGGTTTTCCGATGGGGTTTCCGCAGCGGAAGCCTTTGATTCTTTGCCTGGAACAATTGATGAGGCCCGGCGGATCGACCGGCTGGCTCAGCAGTATCATATTCCGGTGCAGCATTTCACGGATCAGGAAGCTAGTGAGGAAAATTTCCGCGGGATTCGTTCACCCTGCATTGTTCATTTGGCCACGCACGGGTTTTTTGATGATGAGACCTCCGGCCGGGGGTTAACCTTATCCCGGTATCCGGTGAAATTACTGCGGGATGACGCGGTGCGGGGGCGAGATCCCGATGCGGTGTTTGAACGGTTTCGTAATCCTATGCATAACAGCGGTTTTATTTTGGCCGGCGGGTCTCAGCCGCAGGCAGAGGAGTCGTCACGAGACGACGGGGTAATGAGCGCAGAGGAAATCAGCCTGATGAATCTTGACGGAACCTGGCTGGTGGTGATTCCGTCGTGTTACACCGGTTTGGGAACGGTGCGCTCCGTCGAGGGGTTGATCGGACTGCGGCGCGGATTTTTGATGGCCGGTGTGCAGCATATGCTCACGGCCCTGTGGCAGGTGGATGATGCTTCGACGACACCGGGCCTGATTGAAGATTTCTATCGGGTTTTGTTTGAGACACATGATCCGGTGGCCGCGTTGTCCCGGGCGCAGCGAAACTGGCTTATTAAACTTCGTCGGGCGCAAGGCGTGGAACAGGCGGTGCGCAAGGTTGGGCCGTTTATTTTGATTTCACAATAAAACCGGGGATCAATTTTATGACAGCGGATTTTGGGAATGATGAGACAGCGCGGACAGGTCGGGGCGCGGCGTGCCCCGATGAGATCCGCCGGATTCTGGACCGTCAGGACTGGACGGATTTGCTGCCGCGGCTGTTGAAGTTCAGTCTGTATCTGATCCGTGTGCGCCGCGGTGCTGTTGCGGCGGGTCATGTCTCGGCGGGCAAGATGGCCGAGGATTATGTGATGGACGCGGTGATGAAGGTCTATCAGGGGAGGCGTCGTTGGGATCCCGGGACCTGTCCGGATCTCTTGCAATTCTTGATCGGGGTCTTGCGAAGCACGATCGGTCATGAGGCGCGCAAGATGGAACACCGCAGCCTGGTTTTTTGGGATCATCCGGAGGAGGCATCCGGTCCGGCCATGATGCAGGTGTCGGATTCGCCGGAGGAGCAGGAGACGATGATGTCGGGATTTTTAAATTTTCTTGGTCAGGAAGCCGATCTGATTGCCTTCGCGCGTTGTGCCGCCGATGGCCTCAAACCCCGGGAGATTGCACAGAGGATGAATCGTTCGTCTGCGGAAATTTATAATATTCGCAAGGTGGTCAAACGCCGTCTGGCGGAATTTTTAAGCAAACGATCCGCGGCGGCAGGAGGTGGAATATGACAGAACAGAAAAATAATTCATGGCGGAATTTGATCCGGTCGGTGACGGATGAATCGTCCGAAATCGCAGAGACCCCGATTGATGAGATTCGATCGGAGTTGGCGGAGGCGGGTATCGACACGCAGACCTTCTTGCAGCGGTTTGAGCGTGAGCGGGCGAGTGTGGAAGAAAACAGGGAAAACAGGGGAGGGAGCCTTAATAGTTTAAGTTTGATTCAGACCGTGCTATCAGGGCTCCGCATTCTATTTTCGTCCCGTCTTCGGGTGCCGGCAGTCGCCCTGGCCGGCGCGCTGGTCTTGATAGTTATCGGCCGGCAACGGTGGACGCCCCCAACACCGCAGGGACCGGCGGTGTATCGGGCGGGGGACCATGTTAAATTCGACCTGCGCCTCGCGGATCTGAATCAGGTCCTGGACCAGGCAATCCAGCGCCGGGACTATGTCGCGGCGGCGGTCACCGCCGGGCAGGTGCTTGAATTGATGCGGACCACGGCCGGCGAGCGGCATCCGGATACCGCCCGGGCCATGAACAATCTGGCGTTGATGTATAAAAAGACCGGACGAATTGAGGAAGCGCGCCGACTTTATGAAGAGGCGATCACGATTCAGACCGCGGTGCTGGGCGCGGATCATCCCGAGACCCGGGTCACACGCGAGAATTTGCAGAAAGTAGAGCACTGAAAATTAAGGGAAAGTAGGGGACGGAGCCCCATAATATGTTAAACTTTAAGAGCCTTTTATCATTCAGGGAATACGGCCTATGACCTGCCGATATGCGACCACACATCGTCTTTGTTCCGTTTTGTTAAGTCTGATATTGTTTGGAACATTCGCCGTTCCTGTTCAAGCTCAGAGTGCGCTTGATTTGCCGGCCCCGGGAATGCCTGTTTTCGGCAGCCCTGTTTCTTCACCGGTCCTGCTTAAAGGTATGCGCATTTCCTCCGACAATTCGTTGCAATTGGATTTTATTGTGGATACCGGCCAGCAGCATCTCGAGGGTGAGGATCTTCGGGCGGAGGCGGACCGGATGCTGCAGTATTTTTTGACGTCTTTAACAGTCCCGGAAGACGAGATGTGGGTGAATCTGTCTCCGTATGAAGCAGACCGTATGATCGCCCGGGGTTTGGGGCAAACAGAAATGGGCCGGGACCTGTTGGCGCAGGACTACCTTCTGAAACAGTTTACGGCGTCATTATTTCATCCCGATTATGAGCCGGGCCGGCGATTCTGGTCACGGATACGTCAGGTTCTTGAAGAGACCTATGGTACAAGCGATCTGCCTGTGGATACTTTTCACAAGGTCTGGATCGTTCCGGAACATGCCGCAGTTTTTGTTCATGACCGGAATGTCTGGGTGACGGATAGTCGTTTAAAGGTTTTGCTGGAACAGGACTATCTGGCGATGGAGACCCATGCTGATACGGGGAGCGCAAAGAATCGTCAGGGTTCGGATCTGCGGAAATCCGCTATCCGGGAATTGGCCGCGGAGATCATTCGGCAGGATATCCTGCCGGAGATTGAGCGGGAGGTTAATGAGGGCCGGGATTTCGCGGCGCTGAGGCAGATTTTTCATGCCATGATTCTGGCGGTCTGGTACAAACAGAATATTCATCACGGGGTTTTGGCCGAGCGTTTCGTTGATCAAAATAAAACAGACGGGATTCAGAATGGTGCCCGAGGGGAAAGTGCGGAAATCTATCAACGGTATGTCACGGCGTTTCGTCAAGGGGTGTTTCGATTTATTCGTGAAGAGCGGAATCCGGCGGTGACAGAGGTTGTTCCGCGTTTGTATTTTTCCGGCGGTGTTCAAGGGATAGAGCAGGTGGATGCGGCCGGACTCGAGCGACGTTCATTGCCGCAAATGATGAATCATATTTTCAGACGTTTCGCGGGAGGGGTTGTGCTGATGACCGCTCTCTTCGGGCCGCCGGGTCTGGCGGCCCCGTTGGTCAGGGGTGTGGCCGGGGAGGCGGCTCGTCCTCCGGTCGAATACCAGCAAGAGAATCCGCTGCGCTGGTCTGACGGGAACGTGATGCTGGGGGAGCATGAGCCCGGGGTTGCATACAGCAAGGATGCGGACCGATCGTATCAAAAATTACTTAAGGAAGATGCCCGTCGGATCGCTGCGGCCGGATTTAAGGTGGTCAAGGTGTATGTCTCACAGATAGATGATATGAGGGAATTGGAACTGGTCGCGAAAGGGATTTACAGGAATCACGGTTTAAAGACGCTTGCTGTGTTTGTTCCGCCCGTATCTCGGTCTCATTATGAACGCAATGATCCGGCATTGAATCAGGTGATCGATGCCTTCGTGACGCATCTGGCCCGGTATCCCTGGGCGGGGATTCAGCTGGGCAATGAAGAAAATCTTTATCTTGCCGGCGATGGGGCCCTGGCCGGCGATGAGTGGCGGATCCCGATGGCGCGGGAGGCGTATTATCAGTATTATGATATGCTGGCCGGGCTGATTAAAGACAAACTGCCCGATTCGGAAAAGGGCAAGCCGGTCTTGCTGGGACAGGGGGCCCCGGTCGGATTTGATCAAATTGACTGGCTCCATGACGTGCAAAAGAATTTCAGGCTGATTGAGGCCATGAAACATATTGACGGCGTTGCTGTGAATTTGTATTTAAACTCTCCGGAGATGTATGACCATGCTGTCTCATACTGGAGTCAGCGGTTCGGCAAGCCGCTGGTGATCGGCGAGTTCGGCAGGTCGCGGCATCGATCAGGATACGCGGATCAGCACCGCTTTAATCGGGATGTCTGGACGGTGTTGACACATCAGATGAGGGAGAACCGATTGGGCGGAGCGGTCGTATTCGCGTGGAATGATAAGAAAGAACCGGCGGCCGGAACGACAGCGGCATATGCAGATTATGATCGAACGTTTGGAATAAGGAATCCGTTATCTGAGCAAGACGGGCCTTATTATGGGAGGTCGCGCGCAGGCGAGGCTGGGGCGCTTTTGCCGGCGCAATATTCTCTGCGCGATGATGTCTTTTGGCAAGCGGCTGGAAATCCAGGGATCAATGCCGGATATTTTTCATGGTATGCGGCTCAGAAAATGACCGATGCCAAGGCACAACAAAACGAGAAGACGGCGGTTTTGAAACAGGCACGGCAAGACGGGCGGATTTTATCTGATGGCGACATTCAGCAGTGGCATGATTTGAACTTTGCGGGGGCCGCATTGTATTACCAGGCGGTCACAGCTCTTTATAATGAGGATTGGCCTCGGCTGAAGGTCTTATATAACACATTTTATCAAAATTGTTCCGGGGCAGAGGTGTATTATGGCGAGGGAAGCTTTTGGTCGCCTTTTGAAAAATTGAGAGAAGAGATCCGGGTGGTTGAGCGGACCGTTGTTAATGACGACACGAAACATTTTTTAGGCGAACTTCTAAAAAATAGCCCGTGGTCTGTCCAGGAGCATGTCCGGAAACGTCCGCGAGATACTATCCGGTCTCCGGAGAAAGAGGGAACGGATCAGGCTCAGTCCGTCTTGCCGCAAGGCCGGGAATCGGCCCCCGGAGGGATTGATTTGAATGCCGGGCTGCTGGATTTGGACGCGGATGGCAGCGCCGGTGATTTTTCAGTCTTTTCGGAGGGTGAGGAGTCCGGGATCGGATCCGTTGAGGGCCTGGCGCCGCTCATTATTCAGATGATCCCGGTAAACAATTTTCCGTTATTGTTTGGAGAGACGTCTGATCAAAGTAGCGAGCAGCCGGTTTCGTGATGCAGGGAGGGCGTTCTCGCTGAAAGAAAGGACAGATGATGAGATATTCAAGTCGATATCACAGGGACGTGGCCGGAGTTTTGGCAGCATGTCTGTGTGCCGCATGGATGCTGTCTGCGCCGGCGTCAGCGCGGCAAAACGTGATTCCGGAATCGGCGCAGAAAGTCATGGATCGGTATGTCGAGGCGTATAATCGTCAGGATTTTGTCGCCATGTATCGGGATATGTCAACGTCCCGGTTAAGATCCAGCCGGGATTTTGCCGCGTACCGCGCGCTCATGCAGGAGATCTTTCAGCGCCTTGGCCCGGGTCTCTCACACGAGATGACCTGCCTGATCGAGGATGAATATCATACACAGTTTGATTTTTATTTTTACCGGGCGCAGTATCAGGTGCGGTATCAGAAAGGACAGGCGGTTGAGCGCATTGTGCTGGTGCAGGATAAAGATACCTGGCAGATTGACGGGCACGCGATCCTTGTTGATGATGAGGTGCTGTTCGCGCAGGGAAATCTTTATAACTTTGACGCGGTTGATATGGTGGAGGACTCCATGGCGGCGCATCCGCAGTTGGCCGCGCCGTTCTTATGGTATTCCGGATATTTGAAGGATTCCCGAACAGAGTATTTAGCCGACTTATCCGGAGAGAAAGAGAAGAAAGAGGCTTTTGAACGGCGGCGTAATTTTTTGGATTTGGCCCGGAAGGGGAAATTTGAGCAGGCGCGTCGTCATTTGCCTGAAGATGAGAGCATCGATCAGTATCTGGACGCGGTTGATGCGGGACGTATTCAGCCTGAGGCGGCGATGGCAATGTATGATTGCATGTATGCCTTTCAGGTTGAGGAAGATCCGGTGAGGGCCCGGGCTCTTGGTGAGAAGGCTATCAAGCTGATGCCGCGTGAGATCGGGGCAGAGTCTTATATGTTTCTGGCCATGATGCAGATGAGCGATGATGAGGATATCCCGTCAGCCATAGAGATGGTCAGACGGGGATTATCGCTGAATCCCGGTGACGGGAATCTCGAGCGCGTTCTCAAGTGGCTTGAAATGTTGGAACAAAAAGTTCTGCATGGAGAGTTTGATGAACCGTCACAACAGGAATTGGAATCCGCTTGGGGCAAGCCGGTTTATCCCGGGGATTATTCCGGTCCGGTGGAACGCCGGCATTCCAATGGGCAAGTGGCTTATATGGCGCAGGTGACGAATGGGATTTTGGAGGGCCCCTATACGGCATACTCTCCTGACGGGGTTTTGGTATTGGAGGGGTCGTATGTGAATGGCGTCCAGGATGGCCTGCAGCGGCAATATAATAAGCAAGGAACCATGGTGCGGATGCGAGTCTTTGATCAGGGCCGCCAGGTTCAGGACCGTCACTACGATGATACAGGCCGGCTGGTTTACCGTTTCGAGCTTGTGTTGATAAAATAATAAAAAGGAAGCATGTTTTTTGGAGCGCCGTAGTCTGCAGAGTGGCGGGAGTCCCCGCACACACCCGGCGGGCAGGTGAGAGTCCTGGATCAGCAAGCGCATACGCGCACAGGGGCAAATGAGCACAGGAATAAAAGAGAAGAGAGGCTGGAGCAAAGAGAAGAGAGACTGGAGTAAAGAGAAGAAAGGTGAAAAGCCGCAAGGTCGTAGAGACATAGAGGCTCAAGGCGACCCAAATCTCGAATCTTACAAATCAAGAATTCTATTGCAAATATGTAATAATTATGTTATTTTTAATGCATGATTAAACGATTTTTAACGCCATATCTTGAAAAATACGCAAAATCTTATCCTGTCATCACGTTGACTGGCCCCCGCCAGTCCGGCAAAACGACCTTGTGCAGAGCGGTCTTTCCTGACCATAAATATTTTTCTCTGGAAGATTTGGATACGCGCCGATTTGCGCAGGACGATCCCCGGGCCTTTTTGGCGGAATGCCTGCGCGGCAAGGGAGCGGTGATTGATGAATTTCAGAAGGTTCCGGATCTGCCGTCCTATATTCAGGGAATGGTGGATCAAGATAAACACAACGGGCGGTTTATTTTAACCGGAAGTCAGCAGTTTTTGTTGATGAAAAATGTCTCCCAGTCGCTGGCCGGTCGCACGGCATTGGGGACATTGTTGCCGTTTTCCTATCAGGAGATTTATTCTCCGGATGATCAGCCGTCTCTGGACAAGGTGCTATACACGGGATTTTATCCCCGGATTTTTGATCAGGGGCTTTCGCCGACCGAGGCCATGCGCTTTTATGTCAATCTGTATGTGGAGCGGGATTTTCGGGATATGATTGAGATCCGCAATCTTGCGGCGTTTGAGATCTTTTTGAAACAATGCGCGGCCAGAACCGGCCAGATCCTTAATATCTCCGGTCTGGCCAATGACTGCGGCCTCTCGCCGAATACGGCCAGGTCATGGATTTCCGTTCTGGAAGCCGGCCAGATTATCTATCTGCTCAGGCCGCATTATAAAAATTTTCGCAAACGGTTGATCAAGTCTCCGAAATTGTATTTTTTGGATACAGGCCTGGCAGCTTTCTTGCTGGATATGAAAGATGAAACACACGTCAAAAACAGTCCCTTAAGAGGGGCGCTGTTTGAAACTCTGGTAATCAGTGAGGTTGTGAAGGGATTTTATAATCGGGGGGAGTTGCCGCCGATGTATTATTTTCGGGACAATGTGGGGCATGAGGTCGACCTGCTGATTGAACAGGACCGCGCCGTGATTCCTGTCGAGATCAAGGCCGGGACAACACTGCGGGAGGATGTCTTCAAGGGGGTTGATTATTACTGCGGTTTAAATCGGGAGTCTCAGGGCAAGGGTGTTGTGGTTTACGGGGGCGATGAGAATCAGAAGCGGACGCGCGGTCGGATTGTGAGCTTTCGGTCGGCGGGAAAGGTTCTGGGTTTTTAAAGGAAGAGATACCGTGTTTTGAATCAATGACAATCAATAAAAGGATGGTATGGCTGCGTTGATCGGAATGATTGTGTTTTTGTTGGGGGTTTTATTTTGGTTTTTGTGGACGACGTCTGTCTGGAAAAAACCGCAGAGAGAATTTCCGAAAAATTGGCGGATTTTTTTGATCGAGCAGGTTGAATTTTATAACCGGCTTGTGCCTGATGAGAAGCGGCACTTTGAATACAAGGTTCAGGAGTTTTTGCTGAATTGCCGGATTACCGGTATTTCTACTGTGGTGGATGACCGGGATCGTGTGCTGATCGCCGCCAGTGCGGTGATTCCGATCTTTGCTTTTCCGGAGTGGCGTTATACCAATCTAAGAGAAGTCCTGCTGTATCCGGGCGCTTTTGATGAAGATTTTCGCACATCCGGCAAGCCGGGTCCGATTCTGGGCATGGTCGGCACGGGGTATATGTCCGGCATGATGATTTTGTCCAAAATCGCGCTGTATCAGGGTTTTGCGAATGAACGGGACCGCAGTCACACCGCGATTCATGAGTTCATTCATGTGATCGATACGGCTGACGGCGTTGCCGACGGGATTCCGTCCGTGCTTCTTGAACGTCAGTACGCGATCCCCTGGCTGGACCTGGCGCGCCAGGAAATGGAACGTATCAAGGCCGGTAGTTCGGATATCCGCGCTTACGGCGCGACCAATCCGGCGGAATTTTTTTCTGTGATCAGCGAATATTTTTTTGAAAATCCCCAGACACTTAAATCCAAACACCCCCGTATTTACGAAACGCTGGAGCGGGTCTTTGATCAGAAGGCCTCGCTGTGGAGCCGGTGTCTTTCCAAACACAAGATCAAGCGCAACAGTCCGTGCCCCTGCGGCAGCGGCAAAAAATTCAAGAAATGCTGCGGCGTGGTTTAGGACACGGGATGAGACCATGAAAAATGTTGTAACTTTTTTGGACTTGGCGCGTTTAACAGGGTGAAGGGATACGAATCTATGGAACCGACAGACCAGGAATTGATGATGGCGTTTCAACACGGCGATGAGTCGGCCGCCCGGCGGATCTTTGAGCGGTATAAGAGAAGGGTGCTGAATTTTTCTCTGCGCATGCTGGGCAATCGGGCAGAAGCGGAAGATGCGGCCTCTGAGGTCTTTGTCGCGGTGTTCTCAAATAAATATACGGCTCAGGAGGGAGTGGAATTCAGCACCTGGGTTTTTACGGTCACGCGCAATCGCTGTTTAAGTGAGCTTCGCAAGCGCGGCCGGATCGCGGGTGTGTCGATGCATGGCGAGGACGCTCAGCGTTATGATGTTGAGGATGAACGCGCTACACCGGATCAGCAGTCGCAGGAGACCGAGGCCGCAGAGTTGGTGCGTGAAGCTATCGCCGGTCTCAGCGATGATCAGCGCGAGGTGATCATATTGAGGGAATATGAGCATTTAAGTTATGACCAGATCAGCCGGATCACGGGACACTCGCTTAGCAGTGTGAAGGTCCTGATCTTTCGGGCGCGGGAAATGTTAAAGGCCAGGTTGGCGTGCTTTTTTAACGAAGAGGAGGCCCGCTCATGAACCATGAAGAAATTCGACAATTGATATCGCAGGATTATGACGGCGAGGCCACTGAGAAAGAACAGGCGCTGATCGCCGAGCATGTGAAGGACTGCGCGGCCTGCCGGGTCTATCAGAAAAGTTTAAATAAACTCTCGACCATCCTGGAGTCCTGGGACGATGAAACGCAGGTTCCGGATTCTATGGAGAAGGCGGCTCAGGATGCGATCACAGCGCCCGTGCCGCGGCGAAAGGAGGAACCCCAAATGAAACCGAAAAATAGATTGTTCGCGTATGGTTTGAGAGGAGGGGTCCTGGTGACGCTGCTGGTTGCGGTTATGGTGGTCATACAGGGCGAACAGAATCTCAAACGTCTGAACACGATTCAGCAGGATGGATCATCTGTACAGTATGAGCCGTATCCTGAAAATTCCGGCCGCCAATATTCGGCAGGCCGTATGGAGGTGGCCGGGCCGTCCGCACAGCTTTCGCAGACCAGTTCCGTTCAGCATTTAGCCAAAGCAGTCAAGCAGGAGACATCGTTTAAGTTTGTCGCATCTCCAGATAAGCCCATCCGGGCTTCGGGTGGATTCAAGGCCATGAGTTTTGATCGAACAGAATGGGATAAGGCCCCGCGGGCCCAGGCTCTTGTAGAGATTATGCCGTATCCTGTGACCGGCCATAATACTGAAGAGTACAGTCGCATTGAAGAGAAGCCGTTTGTCGCGGCCCTGGATGAGTCGTTGTCGACCTTCTCTATTGATGTCGACACCGCGTCCTACGCGAATGTTCGACGCATGCTCAACGCCGGGCAGTTGCCGGCCCGGGATGTGGTGCGCACGGAAGAACTGATCAATTATTTTGATTATGATTATCCACAGCCGCAGGGTGAGGATCCGTTCTCGATTACGATTCGAGCCGCAGCCGCGCCGTGGAATCCGGATCACGGTCTGGCTATGATCGGCCTGCAGGGCAAGACCCTGGACAGTGAAAATTTGCCGCCCAGCAACCTGGTCTTTTTGATTGATGTCTCGGGGTCGATGAGCAGTGCGGATAAATTACCGCTGTTAAAACAGGGCTTCAAGATGATGGTTAATCAGCTGGGAGCGGATGAACGTGTCGCGATCGTGACCTATGCCGGTTCAGCCGGAACGGTGTTGGAGTCCACCCCCGGCGATCATAAAGCGGAGATCCTTGCCGCGCTGGACCGTTTGCATTCCGGCGGGTCAACCGCGGGCGGAGCCGGGATCAAGGAAGCTTATCGCATTGCCAAAGCGCATTTTATTGAGGGCGGCAATAACCGCGTGATCCTGGCTACGGATGGAGATTTTAATGTCGGGGTGAGTGATACGGCTCAGTTGACCCGCATCATCGAGGAGAAGCGCAAGGAGGGGATATTTCTCTCGATCCTGGGATTCGGCACAGGTAATTATAAAGATGGTCGGATGGAAGAACTGAGCAACAAGGGCAACGGAAATTATTATTATATTGATACGATCAAGGAGGCCCGCAAGGTGCTGGTCACGGAATTGGGATCGACGCTGTTTACCATTGCCAAGGATGTTAAAATCCAGGTGGAGTTTAATCCGGCCAAAGTTAAGGCCTACCGGCTGATCGGTTATGAAAACCGGGCCTTGGCCAAACAGGATTTTAATGATGATACCAAAGACGCCGGAGAGCTTGGGGCCGGGCATACCGTGACGGCCCTGTATGAGATCATCCCGGCGGGTTCCGGGGAAGAGGTTCCGGGCGTGGATGAATTGAAATATCAGATCGCGCAGATGGTCAACAGCCCGGAATTGATGACGGTGAAACTGCGGTATAAAGAGCCCGACGGGGATGTCAGCAAACTGCTGACGCGGGCAGTTACGGCAGACAAGGTCACTGGTCAGCCGTCCGGGGATTTTGCCTTTGCCGCAGCGGTCGCGGAATTCAGTCTGCTGCTGCGCCATTCGGAATACAAGGGTCAGGCATCCTACGCGCAGGTGATTGAGGCAGCCAAGGCCGCCAAAGGCGCGGACAAGAACGGTTACCGCCAGGAATTTATCGAACTGGTCGACAAGGCCTCAATGCTCGATGCGCAGAGCGGGCAGGGGATACAGTTTAAATAAGACACAGGGGCACAAGAATAGAGAGGATGGAATAGAGAGCAGAGAAGAAAATTAAAAAGACACAGAGACGCAAAAATACGGGGGTACAAGGGGCCATTACAGAGTGTCGGCGCCCCGCCGCATATCCGGAAAAGTCTTTGCTCTAAAGATAATCTGATGAAAATCATTCTCGATACCAATCTGTTAGTCGCGGCGATGTTTAATCCACGCAGTGCCGCGGCCCGGATCTTGGCGCTGGTCCTTGAGGGCAAGGTGGCTCTGCTGTGGCATCCGCGCCTGCGGGATGAGGCGCGCCTGATCACCGGGCGCATTCAGCGCGCCGTGCCGCGGGTTGCTATTGATTTGGACCGTTTGTTTCTGGATGAGCATTGCGTCAGGGAAATGCCCGATCTCCACGGAATTTCCGCAGATCCGGATGATGACAAGTTTATCGCCTGTGCCGTTGCCGGACAGGCGGAGATGATTGTATCCAATGACCGTGATTTGCTGGACCTTGACTCTTATCAAAATATCCCCATTGTGACTCCGTCTCAGGCCTGGAAAATGATAGAAAACCGGATGTGCGGCGATTGTTGAGCCGCCGGATTTGAGATCCTCCTGCGATTAATTATCATCAGACACGCCCTAATCACGGTGTGTTTATATTTTTTAACAGGCAGTGTTGTTTTGTTTAAAAAATTTATTGCTTGGGATATCTTTCGGAGTCGATGCCGGTAAAAATTGTGATAAACATCATGAAATGCTGTCCCAGGAATTTAAATAAAAAAACGGAATGTTTATTGCTTTAACTAGAAAGGATTTAATGAGTTTTATGCAAAAGTGTTGCGGAAGTGATTTTGTAACTTATCAAGAAATTATAAAGTGTGTTGTGGATTTATTAATCAATTAATTTAGAGAAGGGGGGAGAAAATGAAAAGGTTTTTTGGGGGTCGGGATTTTGACAATGGTATTGGTGCTGGTCGGTGGGGCGGCGCAGGCGGTTATGGTTCCGGTGGATATCTCGGGTGTGGCCAATACAACATACGCAACGGCATCCGGCATGATTAATGGGAGCACCTTTCCGTCAGGAATCCAGAGCTTTGATGGTAAGCCGTTTGATATTAACGGGATGTGGCATAGCTATAGCATTTATGACGCGGATGGAACGGTGGATATTAATGTCGGTCAGTATGGGGTGAGTTCTGTGTATACCTTGATGAACTCCTATTGGGGAACATCCAACACGAATTATTATGTTCAGATTGATTTTTTCGGCACGGATGACGGGGCGTATACCGCATACTTATATGGGAATAAAAATCTTCGGGATTACCACAATGGAAGCTATACAAATTTGCTGGATCCTTCAGGCAATGCCCAGGAGGTCTGGATTAACGGCCGGGGTCAGCGTATTGACATGCAGGCCTTTGTGCTTCCGGCGACTTTTCTTGATGAAACCCTTGATTTTATTCGGGTGACGGATTACGGCGCGGATGGAACGCAGAGGTCTTTCCTTAGCGGGCTGACAGTTGAGCGCAATGAAGGAGATGTGGTTCCCGAGCCGGCAACAATGACGCTTTTCGGTGTCGGTTTGGCAGGTATGGCCTTGCGCCGTAAGAGATCTTGAGATTTCATGGCGAACGATGAGTTTTAAGAAAGACAGGGGCAAATATTGTCCCTGTCTTTTTTTGTTTCCCCTGGATTCCGGAACCAGAAATTTTATTTGATTTCTTTTCAAAACAGGGTGGTTTAAATATAATTAATCTTTAGAATTCTGGCGGCGTTGTTGTGCTGAGGTCGTTATTTAGCAAAGGGGGGGGCAATGGAAGGTTGGGGTGTGGTTCTGCTGGGTCTTGTGATGATAATTTTAGGGATCGGCCTGCTGGCCGCGCTTGTCCTTTCTGTGATGAAGATCGCGCAAAAGGCCGGATATCATCCGGCGCTGGGATTGCTGGCGCTGGTTCCGTATTTCAATATTCTGATTCTGTTTCTTTTTGCCTTTCGCCGGTGGCCGATTTATGATGCGATGGATGCGCAGAAGATTTCATCGGAAAAGCCGTTATCCGGCTGGGTGGTCACTGTGTTTTGTCTTTTAGGGGTGGTGCCGTTTTTACTCTTATTAACGGCGATTGCGATTCCGAATTTTATGAGGGCAAAGGTGTCGGCAAATGACGCCCTGGCCCGGCAGACTCTGCAGATCCTTTCCCGCGCTTCTGAAAATTATGCCAGGGATCACGGGGGTGTTTATCCTGAAGATATTGCGGATTTGGTATCAGCGTCCCCGCCGTATTTGAGTCGGGATTATTGCCGGCAGAATACCGGAGGATATCAGTATACCTGTCGTTTGTTTTCATCCGGATATGAATATCAGGCCATGCCTCAGGAGGCCGGAAAATCCGGCAGTCACAAGTTGGTGGTTAGAACCGGCGGAATTTTACTTGAAGAGGGGGTTTCGCCGTCGGCGGAATTGCAGGATTGAGCGCTTTGACCTCGTCTGTTTTAGCGCAGACGCAGGCTGTCAGCAAAAAAGATTTGTATATTGTCGGTCAGGTGCAGATTCTGAACAGCAACGGGATTCCGTTGGCATTCCGGGCGTTTGATAACGGTGAATATTTGCCGGCGCCATATACGGAAGATACGGTTTATGCGTATGATTATTTCGGCGGAACTTTTGATCCGGATAATCCGGCCTATTGGGTTCTGGCTAATGGAGAGATTAATCTGCCGGGATATGACGTGATTCAAAATAATGGTGGCGGGCATCTGGATTTTGTGGCGTATGCCCCGACCATGGATTTAAGCGCCTTATCAATTTGTTGCAGAATTTCATTTGCGAAGTTTGGACGGTGAAGGGGAAGAGATATTCTTGACAGGGCGGTATCTTCCGGAAAGTCCGGTTCCCGAGTCGGCGACTATGGCGCTGTTTGGGATTGGTTTGACCGGCAGGGCCCTGCGCCGCCGCAAGCAGTCATAATTTTTTACATTGTCGGATGTGGTCAAAAGTAAAAACAGGAGCGAAATTTCGCTCCTGTTTTTTTGTATTTTCTTCATGCTCTTTTCTATGCGCTATGTTCTTAATTTATAACCGATTTTAAATAAATGCACCGTCAGCAGGAAAAATCCCAGGGCCAGCGCACCTGTTCCCGCGGCGGCCGGACCGATAGGGACCTGCGCGGTGCCGGTGACGGCATAGCGCACACCCGAGACCAGATAGACCATGGGATTAAAGCGGGAGACGATTTGCAGGGCCGGAGGAAGGATCTCGACCGGATGAAAGACCCCGCCTAGCATGACCAGCGGCACGATGACATAGGTATTCCAGATGGTCAGCATGTTGAAATCTTCCGCCCAGAGCGCGGCGAGCAGTCCTGCACACGAAAAGATGACGGTGATCATGGTCAGAAAATACAGCAGGATCACGGGATGCGCGATTCCTGCCGGACTGAAGCATTGCGAAACCGCAAAGACGCCGAGCGATACGATGAGGCCTCGCGCGATTCCGCCGGCCAGCAGGCCCAGCACCATTTCAAAATAGGACAAAGGCGATAGCAGAATTTCCTGGATATGATTATGCCAGCGTCCGATAAAGAGGGAAGAGCTGGTGTTCTCATATGAGCCGGAGATCGCGTGCATGCACATGAGTCCCGGAACGAGAAAAGAAAAATAGTTCCAGGGGGTATTGGTCATTTCAATCCGGCTGCCGATGGTGATTCCAAAGATAAACATAAACAGGGCAGAGGTAATCAAAGGCGGGAACAGGGTTTGTGCTGCCACGACCAGAAAACGCAGGATTTCGCGTTTAATGAGGGTCATCAGACCCCGGGGATTCGTTAAGATCATCTCAGGGCCTCCTTTCGGCGGGCAGGGTTTCTTCACTGGTGGCCTTGAGAAAGACATCCTGAAGAGATGTGTCTTTGACGATATCGTTTTTGGGGCCGGCGCAGACCATACGTCCTTGACTGATGATTCCGATGGTGCGGCACAGCATTTCAGCCTCTTCCATATAATGTGTGGTTAAAAAGATGGTTTTGCCTTCCTGGTTCAGCTGCCGCAGATAATCCCAGATCATAAATTTCAGTTCAAGATCGCATCCGGCACTCGGCTCATCCAGAATCAGAATCTCGGGATCATGGACCAGCCCCCGGCATAACAGCAGCCGTTTTTTCATCCCGCCGGACAGGGCGCGGTATTTGACGTGTCGCTTATTGATCAGCTGAAAGCGGTCCAGCAGTTCCAGCGCCCGGCGTTTTGCGGCTGATGCCGGAATGCCGAAATATCCGGCCTGGTAAATCAGGATTTTTTCAACGGGAAGGAACGGGTCGAAATTGAATTCCTGGGCGCATAATCCGATCAATCGTCGCGTCTGGAGATATTCCCGGCGGTTATCGTAGCCGAAGATGCGGATTTGTCCCTGTCGGAAATTGGACAGTCCGGTCATGACGTTGATGGTTGTGGTCTTTCCCGCGCCATTGGGTCCCAGGAATCCGAAAAAATCTCCGCGGCGTACTTGAAATGAGATGTTGTTGAGCGCACGCAGAGAATCATAATGTTTGCTGACGTGCTCAATCGAAATTGCGATATTGGAATCTTTCATAAGGAATGAACTCCGGGACAAAGAATTTTAAGAAATCGTATTATAACAAGATTTGGGTAAAAAGAAAGTCCGGCCCGGAACACGGCGTGATTTGCCTTCAAGATCAAACATGCTATAATACATTTTCTTGTCAGGCGCGGTTGTGAATCAAGACGGCCGTAAGCACATTTTACAGAAAGGAAAGGTATGTCACTTAATAGCGTTAATATTATGGGAAATTTGACCAGAGATCCGGAATTGCGTTATACGCCATCCGGCAAGGCGGTCTGCAATATGTCGATCGCCAATAATCGGATTTATACCAAAGGTGGGGAAAAGGTAACCGAGGTTTCTTATTTTGATGTTGAGGTCTGGGGGCAGGTCGCGGAAAATTGTTCGAAATACCTTTCCAAGGGCGACGGGATTATCGTTGAGGGCCGGCTGCGTCAGGATCGCTGGGAAAAAGACGGCAAGACGCAGAGTCGCGTGCGGATTTCTGCGAACAATGTCCATTTTCTTCCCAAGCGGCGGGATGGGCAAGGTCAGTCGCAGAGTAGTTCTGCCGGATCCGGAAATTATGAGCGCAAGGATTCTCCGGAGTATGCGGCCGGAAGCCCGTCGGTCGCTCCTGAAGATATTGCATGGGATGAATAACGTCAGGACACAAGAGCACAGGAACACAAGGACGCAAAAGGCGATGCAATTATAATAAAGAATGTTGACGGCATTGATTGAAAAAATATATACATGAAAGAAATATTTTATATTAATTCTTCGATAGTTTTATTTCGCCTTTAATGATTGTTTTTGTGTCCTTGTTTCCTGATCAAATTTGCTATTGTTTTTGTGTCTTTGTGCTCCTGTGTCCTTGTGTCTTATTTCATCCCTCCAACCTTCACAACAGCCTGGTATTCTTTGATTTTTCCCTCTGCCACAGCACCGCGCTGCTGGATTACATCCACAAAATGAACCTGGAATCCCGCTTTCACAGCCTGGTCAACCGCGTTCTGCGCGGCCGCGGAATAATTTTCGGATGATGTGCCGATAATCTCAATGATTTGATACATAATTTCCTCCTTGTTTGAACATCTTTTGGTCGCAGAATTTCCTCAAACATTTCAGATGAAATGAAATTTTTATTCTTGTGATTTTTCATGCTGATTTTTCGTGCTTGACAGGGGCAGGAGAATGTTTTATTATTGGCATATGCTAATAATAAAAAGAGGACATAATGCCGCGTCCATGTAAAAATCGTATGATTAGTGTGAATCCCTCGGTGATTTATTTTAAGCCGCAGGGGGTTCCTATGTCCCAATTAAAAGAGATCAATCTGACTCGGGATGAACTGGAGGCCGTGCGTCTGGCTGATGATCAGGGATTGTATCAGGCGCAGGCGGCTGAAGCGATGGGGATTTCACGCCAGACATTCGGTAATATTATTGCCGGGGCTCATCAGAAAATTGCCCGGGCGTTATTACAGGGAAAGGCTCTGCGAATCAGCGGCGGAGCGGTGCAGGTGCAGACGGCTGAAGAACATACGGGTCAACGACAAGGATGTCGGGCAAGACGCAGAGGAGGATTCTCATGAAGATGGCGTTAGAGTGTGTGCCGTGTATGGTTCAGCAGGCAGTGGAGGCGGCGCGTTATTATAGTGATGATCCGGCTCAGCAGTGGGCTCTGGTGCATGAGGTGACAGCCGCGATTCCGGATCTTGATCCCCGGATTTCCATGCCGGAAGTTGTCGGGATGATTTACCAGCGAATCCGTCAACGCTTTGGAGATCATGATTTTTATAAAGAGGTTAAAGACCGGAGCAATCGAAAGGCTCTGGATTTGTATCCGATGCTGAAACAGAAAGTGAATCAGGCCCCGGATCCGTTACTGGCGGCGGTCGAGATTGCGGTGATCGGCAATGTGATCGATTATGCGGCCAAGAACCATCTGGATATCGAGGCGCAGATTGAACAGCTGTTCGCCGGAGAGCTCCCGGAGATTAATCATGCCGTGTTTGATTATGAATCGTTTCGGAGCGATCTTCTTGCGGCGCGCCGGATTTTGATCCTGGGCGACAATACCGGTGAGATTGTGTTTGATAAAGTTTTGATTGAGTCCCTTCCTGAGGGAAAAGAAGTTTTTTACGCAGTGCGCGGCCGGCCGATTTTAAATGATGCGACACTGGATGACGCCGAATTCTGCGGCCTGCACGAAGTCGCTGCCGTAATATCCAGTGGGGTGATGTCTCCTGGAACTGTATTGTCACAGTGTTCACCGGAGTTTCTGGATGTTTTTCAGAACGCGGATTTGATCATCAGCAAAGGCCAGGGGAATTATGAAGCGCTATTCGGAACAGCGGGGCCGATTTATTTCTTATTTAAGATTAAGTGTAAAATCATTGCCCGGCACGCCGGTGGAGCGTTAAGTGATATGATGCTGGTCAAGGCTTAGAAAGCGATGAAGGCCTGGGGCAGGGGTGTTCGAGCAAGGGATCTTTTTGCAGAGCCGGTGTTGAATGATAAATCAAAAACAAGGGAGGGTGTTATGCCGGGACAAGATCAAACAGGGCCCGCGGGACAGGGGCCGATGACAGGAGGCGGGTTCGGACAGTGCGCTTCGTCTGAGAAGGGATCCGCCGGACGCGGATTCGGCCGCGGGATGGGCCGTGGTGGCGGGATGGGCCGTTGCGGGCGCGGACGGCGAATGGGTTTCGGAGCGGGGCGCGGAGGCGCGCGGCGTTTAGGTCAAGATCAAACACAACAGGAGGATGTATGAGGATTGCAATTCCCACAGAGGGACAATCGGTGTCGGCGCATTTCGGCCGGTGTCCGGAGTTTACGCTGGTGGATGTGGAGGCCGGTCAGGTGCAGCAGCGGCAGACCGTAAAAAACCCGGGCCATGTACCGGGGTTTTTACCGAAATTTTTAAAAGAGCAGGGCGCGGATTGTATCGTCTCCGGCGGGATGGGGATGAGGGCCCGTGATTTATTCGCGCAGCAGGAGATTGAGGTGATCCTGGGCGTGGAAGGATCTTTGGAAGAAGTGATTCAGAATCTGTGCGACGGCACACTGCAGGGCGGTGACAGTCTGTGTCAGCCCGGCGGCGGAAAAGGTTACGGTCTGGATAAAACAGAATGCACGCATGGCGATGAGGATCAGCCGCATCAGCATCATCATGGAGGATGCTCATGAAGATTTGTATAACAGCTCAGGGAGATCAGATGGAGGCGCCGGTTGATCCGCGTTTCGGACGGTGTGCGTATTTTTTGATCATTGATTCGCAAACAGGCGAGATGAGCGCCATTCATAATAACGGCGGGGCCTCCGGCGGATCCGGTGTCCAGGCCGGTCAGACCATGGCGGATCATCAAGTTGAAGCGGTGTTAACGGGTAATGTCGGTCCCAATGCCTATCAGACATTGCAGGCGGCCGGGATTGCCGTCTATGCCGGGATTTCCGGGACGGTTCAGGAAGCGCTGGAATGCTTCCGTCAAGGTGATTTGCCAAGTCCCATGGCCGGTCCCAGTGTGGAATCTCATTTTGGTGAGGCGTAAAGGGGAAGGGTATGAATAAAAATATTGTGGTGGCCAGTGGAAAGGGCGGAACCGGCAAGACCACGGTTGCGGTGAATTTAGCCTGGGCGATGAAGGGGCAGACCCGGCTTCTGGATTGTGATGTCGAGGAGCCCAACGCCCATTTGTTTGTGAAACCGGATATCTTGCATCGCCAGGAGGTCACGGTTCCAGTGCCGTCTATTGATGAACAGCGTTGCACACAGTGCGGCGCTTGCGCCAGGGCGTGCCGTTATCATGCATTGGCCGCCGTGAAGGGCAAGGTGTTAACCTTTCCCGATCTGTGTCATGGGTGCGGCGCCTGCGGAATTGTTTGCCCGTCGGGGGCCATTCGCGAAATTCCCAAGGTGATCGGTGATGTGGAGTCCGGTCGGCGCTCAACCCTGGAGTTTGTTCATGGCCGGTCCCGTGTGGGCAATGCTATCACACCACCGATTATCCGGGCCGTGAAACAGCATGTCAGCCGTGATCGGATTAATCTTCTGGATGCGCCGCCCGGGACATCCTGTCCGTTTGTCACGACATTACAGCATGCGGATTTTTGTATTTTAGTGACGGAGCCTACTCCCTTCGGACTGCATGATTTGTCGCTTTCCGTGGATGTCCTGCGCCAGGTGGGCGTGGATTTCGGCGTGGTGATTAATCGCGCGGATTTGGGATCGGATATGGTGCATCGATATTGCGCTCAGCAGCAGATTGATTTGTTCGCCGAGATTCCTTTTGACCGTGAGATTGCGTCCGCCTGCGCGACCGGAGAGATTCTGATTGAAGCGTTGCCGCACTATCGGCAGATGTTTCATGATTTGATTTATAAAATTATTGAAAGGACGCTGGCATGAAACGGATTGTGGTCATCAGTGGGAAAGGGGGGACCGGCAAGACAGTTTTGTCCGCGGCTTTGGTATCATTGATGAAAAACGGTGTTGCCGTGGATTGTGATGTGGACGCCTCGAATCTTCATCTGCTTTTAGCGCCGGATATTCGCCGGGAAGAGGAGTTTCGTTTTGGAGAGACGGCGCGGATTAATCGGGATCTGTGCGATTCGTGCGGACGATGCCGATCGGTTTGCCGTTTTGACGCGATTTCGGAGCACGATGAAATTGATCCGGTCTTTTGTGAAGGCTGCGGGGCCTGTGCCCTGGCGTGTCCGCGCAATGCGGTTGAGATGACGGAAAATGTTTCGGGCCGCTGGTTTATTTCCGAAACGCGTTTCGGACCTTTTGTGCATGCCCGTCTTGATGCCGGTGAAGAGAATTCCGGCAAGCTGGTGTCGTATGTGAAGCAAAAGGCCGATGAGCTGGCGCAGGAACGTTCGGCGTCTGTTCAGATTATCGACGGGTCTCCGGGAATCGGATGCCCGGTGATTGCCTCACTGGCCGGTGTCAATCAGGCGCTGATTGTGACGGAGCCCACAGTCTCGGGTTTGCATGATGCCCGTCGGGTGATTACGCTGGCACGGCATTTTCAGATCCCGGTTCAGGTTGTTATCAATAAGTATGATTTGAATCCGGAGATGGCTCAAACCATTGAGGTGTTCTGCCGTGATGAAAGTATTCCGCTGGCCGGAAAGATCGCGTTTGATCCGTCGGTGGTTTCTTCCATGATTGCCGGACAGACATTGATGGAGGGGGCATCGGCACAAATACGTCAGGCGGTTCGGGAAATTTGGGAATCGGTGGCGGGATAAATCTTTGCAAACGAATCAGCGATGGGATCAGGCAGACTATGGAGATTCGGGTTGTTTTTAATCATGCGGCAGTTGATGAGCGGTTTCAGACCGGGTTCGGCTGGGCTTGTCTGATTAACGGGACAGTCTTGTTTGATACCGGATCCAATCCGGATATCCTGCGGCATAATCTTGAGCAGGCTGGTGTGGCGATCAGTCGAATTACGGATATCATCTTGTCGCATGAGCACTGGGATCATATTGACGGGTTGCCGGCGGTGCTGTCTCCCGGCTGCGGACGCCGGGTGCATATCCCGGGGTGTTTCAGTCAAGAGTTTCAAGAGCGTATTCGGGCTATGGGTGGGGAACCTGTTGTGGCGGATGACGTCTCCGAGATTTCTAGCGGTATCATGTGTTCCCGCGCCTTTTCGTTTGAGTATAAAGGCCGCGCTATGGGAGAGCGAATGGCGGTGGCGCGCTGTGATCAGGGACTGGTGGTCGTTACCGGTTGCGCGCATCCGGGGATTCTTGAAATGGTTCGGGAGGCCCGGCGTATGGCTCCGGGGATTCCGATTCATGCGGTCATTGGCGGGATGCACTTGCGTGAGGCTTCGCCCGGTCAGATCGGTGAGGTTTGCGCGCAGTTTCAGATGATGGGCGTGTCCGGGGTAGCGCCCACACATTGTTCCGGGGAGCTGGCTGCGGATCTTTTTTCCAAACAATACGGCCGAAGAGTTCTTAAGGCGGAGGCCGGCGCGGTATTAATCTTTTAAGAATTAGCCAAGAACTCCCTGCGCTCTTGGCGCAGGGCTGAATTGGCTCGTCCTGGCGTAAAACGCCAGGCGAAGATATAATGGTTTCATGAAA
>JGI10211J34971_10000424_pt1 | contig 34068 bp, 26 predicted proteins | sample Etolagsediment_FD_34971 | JGI IMG/M metagenome (IMG submission 34971)
AGGAGGTTCTAACTTCGATGCTGGCACAGTACCGGGAGCTGGAACAGATCACGGCGCTAGACCGTAGAAAGAAAGTGGCGCTGGCGTTCGCGAGTCGCTCTGCGATTCGGAAAGGGCGGGTACTTCGGGAGGAGGAGATGGAGATGCTGGTAGACCAGTTGTTTGCCTGTGAGGAGCCATACTTGGATCCACTTCAAAAGCCTACACTGGTGTATGTGTCGATGTCCGAAATTGATGCTCGGTTTCGTCGCTAACAGACTCTGAATTTCCGGACTGTATCACACCCCAACATCCATACCACTCACAAAAACCAAACGATTTTGCGGGATTTAGAATGGAGCGGTGTCACCCCCGGGGGAAGGGGGCATAGGCGGTAAATCCCCGGAAGCGTGCCCCCCGGAAGTGCGTGCCCCGGAAGATTGATCCCCATACGAGGTGCCCGGCATGTTGTCGGTGTCATAATCAAATGGCAAGTCGTTATCGAGAACCGAACCGTGACTGTTTTGTGTGAGTTTTTCAAATCGAGCGTACTGCTTCACGAAATACATCATCGAACTGCCGACCGGACCGTTTCTCTGCTTCCCGATAATGAGTTCTGCCAGGCCGGTGGTAGATTGGCCGTCGGATAGGGTCGTGATTCCATAGTATTCCGGCCGGTAGAGGAAACAAACCACATCGGCATCCTGTTCAATGGATCCGGATTCCCGGAGGTCACTGAGCTGGGGTCGTTTATCCCCTCCCCGGTTTTCCACCTGCCGGCTAAGCTGAGACAGGGCAATCACAGGAACGCTAAGCTCTTTGGCAAGTGCCTTCAAACCCCTCGAAATGGTTGCAATCTCCTGTTCACGGTTGCTATTTTCCCGGGTGGCAGCGGTCATTAACTGCAGGTAGTCGACCACGATTAAACCGATATCCTGCTCACTCTTCAGGCGCCGCGCTTTGGCTCTTAGCTCCATCAAACTAAGTCCTGGAGTGTCATCGATATAGATTCCTGCTGTAAAGAGTCTGCTGGCAGCATCGATCAATCGTTTGAAATCGTCATCCCTCAGTTTTCCGGTACGAGCAAGTTGTGCATCGATACGTGCCTCCATCGTGAGAAGGCGTTGCACGAGCTGCTGAGAACTCATCTCCAGGCTGAAGATGGCTACTTTGGCTTGAAGGTCCTTGTCCGGATGCAATACAGCATTTCTGGCTGCAGTAAGCATGAATGCGGTTTTCCCCATAGAGGGTCTTGCGGCGATAATCACAAGGTCGCCGGGTTGCCAACCGGATGTAAAGCGGTCAACATCGAGGCCGGTAGGAACACCGGTTATTCCGGAGGGTTTTCCCCGTAGATTTTCGAGGTACTGAAGAGTATCCTTAAGAACATCAGAGATTGCCTGAGCTCCGGATCGGTGGTTCCCATTGCTAATCTCAAAAATTTGTTGTTCGGCCTGGTCGAGGGCCTCATACGCATCTGAACTGCTGTCGTATGCGTTTTTGATAATTTCGTTGCATTGCCGGATCAGTTTTCGCTTGATCGATTTTTCCGAAATAATCTGGGCGTGATAGTCAACATTGGCAGCGGAGCTTACAGACCGGGTTAAATCTGCCAGAAAGGGGGCGCCGCCAATGGTGTCCAGAAGGTTTTGATCCCGAAGTTCGTTTTCAACGGTGAGCAGATCGAGTGGGTTGTCCCGCTCGTACAAACGGAATAAGGTTTCAAAAATATGTCGGTGTGATGAGAGGTAGAAGTCCTCAGCTTTGAGCATCTGCAGTGCAATCGTTGCTGCTTCATGTTCAATGAGCATGGCTCCAAGAACAGCCTCCTCAACCTCGATGGCCTGCGGCGGAATCAGGCCTGGGGAAGAAACGGGATTCTCTGCCATTCTTGATTCAGAAAGATATCCGTTACCCTGTTTCATAGATCACATGTACGTGGTTCATTGTTTTTATTTCTGTCGCAAAGTACTGAAATCTCAACAATGATTGGATCGTTTTTCCTTCTTTTTTTCCACAACACGTGTGGATGTTTCTTCACATTCCGTGGATAAGCAGACTCAAACCACACAAGAAGCCAACGAATTGCTTCAAAATCCGAACAACCTCAGGCAGGCAACTCCTTCTCAGCAGAAGGCTTCCCTCCAAGCTCGTCGTAACGCTCCCGAATACGCTTCATATCTTCCCATGTAGGACGTTTGAAATTTGGGTTCCGAAGCAGAGCAGCGGGATGATATGTAACGGCAAGTTCCCGCCCGTGAAATGGGAAAAACGATCCTCGAAGATCCTTCAGTGCCGATTTCCGCCCCAGAAGTGTGGTCGCCGAAACCAGGCCGATACACAGTACAATTTTGGGATTTACCAGCTCGATCTGGCGCAACAGGTAGGGTAGACTTCTCTCCCGCTCTTCCGGTTTTGGATCCCGGTTATCCGGCGGACGATGTTTCAGGATATTCGCAATATACACATGACTTCTGGGCAGCCCTGTCGCTTCCAGAATTTTATTTTGAAGCTGCCCACCACGTCCCACAAACGGAACACCCTCTTTGTCCTCCTGTGCACCTGGCGCCTCTCCAATCAGCATTAAATCCGCCTCCGGGTGTCCGGTGCCAAATACCAGACGGGTTCCCTCGAGATCCGTTCGAAGTTCTTCTGCCGATTCGCATAACACCTGTAATTCCTCCAGACTACGGCAGGCTTGCAATTTCTGATGAAGTTCTGTTGTTGTTTGCTTCACAGTCTGTTCTTTTTTCGGGTTGATAGGAGAGTCCTTGCGGTCTGTACCATCCGACTCCCAGGCTTGGCCAGAGCTGGTGGTTGTGGAAAATGCACCGTACATCTCCTTTTCCGTTTCCAAAAAACGTATCAATTCATCAGCAAGAGTGGAGGATTTCATGGCGTACAGTCAACATTCTAGGGTACCGGTTGCTCTTCAGCGCGTCTCATCTGCTCAAAATAGCGCTCTATCAGACGCTGTATATCTTCTTCAAACCGAGTGTAATCAGGATCCTGCAGCTTTGCCCGAATCTCACGCTCCAGCTGCTCCAGGGTCATCTCAGGAGGTAAAACCCGCAGATTATCCTCAGCTTCTCGTCCTTCCCGGGTCTCCTCCTCGCCGCGTTGCTGCAATGACTTTTCCGCATCCAGCATTCGAGAGAGAATTTGTTGCTGCCGATTGATCATTAGCGGATCTGTCATTCCACCCCGAAGATCATTGATGGAATCCTCCATCTGCTCGATCATTCGTTCGAGATCACTCATCAGTTTGTCACCCTCTTCAAGAGAACCACTCCGTTGCAGTTCCTGAAGCTGCTTCCGAATTTCATTTTGCTGTTTGGCAAGCTGATCCAACCGTTCCGATTGCTCCTGGCTGAGGCGGTTCCCCTGCATATCATTCACCATCTGTTGCATCTGCTGGTTCAGTTGCTGCTGATCCCCCGACATCTGTTGCATCTGTTCAAGCATCTGCTCCATACTCATACTTCCGCCACCGGCACCACCGCCAGATTGATTCATCAGCTGCTCCAGCAGGGATGAAATCATCGATGCCAGATCGTTGATTCCGCTCAGCGATTCACGGCTTCGAATTACAGAACCCGATTGATTTCGTTCCGACATCTGCTCAATACTGCTGAGCAGTACTCGTTCCGTTTCGGCTTTTTTCCGGTTCACCGTGTTGGGAATCCCTGGAACTTCCGAGGAGATTTTAAACAACGAGTCAGCAACCGCCCCAAACTGCCGGGTAATTTGATTCTGGCGCTGCGCCAGGTCTACAAAACCTACACTCCGGTCCCGGGTCCGAATGGTTTGCAGAGAAAGTCGTTCCTGCTCTTCGGAAAGGTCCAGCAACCGGAGCAGTGCAAGCTCGAGGGCCTGAAGATTTACCTGAATCTGCTGCCCACCCATTTGACCTTTTTTTTGGCGAATATTTTCCGCCTGCTGCATCATCTGCTCTCCAAGATTCTGCTGATCCTGTTGTAATTGCTCAGAGGGTTCCGAACTTCCCTCTGACTTCTGGCCCTCCGACTCCTCGCTCTTCGATGAATCCCCACTCGACTTCTCGCTACGATCAGACTCCTTATCCTCCGACTCCTCGCGCTGCCCGGCAGCCTCCTCCTGCATTTGTGCAAGTTTCTCCTGCATCTCCTTCAATGCCTCTTTTGCCTCTTCCTGCAGTGCCTGNAAANCCTTCTCATGCCGCTCCGGTTGCTCCTTTGTGAGCTCCTCNAGCTGCTTCTCCAAAGACTGCATATCTTGTTCCAGGCGTGCCATCTCCTTTTCCAACTCCTCCAGGGACAACTCTTTCTGTATCCTTTCCGCCATATCTTCGTACTGCATCGCCAACTTATCCAGATCGCTGTTCATTTTCAGCTCTTTGAACAACTCCTTCGTGCGCTCAATCCGCTCGCGGTACAACTCTTCATTGAACTCCACATCCTCCAAAGCTTTCTCGATCTGCTCCGGTCTCATCTCCTCCATGGCCTCCCGTAGCTGATCCAATGCCTGTTGCAGTTCCGGGCTATTTAACTCCTGCATCAGTTGCTGAAGTTCTTCATACGCTGCACGTGTCTCTGCCGACAGTGTTTCATTTTCCGACAGCTCTTGTTGCAACTTCTCAAACTGCTCTTTCAGCGCTTCGATCGATTCATCCAGTTCTTTCTGCTGCTCTGATACCCCTTCCAGCATCTCCTGCTCTTCATATCCACCGTCTGGATTCTCCCGCATCTTCTCCAGAAAGCGCTCATATTCCTGTTCCATCTCCTTAAACTGCTCCGAGACCTGATCCAGATCGGCTGCAGTGTCCGATTCCTCCTCACCCAATTCCTCAAAAAACTCCGACAGGGAAGGTACTTTCAGGGTAATCCGTTGCGATTCACCCCACTTACCACCGGCAACAGCGTCGTTATCCATCACCTGAATCCAAAACGTCAAAGTATCCCGGGGGCGCAAACCCAGAGCCTCAAGATTCCAGACCCAATCCGTTTCTGCTCCGATTCCCGGGATCGGTAACTCTTGGATCCCCTCCTTCACATCACTCTCAAAAAGTCGCTCCAACGTCCAGCGCAATTCCGTCTTCTCAATCCCAAAGTCATCCGTGGCGCGATACCGCATCCGCAGTTCGTCCGGCTGATACTCCAACAGATCTGCGGAAGGATCCAGAATCACCACGGCGGGAGACTGATCATCAAGTTTGTTCAGCAAAAGCTGATAGGGATTCCTGTTTACAAGACCGTCCATATCCTCCATTTCGAACAAAAGCGAATCGGCCTGCACCGGAGCCATCGAAAATTCAAACGAGCGACGTGTAGAATCGGTCGGGTTGATGGTCTGTCTTTCTCCGGCCGTCACAACAGCAAGAGGGGAGACGGGCTTATTGGAAGTCGCCGTAAAGCGGATCTCGCTGCCACGGTAAAACGGGATCTCCGAGAATGGGTACCGATAGACCGACCTGGGTAACCCCGTATAAACAGGCGGGATCAGTTCAGCTACCAAATCATCAAACCGTGGAAGAATTCGAACCTCGGCGCGGTAGAGTTCACTGCGAAATTCATCCATCCGAATTTGATAAAGAATGTCGGCTGTAACCTCTACCGGCATACTTACAAATTGTTGCAAACCACCATCATTCTCACTTCCCGGAGTCATTAGCCGTTCCCGAAATTCTGTTTCGATGTCTGTTTTGTACGAAAAAAGAACACGTTCCGGCAATCGGTCTCCGGTAAATTGAATTTCCGGCTCCAGATAGGCTCCTTGCTCCAGAACAATGGATCCCGGGTGTACCACATATTGATAGGGATTGGGTTTGATGTAGGTTTTCCAGAATGTCAGTGTTCTCATCATCCCATCCGGATAAACCGATAGCATGAAGATCAGTACAGAGAACAATAGGAACGTCACGGCACCAGCATGACGGTAAAAGCGGTAACCTGGGTGGTTTTGTACGATCTCCCGAACGCTATTACGGAATGCATCGAGATCTATCCCCAGTAGATTCTTTTCAATGGCTGCATCCAAAAACAGAGATTCTTGCTGGAGTTCGTCCTGTTCCAGGTCAATGGCACTCAGAATCTGCTTCCCCTGGCTCCCAAGCGGACGAAGCAAGGTCGCATAATTTGCATCCTTCCAGGTATGCTTCCTTCGGCGAAACCGAATGATAACCCACAAAAACAGAAGCAACGTAGTTGAAATAAGAATCGAACTTTTGATGGCAGGGGAGAGGTACCCATTCATTTCGATGGGTAACAACGTGAGCACGGCAAGCAACAAACTACCAGATAGAAGACGAATGAGCCCCCATCTTCGATATCGTACTATCGCATCGAGAGATTGATCAAGGATCTGTCTCAGTTGTCTTGCTTTCTCACGGTACGGATGACTCATGCGATTTGTATACTACTTGGTTTTGCCGTTTTTAGTTTGCAGTATTCCACGTGCAGTATCCTACGTGCAGTATCCCACTTGTGGTTTTCAACTTGCGGTTTTCGTTCCCCGGGCAGATCCGAATCATTCTTTCAAATCCGCCAGCTTCATCATTTCCGAAACGTAAAACTTCCCGTCCTCGTATCCAACCCGGATCAGTTCGGTATCTGCATCATGCTCCAGATACAGAAGCAGGTCTTCATCTGCGCATCTCTTCAAAAAAGACTCCTTTTCACGGAGTGTAACCAATGGTTTCATATCGTAACCCATCACCCAGGGAAGAGGAATATGAACATGAGTCGGTATGAGATCTCCAGCGTATACGATGGTTTGTTTTTTCCCCTTTGAAATACCTTCAATGACCGGAAGTTGCTGCCCTTCAGTATGCCCCTCAGCCATGATAACCGATAATCCCTCTTCATATAAAACATCATCTCCCGTAAGGTGAAGTCTACCCGATTCTTTGATCGGCTCAATATTCTCCTTCAGAAAGCTGGCTTTTTCACGCGCATTTGGCTGTGTAGCTGAGGCCCAGTGTCTTTCATGCACATGATACACCGCATTGGGGAAATTGTGAATCAATTGGCCATGATCATCCATTGAAGTTGTACCCCCGCAATGATCAAAATGGAGATGTGTAAAAATGATATCGGTAATCTCCCCAGGCTCCACACCGGCCTTCTGCAAGGAGTCCATGAGGTTTCCAGACCCGAGGTCCATCCCGTAAATTCGGGACATCTTTTCATCAAACTTGTCGCCGGCCCCGTTGTCAATCAGATAAGTTTTGCCCGTATTGTGCGATCGGATCAGCAGGGAGCGCATCCCCATTAAAATCCGGTTTTTTTCATCCGCAGGAATCTGCCTGCTCCAAAGTGTTTTAGGCACTACACCAAACATTGCCCCACCATCCAGGCGAAATGTTCCGCAGTGAATCGGTGCAAGGTCGAATGCTCCAAAAGAGGTCATTGGCTGGCTCATAGGGTTCGGTGATGGTGTGTTTCGAGATCTGTAGGGTTTTGGCAATCCAAGGATTGTGGATAACCGATTCGTTACTTGAGTATAGAAAAAAAGCCGGTGTCCTGAAAGAAAACCGGCTCTAAAATTCTACGCCTAGGAGTGATGATCTTGCAATCATAATCGCGCAATCATTTCCACTGTTCAGTAAGCTGCTCTCTTAAAATGCCGGTACCGGATCATTTCGGAATAGCGTGTCCAGCAGCGTAATGCCAATCATAAGAAAAAAGAATACGAATGACATCACAAGCAACATCAGATTGTATTTACTATCCCAATACAAATTCATAAAAAATGCAGCCACAATAGTCGCTTTTATAGCAGCCAATCCAATAGCAACCACAACATTCCAAGGACCAGGAATATGCATCCACGTAACTGCAACGGTAATAAATGTAAGTACAAAGAGGGCAAATCCGATGCCCCACAAAAATTTAGCTGATGAAATATGATGTCCGCTCATAGTGTCAGATTCTTCAGGTAATTTTGAATAGGAATAACTTAGTCAATTAAGTACAACAGGGGGAACAAGAAGATCCAAATCACATCCACAAGGTGCCAATACAGACCTGTAATCTCTACCGGTGTGTAGTATTCGGCACTAAAAGCCCCTTTTTTTGCTTTCACAAGCAACCAGATCATCAAACCAATTCCGATAATCACATGAAGCCCGTGAAGTCCCGTCATCATGTAGTAGATGCTAAAAAAGATATTGGCTTTTTCGTGAGCAATGCCCTCATAGGTATAATACTGTCCCGGGAAGATTCCCTTTTCGAACTTATGAACATATTCGAAATACTTAATCACCATAAACGTAAATGCCAGTCCAATCGTAATGTATAGATTGATGATCAGGCCCTTTATTTGATTTAGCTGAGCAGATCGAATCGCCATTGCCACAGTTAATGAACTTCCGATCAATACAGCAGTATTTACGGCTCCCCAGAATGTATCCAGTTGGGTAGATGCCTGTACATACAGATCGGGATACCAGGCCCGATAAACAATGTAGGCAGCAAATAGTCCGCCGAAAAAGAGGATCTCTGTTACGAGGAAGATCCACATGCCCATTTTTGATGACTCAAACTGCTGATCGGAGTCGACAAAGTGATGCTGAAGATGTGCCGGTGCACTGGAAGATGCTGTAGAATGTGCCATAAGTTTCTAAATTCAGGGTCGCGTTCCCGTTTCAGCTACAGTTTCTAGTGTTTCGGGTTGATGGGATTCACCGTGATGCCCATGGGCAATGCCGAGTTGGAACTCTGACATTGGCTTATGGTAATCGTAGGGCCCATGGATCACTACAGGTGTATGCTCGAAATTATGAGGTGCAGCAGGGGAGGTAGTTTGCCACTCAAGAGCACGGCTACCCCATGGATTAGAGGCCGCTTTTTCACCACGAACCAACGAATGGAGCAGATAGAAAAACATAATTACGAAACCGACGCCCATGATATACGCTCCCATGGTCGAGAGCTGATGAAACGGTTGGAACTGATCAATGTAATTAAAGTATCGTCTTGGCATCCCTTGGGCTCCCATCACAAATTGAGGCAGGAATGCGAGATTAAACCCAATAAAAATTAGGGCACAGGAGATTCTTGCATACACCTCGCTGTACATTTTACCGAACATTTTCGGCCACCAGTAGTGCAACCCAGCCAGCAATGCCATCACCATACCACCCATCATAACATAATGAAAGTGAGCAACCACGAAGTAGGTATCATGGAGGTGGATATCCACAGAGAGCGCACCCAACATAATGCCGGTAAAACCACCGATAGTAAACAGGAATAGGAACACCATGGCGTACAGCATTGGAGCTTTCAGGTCGATGCTACCTTTATACATCGTTGCAAGCCAGTTAAAGATCTTAATCCCAGTTGGAATCCCTACCAGGAAGGTCAGAAATGAGAACACCATACTGGCCAGGGAGGACTGTCCGGCGGTAAACATGTGATGGCCCCACACAAGAAACCCAATGAATGCAATGGCGAGAGAGGATAGAGCAATCGCCCAGTAACCAAATATGTGCTTTCGGGAAAACGTGGAGATCACTTCACTAATTACCCCAAACCCGGGAACAATCATGATGTATACAGCAGGATGAGAATAGAACCAGAAAAAATGCTGAAACAGAACAGGATCCCCGCCAAGTGCCGGATCAAAAATACCGATACCAAGAGCCCGTTCCATAACCAACAGTAAAAGAGTGATTGCCAATACGGGGGTTGCGAGTACCTGAATGATGCTGGTTGCATAGAGCGACCATACATTCAGAGGCAACTTACTCCAGGTCATGCCGGGTGCTCTCATTTTATGAATCGTTACAATGAAATTGACACCGGTAAGAATGGATGAGAAACCTAATATAAAGATTCCCAATGTCATCAAAAGTACATTGGTTCCTGTTTCAGTACTGTACGGAGTGTAGAATGTCCATCCTGTATCGACTGCTCCTGTAATGATTGCTACGAGTGTGAAAACAGTACCGATTGTGTAGATGTAGAAACTCGCGAGGTTCAAGCGTGGAAATGCCACATCTTTTGCTCCAAGCTGAATCGGAAGAATAAAATTGCCTAGTGCCGCCGGAACCGAGGGTACCAGGAAAAAGAAAATCATGATGGCACCGTGCAACGTAAAGACCTGGTTGTACACATCTGCATCCAGGAAAGACTGGGCAGGAGAGAGAAGTTCTGTTCGAAGTACCAGAGCCAAAACCCCACCGATAAAGAAAAAGATGGCAATTGATGCAAGATACATCAGGCCGATACGCTTGTGGTCGACCGTTGATAGCCAGGACCAGAGGCCTCTCTCGGAATTTAAATAGTGTATTTCCGGATTCTCCTCTGGTTTGAATCGTTGTACCTGAAGGCGTTTAAGAGCGGATGTTTCCATGTGAGACATAATTTATTCGATGGTTAATCTATCGTTTTGATGTACTCAATAATTGCGTCGATCTCCCGGTCGCTTAGGAGCCCCTGGTAGGATGGCATCACAGGATCATATCCCGCACCGATCTTAGCATTGGGTTCCAGAATACTTTCTCGCAAATAATTGGCATCTACCGTTACAACGGATCCATCTTCTAGCTCTCTTTCAGCCATCCAGGATCCTTTGTAGGAGGGACCGACCATACGACTTCCATCCACAGAGTGGCAGGCATTACAGCCATTTTTAGCGATAAGTTCTTTACCAAGTTCAACAGGAGATAGACTTTCATCGATCACATTGGCAGTGGCAAGCCAGTTCTCGAAATCCGACTCTGAATGGGCTGTTACCGTTGCAATCATATTTGAATGAGCTCTTCCGCAATATTCCGTACAAAAAATGACAGATTCACCCGTTTCCATAGCCTCAAACCATACATTAGAGTACCGATTCGGAAGTACATCTCTTTTCACTCTATAATCGGGAATATAAAAGGAGTGAATGACATCATTCGAACTCATAACCAAATTTACGGGACGATTGGCTGGAACATGCAGTTCGTTAACACTTACAGTCCCGTTTTCATAGTGAAATTCCCAAAGCCAACTCTTCCCAACGACGCGGATTTCATAGGCATCTGTTGGTACGGTTCGCATATTCATGTAGCCAGTAAAACCCCATCCAAATACAATCATCACCAAAATGAGCGGAATTACAGACCAGGCCACTTCCAATTTCGTATTGTGAGTGATGACTGGGGTTGTGTCCTGCTCGGATCGTCGTTTGTATTTCCAGGAAAAATAGATGATTGCGAAGCTGATTCCAACGAGTAGTACGGCGCTCACCGCAAGTATAAAGATAAACAACCCGTCGACTTGACCTGCTATGGTACTTTTCGCAGGAGGAAGCAAAAACTCGAGAACTTTGTCCATGCTGAAAATTGGATAAATTAGATTAAAAAGATGATTTTAAGGCTTTCTCTCGACCCCATAAAAACGCAAGGAATATACCCAGAAAAATAAGAGTTACCAACCCTCCAATCTTCATTATGTTGATTGCAACTGGCACATAACTGTTGGATGAGGGATCGTAGGTAAAGCAATAGAGAAGGAGCTTTTCCATCGTATTTCCAATCGTTCCATCTGCCGCTTCATAAAGAGCATTCCTGAGGTCAAACTCCCGAAACTCCAACCCATACAGGTACCGGGTAATAACACCTTCAGGGCTGATCAGTTGTATAGATGCGATATGGATATACTCGCCGCTTAGTTCATCATACCGATAGGCAAATCCGGTTGCATCCGCGAGCTTACGTATACTCGATTCATTGCCTGTGAGAAAATGCCAGCCATTCTGCACATCCGGGCGTTCCAGTTGACTCAAGATTCTTGTTCGAGTCTGTGTAGCCTGAACCGGAGTTTCAGTGGGGTCGATGCTGTATGAAATGACGATATAATCCTCCCCTGGGCTCCAGACAAGTTCATCAACTACAGCCAAAACGGCATCAACCACCACTCCGCACAAAACGGGGCAATCATAGTATAGCGGGTTGAGGAGTACGGGTTTTCCGTCTACGAAAAGATCCCCTAACAGCACTGAATCACCATCCGCATCGACAAACTTTAGGTCGAGGGGAATTTTTTCTCCCAACTTTTCCTCCACTTCAACCCCTTGTGTAAGTTCTGGCCTTGCCTGATTAAGTTGTGCATTGGCGGCGGGAATCAACAGCGTGAAAATGAGAAACACACAAACGAACATTACACTTCTTTGTATATAAGTGATGCTGCAACACTTAAAGCACCCGAGATGTACTAGTAGTAAACTCCGGACAATTGTGCCCATAGTATAATGCATGTGATTCCGCTTTTGTACTGAATTCATCGTCAGATATAAACGCAGAAAGTTTTGTTTCCTTGTTCTAGTTTCTCTCTTTATACTAAAATCGTAGAAACAAGGTGCTATTAAAGCAGTTTATTTCGCAGTACTTGTCATTCGATTGATTACACTATCAACGGGGACGTGGTAGATGCCATTATCGAGATCAACAATCCCAAAGCTTCCGAGCCGTTCAGCATCTTTCGTTTGCAGCACCTGAATATCTACGTAGTTGTTCTGAACAGACTGGCGATCGTTCATACCGGAAAATGAAAACTCGTAAATAAAAATGATGGAGAGGATCATGACCAGAATCACCGCAGACCCAAAGAAAGCCCAAAAGGTGAGTCTTTTATAATTTAAACGGTCGTAGGACACACCGAACCGAGTGCTTTCTGCAGTTTCGTCATCCATATCGACTGTAACTGTTTCGTAGGGTGATGATGAACTTGGATCGGAGCCACTATCTGTATCCGCTCGAATCCCGGTTTCCTGCATCCATCGCTTCAGAGTTTCCCCATCGATCTCATATTTATCTAAAGTATCCTGTAGAGATTTCTCATCACCGGATGATGCCTCAAGGCAAATTCTCGTTTTTTCGTCGAGTGTGTAGGAATTTGGATCTTTGCTCATGTTGGGTAAGCGAATCAGATTATTGATGATATTCTTTGGCCAGCGAAGGCTTCAGTCCCGGGTCATGTACCGGTACCAGATTATTTTTTTTCAACATCATGAAGAAAAGGCCCATAAATACCCCACCGAGGCCGAAAAAGGTTGTGATATCAAGCCAGCTCAGGCTCATGCCGTGATGATGAAGGGTAGGCATCACGATCCAGTGTAATTCTACGAAATGCAAAGCAAGAATAAGAACCGATACAATACCAAGCAGTGTACGGCTGTGCTTTCGGTCTCGGTTCAAAAAGATAACAAAGGGCAGAGCAAAGCGGCCGGCAAGCAGTAAATAGGTAATGAAGGACCAGGACCCCTCCATTCGATGATAGAACCAGAGGGTCTCCTCGGGGATATTTGCGTAATAGATCAGTAAGAACTGGCTGAATGCGATATACGCATAGAACACTGTAAAACCAAAAAACCAGGCGCCCATGTCATAAATATGGGACTGCCGAATGGTGTTTTTCAAGAGCCCCTTGCTATGGAACCAGAAAGTAAACAGAATCAGCACGGGAAAGATGGCTTGAAAGCTCATAGCAAAGAAATAGACACCGAACATGGTAGAAAACCAATGTGCGTCGAGAGACATCAGCCAATCAAAACTTGCAAATGCAACGGTAAGGGCAAAGATGGGAATACCTGGAGCGCTGATTTTCCGAAGCAAAATGGTGAGTCCCCAGTCATTGGTACGATCCATTTCAACAGATACTTTATGCAGTCTATACCCAAAATACCCCCAAATAGAGAAATAGAGCACCTGTCTAACGATAAAAAAGATATCATTCAAATATGCTTGTTTCCCGAGAAGAATCGGATCGTTGGCAACATACGCTTCATTGGTCCACTTATATAAAGATGTAATGCCGAAAATAACTGGAAGAAAAAACAGTGCCCAGACCCAGAGTTTAGATACAAACGCTTCAGGAATTCTACGAATGACGGTCCCCCAGGAGGATTTGGTCACATGGTGGATCATCAGTAAAACCAACGATGCGAGGGCAATACTCGAAAAGAAAGTAAAGCTCGTGAGATAGGAGAAAAAGAATTGTTTACTATCCAGGAAAAAACCGACAAAACTGGCAATCAGGCCAACAACCCCGATACCTATGAAAGTTTTGGTTGCATCCAAATGTTCCGGGAGTGATACGCTGTCGGTAAGTTTTGGGCTGTGTGAATCCATGATTCTGTATTCTCAGTATTAATTTTCAGAATGAGTTTTTATAAACTCGATCAGTGAATTGACCTCACCATCCGTGAGATAATCATAGGCTGGCATCGCATTGATATAGCCTTTTGAAATTTTTGCAGCGGGCATGGTTATAGATTCATACAGATAATCCTCGTCTGCCATTGCAGTGGTTCCATCTTCAAACTCACGTGTGCTACCAAATAGATTTTGAAATGAAGGACCAACTAAAACACGGCCATCCACGGAGTGACAGGTCTGACATGCATACATCGTGTAGAGTCCTTCGCCTCTGCTTGCCGAAACCTCTTCGACCGGTTGACTCGCAGCTCTCGCTGCAGCAAGAGCTTCCGCTTCTTCTTTCGCAATACGGAACTCCTCTTTCAGGGACGCAAGGTCTACATCATATTGTTGCATCTCATCTTCAGGTACATTCTGGCTCTGCTGCAACGCGCGTACGTATGCAACGATGGCCCATCGATCTTCTACGGGTATTTGAGTTGCGTAGGATGGCATATTTCTGACTCCGTTCGCAATTGCAGAGTAGATCTCTCCATCAGGTAATCCGCGTATCCGATCACTATGAAAGGTTGGTGCAGGGACGTAGCCATATTGCCCGGTCATAATGATGCCCCGACCATCCCCGGTACCCCCATGACAAACAGAACAGAAGATGTCATAACGGTCCTTGCCACGATATAAAAGGTCCCGCGTCCATTCCACAGGAGACTCCACCAGATAGTTTCCGGATTCATCCAATCCCTCAAAAAATCCAACATTATCACCGCGCATTTTCCCAAGAGCCACCGTTCCCTCAACGGGTGTACGCATGGCGCGCCCATCCGCAAAAAAAGTATTCTCCTCTTGAGCATTAAAACGATCCTGGAACGCCATGTTTTGCTGTGGCATGATCGGTGGTTTCTCGGATTTCATTCCGCGACAAGAGCTTAATGCAAGCAACGCGAACACTACAAGTAGTAAATTGGATAGCCTGGATCTCATTAGTAATTGGATTTCGTTCAAATTCTTTGTCTGTCTGACTTTTCGTTTCAGTCCGGATAGATCTCCTCTATATTTTCCGCACCGTGGTCTTCCAATAGTTTTTGCACCTCAGTGCGGTCAAATTTTGGATCCTCCGACTCAATACAGATAAAAAAACCATTATCGGTCGCTTTTTTAAAGTTTTCCGAGTTGAAAAGGGGATGGTTCAGTCTTGGTAGACCATTCAGGAAAAACATGCCAAAAACGGCGCCAAAAGCAGATAATAGGACTGTGAGCTCGAATAGAATCGGCACCCAGGCAGGGATGTTCATGAAAGGTTTGCCACTGATATTCAGCGGATAATCTGCAACTGACATAAAATAGATCATCGAAAAACCACCGATGAGGCCCGCAATCCCATGTCCCAGGACGATCCATCCCAACTTGGATTTTTTTAGACTCATCGCTTTATCCATGCCATGGATTGGGAAAGGGCTGAACGTGTCAAATTTTCGATATCCACCACGCTCCACGGCAGATGCGATATCGATCAGCTTTTTAGGATTCTTGACTTCGGCCAAGATACCATATAAAGATTTAGATTCAGTAGACATACTCTGTTCGTTTAGTAGGATCGTTTGGGTTCTGGAATGATCTCTTCATGAGGCGCGTATTCCCCCTCATCATTATAATTGTGTGGATCTGCCTGTGGCATAGCCCCCTTCAATTCAGCAACAGCAATCATGGGTAAGAACCTCAAAAATAGGAGAAAGAAGGTGCCAAAAAGACCAAACGTGCCAAGGTAGGTAAGCATATCCCACATGGTTGGAGAATAGTATCCCCAGGACGATGGAAGAAAATCAGTGGAGAGAGATGTGACAGTGATCACAAAGCGTTCGAACCACATTCCAATATTTACAACGATAGAGATAAAGAATGTGAAACCAACGTGCCTTCGTAGTTTCTTGGACCAGAAAAATTGAGGTGAAAGTACGTTACATGTAATCATGATCCAGTATGCCCAAGCATAGGGCCCTGTTGCCCTGAGGATAAAGATCGCCTTCTCATACTCAACTTGGCCATACCAGGCGATAAAGAATTCCATGAGGTAAGCAAATCCAACCATAGACCCAGTGACAAGTATGATGATATTCATCTTCTCAATGTGATCGTCCGTCATGATCTCTTCCAACCCGTAGATCTTTCGTACAATAATCATGAGTGTTAATACCATCGCAAATCCGGAAAACACAGCACCCGCAACAAAGTAGGGGGGGAAAATGGTGGTGTGCCATCCAGGGATCACAGAAACAGCAAAGTCAAATGAAACGATGGTATGAACTGAAAGAACCAGTGGGGTCGCCAATCCTGCCAAAATCATGTATGCTTTTTCGTAGTTCCACCAGTGTCGGTTACTGCCTCTCCACCCTAAAGCTGCAATACCATATGCGATCTTCCCAAATTTACTCTTGATGCGATCGCGCAGGGTTGCAAAATCGGGCACAAGTCCNACATACCAAAAGAGGAAAGAAACAGTAAGGTAGGTGGAGATGGCAAACACATCCCACAGCAATGGGCTATTAAAATTGGGCCACATCGCCATGGAATTGGGCACCGGGAAAACCCAGTAGATTACCCAAATCCGTCCAACGTGAATGGCAGGGAAGATTCCAGCACACATCACAGCAAAGATAGTCATCGCCTCTGCAAACCGGTTAATAGCGGTTCTCCAGTTTTGACGAAACAGAAACAAAATAGCTGAGATCAGAGTCCCCGCGTGTCCAATCCCAACCCACCACACAAAGTTGATAATGGCCCATCCCCAATTTACAGTAGAGTTTAGACCCCAAATTCCGGTTCCTTGCCAAATCAGATATCCGATCGACGCAAGAAGCACAAACAGTAGCAGATTGGAGATACCAAACACTATGTACCATGCTTTGGGAGTCGGACGCAGGTTAATGTCTGTTACCAGCCTTGTAATACTGCCAAAATCGTGGTTTCCCTTAACCAGCGCTGGTTCAGGAACGTATTCGTACGTTTTACTCATAATTTGTTACTCAACTTATTTTTTAAACACCAGGGTAGTTGCCCGTAAAACAATTATTCACAAACAACGGTAGTTTCTGCAATAATATATCATGTAAAACTGCTGTTTGTGATCACTTTGGCTATCCGTTGGGGTGTGTTAGTTTTGCCAGGTACGATGTTCTTGGCCGTACATTAAGCTCTTCCAGCATTACGTAGTTCCGCTCATTCATTTTATCCTGTGCTACCTTACTCTGCCGGTCTGTCAAGTCCCCGAAACTAATCGCATTTGCCGGACAGGCCTGCTGGCAGGCAGTCTGCACCGCTCCATCCACCGGTTTCCGCGAACCTGTAGCGAGCCTCGATGCACTTTTCGCGCGGTTCACTCTTTGAACACAATAGGTGCATTTTTCCATTACTCCCCGGAATCGTACCGTCACATCGGGGTTCATCGCCATTTGAATAATTTCAGGGTCATCCCCGGTGGTTAGATACTCTTTCGCATAGTTAAAGAAATTGAACCGACGAACCTTAAACGGACAGTTGTTAGCACAATATCTCGTTCCGATACAGCGATTATAGGTCATCTGGTTCATTCCATCTTCACTGTGTACCGTAGCCGCAACCGGACAGACCTGCTCACAGGGTGCAAGCTCACAATGCATGCAGGGAACAGGCTGATGATATACCGTTGGATTATCCTCATCCCCTTCATAATACCTGTCAGTTCGGATCCAATGCATGATCCTTCTTCTGGCCACCTCCCGCTTTCCAATTACAGGAATATTGTTCTCCGCCTGGCATGCAATGGTACAAACCCCGCAACCGAAACAGGCATTCAGGTCGATCGCCATACCCCATTGAGGCTGGTCGTCGGATCCATACGTCTCTGTAAAGAGTGATATCGGGCCTTTGTCGTCCCCCTCCGCTTTTGCCTCTTTGATGCCGGGAACTTCATATCCATGCACCGATTTATAAGTGGCGAAATCCGGCTTCTTACGATACTCATCCAGCGTTGCTGTTCGTATCATATCCCGTCCTTCCAAAGAGTGGTGGTCCTGAACACAAGCTACATCGTATGTTCGCCCTGCATTCACTACTGTTCCTGGCTGATAATCAAGCGCCTCGGTCGTTCGAAGCGGATACACATTCACTCCAACACCATCAGCAACTCGTCCGGTTTGCGTTCTTCCATACCCAGTGTAAAGTGTGATGGAATCATCAGCGTGCCCCGGCTCGGGCCATGCAGGAATATCCAATGATCCTGTTTCAGTTGTAATTGTTACCACGGGAACAGCATCAGAATTGAACTTCCGCGTATCCCGAATACCCAATTTTCTCGCGGTAGCAGGGCTCATGAGAGCGACATTATCCCACGTAATTTTGGTCATGGGGTCCGGAAGCTCCATAAGCCATCCAATATTGGCAAAGCGACCATCAAACAATTTCGGATCCGCTTTGATTACNATTTCCATNCCCAGTTTTTTATCCTGGCCAAACCCGGACACCGAACTCTGAAAGTTGCCGGTAAGGCGAACATTTGCAGCTGGAAAACCATCTCCCTCTGACAGACCATCGTGGAGTACTTTTTCCCATGATCGTTCGAACGGAGCCGAAACTTGTGAACGCCAGGTCTCTTTCACGAGGTCATGGCCATTACCTTTCACACCGTTTGTCAATATATGTAGAAATTCAATCTCGCTAACACCATCAAACAATGGCAAGATTTGCGGTTGAATCACCGATGCAATTCCCGTGTAGGAGAGTCCGTCACCCCAGGATTCTAGATAGTGAGCACGGTTTACATGCCAGGAGCAAGCCCTTGAGGTCTCATCCACATAATTGGAGAGGTGAATGGTGGTTCCAGCACCCCGAAGTGCCTCAGAAAAGTTGAGATCGGACGGGGCAGTGAACGCAGGATTCCCTCCGACAAGTACAACCGTGTCATACTCTCCGTTGCGCATTGCATCTGTGGCAGATTTCAAACCTTCTGAGCCAGCCTCATCATCCAGATGAGGAACACGATGATATGTTACGGTTGTGCCAATAGCTCCAAGTGCTGCATTCATTGCGGCCACAGTCGCATGAGCCTCCGGGGAGAGATCTCGCCCAGCGGTAAGCAGACTATTGGACCTATTCTCCAAAAGGTCTGCCGCAATTTTCTGTACCCACTCATGATCGGTAAATGCGTTTTGTATTCCGGAATATGCACTCAGACCACGCAACTGACCTGAAAGAGCTGCAGCAACGGCACCCATAAACGCTTCTATTTCGGATCGCTTCAATCGGATACGATGGTCCGCATACCCCCCGGTTACCGAGTAGTTGCTTTCGATCACATAAACTCGGGACATATCGTCTTCCGTAGAGCGAACTTTACGCCGTGCAGTGATTTTGCCAGCATTCTCAACACTATTCTTATGCTCTGCAGGGTTCATAAAGTCGTCCCCAAAAGACACAACTCTGTCTGCCTTGTCAAAATGCATCACCGGGCGAAGTTTGCTTCCAAACGCAATTCTGCTTCCCTCCAGAACATTATACTCACCAAATGCCTCGTATGTGATCCAAGTAGAGTTCCGAAATCGTCTTGCAAACCGGTCTTTCAATCGACGATATGTGGGTGAGGAGTTTGATTCACTCAAAACAAGGATCGATCTACCTGTATCTGAAAAGTGCTCTGCGGCAAACGCTTCAAATTGCGCCATGTCAGACTTTTGCCCGTTCAGTCTAGGGGATCGGGACCGGTCCGGATCGTACATTTCCAAAACAGAGGCCTGATGATAGATTGAAGTCCGACCGCCACTTGCCGGATGTGCCTCGTTTCCCTCCACTTTAGTCGGTCTGCCCTCATTATTTTCTACCACAAGTCCGGTTACCGTATCTTGAAACGGCATTGAGGTTGCATAATAGTTTGGAACACCAATAATTAGATCTTCAGGCTGCTTCGTGTAAGGAATCACTTTTTGCATTGGTTTTCGGCATGATGCAAAACCTGCAAGGGCGATGGACGCTCCCATGACCCGTAAGAAACTTCTTCGGGACACCTGATCTGTCATTTCCGTCGCATCCTCCGGAAACTCTCTCTCAACAAATTTTTGATACTCCCGGTTCTGAGCAAGCTCATTCAGGCTTTTCCAGTAGGTTGTTTCGTTTTGTGATTCAGCCATACGATTTCGAATCTGCTTTACGTAATTTTAAGAAAGTGATGGTATAAACTATGCTATATTGATGCTTGATGAGACAAAAATCGGGTTTTGCCGTTCTCGTCATTCAACAAGTTGGTCAATATATGAATCATTAAAGTGGTTAGTAGTGACATGCCTGGCAATAGACAGGCGCATCAATATTTTGTTTTGCAACCAATTGCAGCCCCAGTTCAATCTGGTTTTCAGCAACATATCCCATGGTTGTCACCTCCTCAACCGGGCGAACATATTTTTCCGGTTCACGATGGCAGTCCAGACACCAGCCCATACTTAGCGGCTCAGCCTGATAAACAACCTCCATTCGGTCAATGCGTCCATGGCAGGACTCACAGCCAACACCAACGTTCACATGAGCTGCGTGATTGAAATAGGCATAATCAGGCAGCATATGGACTTTATACCATTCGATCGGCTCACCTGATTCCCAACTTTCACGAACAAGAGCCAACTTTTCGCTGTCTGTCTTAATTTGATTGTGACAGTTCATACAGGTCTGCGTTGCAGGAATGTTGGCATGTCGCGAATCATATACCTGTGTATGGCAATATTGGCAGTCCATTCCCAACTTGCCTACATGAATCTGGTGACTGAAAGGAACAGGTTGTTCCGGCATGTACCCAACTTGAGTGAATTCAGGAGAGAAGAAGTACCAAACTGTAAAAACAATCGTATTTACAAGCACAATCGATCCAACCAGTAAACGTCTTGGCACTTGATTGGCCCATTCAGGAAAAAGCTGTGACATAGGTAGTTACATCGTTAATTTTTTGACAAGCTATCTGAAGACCTGTCCGGAAAATCTGATCAAAAATACGAAATCTGAAAATGTGGATGGATTTGAAACATATTCAACGAACAATTTAAACTCATTCTAAATTATTGAGCATGCTTTCATTCCAAAAATCTTCTTGACTCTCAAGATAGGGGAGTCTGTAAATAATTGCATAATAAATTCGGTTTTTTTCGAACAAATTCCCGTCCGACATTCAGAACGTTTATCTTTCCCGGCGTGTTTTCGTTTTTGGACTTTTTCGACAAAACAAAAGAATACAGGAATAACACACTTCACCTATGAACAAAGATATTGCAGATCAAATCACCGTTCAATTTTTGAAAGAGATTAGTGTCCCAAAAGCAATCTTGCTCATCCTCACGATCAGTACACTGGCATTTCTCTTTCTTATTTGGCTTCTCTACTTCAAGGAAGGCGCTGAAACCACAGCCACCTGGGTCGATCAGCTTCCCGCGCTGAATGCTCTGCTGAACAGCACAAGCACCGTTCTCATTCTAAGCGGATACGTAGCAATCCGGCAGAAAAACTACATCCGCCACATGAAACTGATGCTTACAGCCTTTATTACCTCCTCTCTGTTCTTGGTCAGCTATCTGGTATATCACAACTTTGTTGGCCATACTCCATTCCCTGGACAGGGATGGATTCGGCCGGTGTATTTTACCATTCTGATTTCTCACATCATTCTCTCAGCAAGCGTAGTTCCTCTTGTGCTAACCAGTTACTACTACGCGTTTTCCGGACAATTCAGCACCCATCGGAAAGTATCGAAGTGGACATTTCCCATCTGGCTGTATGTTTCAGTCACCGGCGTCATGATCTTCTTCATTCTTAATGCCTACGTATCATAAAATACCTGCTTATTGTAACACACTTACGTAATCCTAACACGCCTGCATATCCCGGGAGACAGTATCACAGCAACAATCAACCCCACACCTTCTCTCCAGGTTCTGCGATCACCACCCGCGTATCACAATACTCTTCCGTAAACTCACGGAACTCGTCTGGGTCTCCCGTCAGCACCGGAAATGTTCCATAATGCATCGGAATGGCCACCTCTGCCTCCAGCATCTCCACACATAATGCAGCCTCCTGAGGCCCCATTGTATAGGTATCTCCAATCGGCACAGCCACCACAGTGGGTTCATACAGCTCACCGTACAACTCCAGATCTGCAAAAATATTGGTATCCCCCATGTGGTAAAAACAGATATCCTCGTCAAAAGAGATCACCAGCCCGCCTGCTTCCCCCGCATACTCACCGCCAAACGAGGAGCTGTGATTTGCACTCACAAGCGTTACCGAAAAATCATCGAAATGCACCGTTCCGCCCTTGTTAAATTCTACAGCCTGATCCGCCGGTAGTCCATGCTTTTTCAAAAGACCGCACAACTCCACCTGTGCGACTACTTTACAGCCAGTCTCTTTTGCAATCTCCAGTGTATCCCCCACATGATCCTCATGCCCGTGCGTCAGCAAAATAAAATCCGCCTGACCGGGATGTTTATCCTCTTCACGTGCAGCGGGGTTTTGACTCAGAAACGGATCCACATAGATCACATGGCCGTTCGGTGAAGTAAGACGGAAGGCTGAGTGCCCAAGCCACCAGATTTGTACTTGATTTTCCATAGGTTTCGTTGGTTTTTCGTTCATATTTACGGCATGTTCTTGGGAATGTATGGAAAACGGGTTGATGAGAAAACAGGATCGCTCACGAATCTCAGTGATTTCCTGCGTTTCATTCGACGGTAGAGTTTGCTACTTTCTTTGAAAGGAAATTTTCAAGCACAATCCCCCCATCATGGCAGAACGCATTCATCTCCATCCTGTTGCTCCCAAACCCAAGCAGATCTTTGTACTGGCCGACCACCTCGCCGAAGGATCCGTGCTGATGATCCCCACCGACAGTCAGTATGCACTTGTTTGTGATTATCAGAATAAAAAAGGGATGGACCGGATTCGCGCCATCCGCAGGATGGACAAAAATGACCATCTCACAGTGATGTGTCACAGCTTGGAGCATGCTTCTGTCTTCGCCGTTCTGAATGATACGGCCTTCAAACTGATCCGTCGCCTTATCCCGGGTCCCTATACCTTTATATTGCCGGCAACCCGGGAGGTGCCACGCCTGCTAATGCATCCCAAAAAACGGACTGTTGGTATTCGCGTGCCCGATGATGCAGTTTGTCGCAAAATGACGGAAGCACTTGGCAGACCGGTTCTGGCAATCACGGCAAAATTACCGGATGTAGAGTTTGGCAGCCCAGACTCCCCTGACCGCGAAATGTATCTAAGCCGGTTTGACCGGCTGGTGGATCTTATAGCAGACACAGAGCAACCCCTGCAGGCGATGGAAACTACCATGTTGGATCTCACCGGTGATACTCCTGTACTGATGCGAGAGGGACTTGGCATGGAGAAGCTTACTGAGATCCTTGCCCTGGAGGGGCTGGAACTCACATAGCAACTCATATAGCAACTCACGCAGCAGGGTTTGTAGTTGCCCGTATTTCTGTTCATCATCTCTTTACTCGTTAAAAAAAAGCATCTCGTCTACCTCCTGGACCAGTCGCCAGATCAGGGTATTGGTGTCAAACACCAGATGAAAGTATCGCTGTTCCTGTGTCAAAATCACATAGTGATAATGTTCTCCTTTCCCCACTTTTTGCCGGTGCATCTGACGGATGTGATGTACCTTGTGAACATCCCCTTTCTGTGTTTCAAATCGGTACGGGGTGATATGATATGCCAGGTGATCGGATGGAAATCCGCGGAATACGGTTAGTACATGTACGGAGGGGTAGTTCTCTTCATTCATTCTCTTTATTCATGATGTATGCGGGAAAAAGTTCGCTCTATTTTACACATAAATTGCACATATATCAAGGAGTTCCTCCATTGCCCTAAAAATATATGTGTGATATATGTAAAAGAGTGTTATTTTTGATGTATGGATCCGCGCAAACGAAAACCTTATCACACGGAAGAGGACGTACATCGCATTACGCTGTACAGTACGGTGGCGCGCGACCATCAGCATATGAGCCTTCGCCGGCGCCTCTACCTGCATCTGGATATGAACTGTTTCTACGCCCAGGTAGAGCAACGGGCTTACAATCTGTACGGGCTTCCGGTGGCGATGGGAGGGTGGAGGAAGCCAGATGGGACCCCGCGAGGAATTGTGGCAACAGCAAGTTATGAGGCGCGGTCTCTGGGTATTAAAACGGCTATGAGCGCATTCGAAGCGGCATCCATCTGCCCCTATCTGGTGTTTCTGCAGATCGATTACGACAAATACAAAGGAATTAGCAGGGCGCTTCAGACGATTATGGATCATTATTCACCGGAGGTAGAACGCTACTCTATGGACGAGTACTTCATGGATGTCACGTTCCTGCTCCAGCGGGGCCGCAGGGAGATGGAGGATTATATAAAACGTCTGAAAGGGGAGATCTACCGAAAGCTTGGACTGGTCGCTTCGGTGGGGATTGCAACGAGTAAAACATATGCCAAGCTGGCCTCTGATCTTCGTAAGCCAAACGGAATGATGATCCTTTTGACACCAGATGATGCGGCGGAGCATCTTTTCTCGCTTCCGTTGGATGAGGTTTGGGGAATTGGGTCGAGACGCTACCGAAAGTTGTTGCAAAGGGGAGTGCGAACGATCGGAGATGCCCACAAGACAGGACCCGGTGTTTTCCGAAAACTTTTCGGGGCGATGCAAGGGCAATTATTCTTCGAAATTGTAACCGGGCGGGATCGGGCACGGATTCTGGACCATGAGCATCACATTCCCGAAGAGGTAAGTTATATGCATACGTTCAGCGATTGGACGGTGGACCTTCCGCAAGTAAAAGGGGAGATTGTGAAGGCTGTCCGGCAGGTTTGTTATCGTCTCCGGGGCTACGACCGAAAGGCCAGGCAATGGGGATGCCATATCCGGTACCAGGGAGAGGTTCGGCGCGGATTTTCTTTTGCATTCGCGACACCGGGATTTACTAATCTGGATGACTATGTACTGCGCGCGTGCCTTCCCATTGCCATGCAACGGACCGAATCGGCGGTGCGGCAGGGAGAGAAGATTCGGGGGGTAGGTCTGCATACAATTGAGATGCAGGAGATCCATCAAAAAGAGATCTTTTTTACGGAAGATGAGGGGATGAAAATGCTTTACATGGCGACAGATTGTGTCAACAATACATATGGACGGGATACGATTCTCAAGGCTTCACTCAAGGAGGATGTGCCCGGCAAAACCCATTTTGTAAGCCGGAATTAAAGGGGGGGAGAAGTCCAGAAAAATAGGGTAAAAAAAATCCGGTCTGAATTTTTATCAGACCGGATAGTACCGCGTACGGGATTTGAACCCGTGTTACCGCCGTGAAAGGGCGGCGTCCTAACCCCTAGACGAACGCGGCGAATGATTGATGGGAGCCCGATGGGGATTGAACCCACGGCCTCCAGGGCCACAACCTGGCGCTCTAACCGACTGAGCTACGGGCTCCATCAAGAAATGTTTCCGGAAAAGGCATTCGTGAAATGCTTCGTTCTGAGAATGAGACTTTTCAACGAAACGTTGCAAAAACAAAGTCGGCTGTTGCCGATCGATTCCGATTGCCGATCGATTCCGATGAAGTACCGCGTACGGGATTTGAACCCGTGTTACCGCCGTGAAAGGGCGGCGTCCTAACCCCTAGACGAACGCGGCAGGAAGATTTGTCTGCAAATTGCAACAAGTCCGAGGCGACAAGCGGATTCGAACCGCTGTACGAGGTTTTGCAGACCTCTGCCTAACCACTCGGCCATGTCGCCTTATTCAGTATTTCAAATTCGATATTTGAAAAATTCAAATAGACTCCAAAGATAAGATGTTCCTGTGACATTTTGCAACGTAAACTGAAAAATAATTCTTTGAATTCCATGAATTTGCCCTAACTTGCAGATAAGTTTGTAACTGAAGGTATTGACATTGAGGGTTCCCCCTGCCTATCTTTGAAATCTTGAAAAAATGGTCCGGTAGTTCAGTTGGTTAGAACGCCTGCCTGTCACGCAGGAGGTCGCGAGTTCGAGTCTCGTCCGGATCGCCAAAAGCTGATGTTGCATTTGCAGTGTCAGCTTTTTTTATTTCGTGCATATGCAAGGGTATGTTCCAATACAGGGGCATTTTTGATCCCAGTTCCTAAAGCAGTCAATTTGTCTCTTACAGATCTAATTCATCTGTCATGCAGTGTCGCGCAAAATTGAAAAAATCATGCCAATGTGTGTTGCATTTGGGCATCTTCAACGATACTTTCTGAAAGAGTTAACAGCCTTGGTCATTCACTCAGAGATCGTATTATGTCTGATATGTACTGTGTCTGATATCTGGTGCACGAGCTCAGATCCGAAACCAGGATAAATTATTTTGCAAGAAACGTTGATCGGAACCGTTACTGAATTAATTTAAAATCGCATCAAAGAGGATATTACGCCATATGGAGGGAAATTTTTCCAGCAAAGTCAGAGACGTTATTCAGTTTAGTCGTGAAGAAGCAATACGTCTGAATCATGATTACATCGGTACCGAACACTTGATCCTTGGGATTGTTCGCCTCGGCGATGGGGTAGCTGTCCGAATTTTAAAAAATTTGGAATGCGATCTGTCCAAACTTAAAAAAACGATCGAGGACACCGTACGCGGAACAGGTGGCAATGTAACGGTTGGTAACATACCTCTCACAAAACAGGCGGAGAAAGTACTCAGAATTACCTACCTCGAAGCCAAATTATACAAGAGTGAAACGATCGGTACCGAGCATCTTTTGCTCTCCTTGTTGCGAGATGAAGAGAATATTGCCGCTCAGATTTTACACCAGTACAATGTATCGTACGATGCAGTACGGGAAGAACTTGATATGATTATTTCCGGCAGCACAAGAACGGACAACATCCGCGAGATTAAATCCGACATTGGTGACACGCCATCCTCCCGAAGCTCAAAAGGGAGCAGTTCCGAAACCAAAAAAGAAAAATCAAAAACACCAGTTCTCGATACGTTTGGAAGGGATCTCACGCAGCTGGCCGAAGAGGATCGTCTGGATCCGATCATCGGCCGTGAAAAAGAGATCGAGCGAGTTGCCCAGGTTCTAAGTCGCCGGAAAAAGAACAACCCTGTACTGATTGGCGAGCCAGGTGTGGGAAAAACAGCGATTGCAGAAGGTCTTGCTTCACGAATCATAGAGAAGAAGGTGTCCAGAGTTCTGTTTGATAAGAGAGTTATTGCACTTGATCTGGCAGCGTTAGTTGCAGGTACAAAATACAGGGGACAGTTCGAAGAGCGAATGAAAGCGGTAATGACCGAGTTGGAAAAAACCGACAATGTCATTCTATTTATTGATGAACTTCATACCATCGTGGGAGCTGGGGGCGCAAGTGGATCCCTCGATGCCTCTAACATGCTCAAGCCAGCCCTTGCCCGAGGTGAAATTCAGGCTATCGGTGCCACCACACTCAATGAATACCGTCAGTTTATTGAAAAAGACGGAGCTCTCGAACGGCGGTTCCAAAAAATCATGGTGGATCCGACCTCTCCGGAAGAGACACTCGAAATTTTGGAGCAGATTAAAAACAAGTATGAAAAGCATCACAGCGTTAAGTACTCCGAAGATGCCATTCAAGCTTGTGTGAGCCTCACGGACCGTTATGTTACCGATCATTTTCTCCCGGACAAAGCGATAGATGCGCTAGACGAAGCAGGAGCGCGGGTGCACCTCTCGAACATCTCCGTTCCGGAATCAATTCTTGAGCTCGAGGAGCAGATTGAAAAGATCGGTGCCGAGAAAAACACGATGGTAAAAAAACAGCGGTTCGAAGAGGCTGCCCGTCTGCGCGACAATGAAAAACGCCTCATACAAGAACTTGAGCATTCGCAGCAGGAATGGGAAAAAGAATCGGAAAAGATCGTTTTTGATGTCACTGCAGATGATGTTGCTGAAGTTGTAGCTATGATGAGTGGTGTCCCGGTAAACAAAATCAGCCAGAAAGAGGGGCAGAAACTGCTAAAAATGAAAGAGGAGCTGAACAAAAAAATCATTGGTCAGTCCGAAGCGATCGAAAAACTAACACGTGCGATCCAGCGCACACGAGCCGGACTAAAAGACCCGTCTCGCCCGATCGGTTCCTTCATCTTTCTTGGCCCAACCGGAGTTGGAAAAACAGAGATGGCCAAAGTTCTTGCCAAATATCTTTTCGACAAAGAGGAAGCACTCATTCGAATAGATATGAGCGAATACATGGAGAAATTTAGTGTTTCACGCCTGGTAGGAGCACCTCCCGGATATGTTGGGTACGAAGAGGGTGGTATTCTTACCGAAAAAGTCCGGAGGAAACCTTACAGTGTGATTCTTCTGGATGAGATTGAGAAAGCACACCCCGATGTCTTTAACATTTTACTTCAGGTTCTCGATGATGGTGTACTCACGGATAGCCTTGGCCGGAAAGTGGATTTTAGAAATACCATTATGATAATGACGTCCAATATCGGTGCCCGTGATATTCGAAATATGGGCAAAGGAATTGGATTCTCCTCATCAGATGCAGACTTCGACTATGCCAAAATGAAGTCTACCATACAGGAGGCACTCAAAAAAGTATTCAATCCGGAATTTCTCAATCGAATTGATGATGTTCTCACATTCAAACCATTGGCCAAAGAGGATATCCATCAAATCATCGAACTTATCGCTTCCGACCTCTTTAAGCGGGTCTCTGAGATCGGTTATCAAATTGAAGTTACCAAGGGGGCACTTGATTTTATTGCCGAGCGAGGGTTTGATCAAAAGTACGGGGCGCGTCCACTGCGAAGAGCTATACAGAAATATATCGAGGACCCTGTTGCAGAGGAGATTCTGGGGCAGGATCACCCGGAAGGATCGACCATAAAAATCAAAATGAACCGATCCAGAGATGGACTTACCTTCGACTGGGTAGATGCAGAACCTTCTGAAAAAGCTGCTGATTCTGCAGCCCCTGGAGAGGAAGCTAAGGAAGCAAACGCAAATTCCTGAACAGCAATATAAGCCGTTTTATAAATTCTGCTAAAAAGTAGGGCGAAGCGTCACCGGTATTCCCATGCCATGTAGCACAAAAAAGCTACCATCTCTCTCTGAAAATGGTTCGAAATAGGGGGCTACTTTGGTCCGCAATAGATTCCTGTTCAAGGGCTCTCTTGCAATCTTTCGCTGTACCACATCCACTGCAACAAATTCAACGTTTGTTACACGATCCCCCTCCAGATCTCCGGTGCACAGTAAAATCCATCCATCTTCAGGGAAAAAACCGGCGGTCAAAATCGTTTTGCGAACAGAACTGCTACCAATTCGGTTCCAGGAATCTACGTCATAAACAGCTGCGCGCGACCCTGAATACGCAAACACCTGATCACTTTCCGCGAGAAAGGATGCTCGAGTAGCCTCAAAATCAAGCTTTTTTTCAAACAGAAGATTGCCAAAACGGTCAAATACAATCACCTTCGAGTCTTCGCCCTCTTTCCCCGCCGTAATCGTGATAAACGATCCGGATCGACTCACATCAACATAATAAATTTGCTCGTCAGGCATACCGTAAAACGACGACAGTGAACCCGATGCACGATTCAGTAGTGCTGCTCGGGAAGAAAATGAGCCATTGGCTCTTCGGATGGATGGATTATAGATCACCACAGTTTCGCCCGCAGGATCGGAAGCAAGCTCCGAAAACGCCTCCCCATCTCTGCTTCCGGACGCATTCGACACGGGGAAAAGCAATTTTCCACCCGCATCATAAAACATAAAATTCGACACATTCTCCCGAACCACCGAACGACCGTCGTCCCAGGTATAAATCTCAAGGCTTGGATCCTCTCCGTAAAATGGATGTACCGATGCCGACAACAGATTTCCATCATCATCCAGTATGATGTGTTCTATCGATTCATCCACCCTCAATAGCCCTATTTTGGCTCTATTTCTGGAAAGTCGAACAACTTCTACATTGCTATATATCGGATTGGATAACGGAGCGCCGTAAAAATCTTCCCGTTCCAGATAAAAACTACGATCCCTACCCGTGGCAATTGTGTACTGGTTTTGGGTTGATTCGGATCCATCTGTGCTAATTCGAATACTTTGTGCGAGCATTGGGGAGTGCATCGGAACAACAAAACTCAGTAGAGACGCAAAAAGTAGAAATACAGAAAACTTTGTTAAGAATCTCTGAATGCAAATGGTATGGATGCGAGTCGCCAAGGAATGGAACATAGTGGGATATGTGATGAATGTTGATCCGTTCTGTAAATGATCGTTCGGATGAATCCAAAACGGAGCAGGAAGAAAAAGAAATCGTGGTTCAAAAGGAACGGAAAATTCCTCTTAATTGCATCTTAATTCCGCTTTTATAGAAGGTTCATAGAAGAAGGGCTTGGAGGGTAGGGGCGACTTTGCCACGGTCGCGCGTAAAATTTGTTCTTATGGTTGAATCCTTTTCATTGATTTCAGTATCAAAGTTGTTTATATTTGATGCTCTTTTTTGATTGATATGTTCGGGGAGTGGCGCAGTCCGGTAGCGCATTCGCTTTGGGAGCGAAGGGTCGCAGGTTCGAATCCTGTCTCCCCGACTTTTACTCGTATACTAACCATGGATTCTTTCTCTTAATTCTTTGGGTCTCTGTATTGAAAACGTGGTGGCGCTTCTTTAGGAGTCTGCATCCGCAAATCCAGCAATCTCCGGATTTCAAACGATGCGCCCGTAGCTCAACTGGATAGAGCAACTGCCTTCTAAGCAGTAGGTTCCAGGTTCGAGTCCTGGCGGGCGTACATCTCCCATCTTCTCTTCTCTATTTTTAATTCCACAAGCGAATCACAGGGAAGCGGTCAAGTAAGCCGCCAACACATCGCAATTAGATCGAGAACGTGCAGTAGTTTTGTCACCAGCTCACCATAATTATGGGGAATAACTACTAATCAGCTAGAGAAAGCCTTAGATGAGCGGTTTCCCTGTCATTTCAGCAGGGATCGGGATCTCCATGAGCGTAAGAAGAGTAGGCGCAACATCTGCCAGAATTCCAGATGAGATGGTTTCGAAGGTATTTTCTGGTGTAACAAGGATAACAGGGACGGGGGCAGTTGTATGAGCTGTGTGCGGAGAACCATCAGTCTGGATCATACAGTCTGCATTTCCATGATCCGATATGATCAAAATTCGGTAATCACAGCGGAGTGCGGTTTCGATCACTTTTTTTAATTCACGGTCTACACATTCCACAGCCTCGATAGCGGCATCAAAATTCCCGGTGTGACCCACCATATCGGGATTGGCGAAGTTCACCACACCAAGGTCATAGACTCCGCTGTTTAATGCATCACACAGTTTATCTGCTACCTGAGCGGCACTCATTTCCGGTTGCAGATCATAGGTAGCAACTTTAGGGCTGGCTACCAGAATTCGATCTTCTCCTATATTGGGAGTTTCCTCGCCTCCGTTGAAAAAGTAGGTCACATGTGGATATTTCTCGGTTTCCGCAATCCGAACCTGTTTGAGCCCATGAGATGCAATTACTTCGCCCAGGGTATGGACGAGACGCTGAGGGGGAAATGCAACATTCACATGATTGTCGAATGTTTCATCGTACGCAGTGAAGGTTACATAATGCAGATCCAGATCGGCCTGCTCAAAAGGCAGGTTCGTTTCTAGTCGCATCAAAGCTTTGGTGATTTGCCGTGCACGATCTCCTCGAATATTATAGAAGATAACCACGTCTCCAGGCTCTATACGGCTTCTCGGATCTGGATCACAGCAATGTGGCTCTATAAACTCATCGGTGATTCCCTGAGAGTAGCTTTGCTCAAATACCTCGGAGGGTGTGGATGGAGTGCCGCGACCATGGACTAACAGATCGTAGGCTTTCTGGATTCGTTCCCAACGGTGGTCCCTGTCCATAGCAAAATAACGACCAACAACCGATGCAACACTACCGACACCAAGTTTCGTTGCGACTTTTTCAAATTCTTGCAGGTATCCAAGGCCACCGGTGGGGGAGGTATCACGTCCGTCTGTAAATGCGTGCAGATAGAAATTAGGCACCTCGCGTTGAACTGCCATCTTCATTAGTGCAAAAAGGTGCTCGTTATGACTGTGGACGCCTCCATCGGAAAAGAGTCCCATTACATGAACTTTTCCACGATCCCGTGCTTTTTTGAATGCATCTGTAAGGATTTGGTTCTGGAAGAATTTCCCGTTCTCAACAGCCATATTGATTCGGGAAAGTTCTTGCCAAACGATGCGACCCGCACCTATATTGAGATGTCCTACTTCAGAATTTCCGAACTGCCCCTCTGGCAGCCCCACCTCCTTTCCGCTGGCAATAAGTCTTGCAGATGGATAGTCTGTCAACAGACGATCCAGATAGGGTGTTTCAGCTTGTTCAAAGGCGCTTTTACCGGGGTCGCCATCAAGCCCCAGTCCATCCAGAATTACCAGCAATGCGCGCTTGTTCATGACAGGTCCCTTGAGAAATAAAAAACTCTATTGTCTCGACTCTCTTTTGCGGTCGGTTTTGTGCTTGGTGCAGTAATCAGAGCTGATTAACGTGCCGTGTTAAGGCTGCTTTTTTTCGGGCCGCGTTATTCTTGTGTATAATACCTTTCAGGCTGACACGATCAATATAGCTGACAGCATCCCGGAGTCTTTTTTCCCCTTCAGCTTTGTCAGTAGTTTCAAGAACGCTCTTAATCAAGGTTTTCATCGTTGACCGACGAGAGCGGTTGTGAGCATTTCTTTTTTTGCTCTGTCTGAGCCTTTTAATCGCTGATTTATGTTGTGGCATGAAATTTACGGATTGAATTGATCGATTTGATGACTTTGTAAGCTTCGAAAATTAACACATTCACAAATAATGTTCAAGAATTGATTGAATCTTTCAATGAAATCGTCTATTTTTCTCGACTTGCAATATGATTATAGTCATCGACGGTCCGGCAGGATCCGGAAAAAGCAGTACAGCAAAAGCATTGGCATCGAGATGCAACCTGACCTTTTTAGACTCAGGGGCAATCTACAGGGCCATTGCGTTATTGTGGCTGCAATCCGACAGGCCAGACGATAAACAGTTTACGAACATCCTATCCGCTGTAGATATTACGACACATGCTGTGGATCATCAGTTTCGTGTCTTTCTTAGGGGTGAAGATGTATCTAATCAAATTCGTACACCGATTGTCGCAGGTTGTGTTAGTGATATTGCGAAAAAGCCGTTTGTAAGAGAGTTTGTCAACCAGTACATGCGTGATCTTGTACAACAGGGAGCATTTATTGCTGACGGACGCGATCTCGGCACCGCCGTTTTTCCAAACGCTGATCTGAAATTTTATATGGATGCATCGGTTGAGGAAAGGGCACGCAGACGATATCAGGAACTCACTCAATCGGGATCCGAAGATGTAAAGCCTTCATTTGAGGATGTTTTAGAAAACGTTAGGCAGAGAGATCATACAGATAGCCATCGGGAAATGGATCCGCTAAAAAAAGCGGACGATGCAATTCTGATTGACACCACTTCCCTTTCGTTTGAAGAACAGATTCAGATCATGGCCGATCATATTGAGAAACAAAAACATCAACCCTAAACCCTTTGCCACAATTCAAGTTGAATGCCGGCAGAGAATAGAAACTGGAAATATTCATGTCAGAAGAACAAAAATCAGAAGAATTAAAAAATGAACTCCTCCACGAGGAATCGGAAAATATAGAAATGACTGTGGATGGAAACACCATAGAAGAGGAGAAAACGGAAGAAGCTGTTGCTGAAGAAACTGTAGGTGAAACGGAAGGAGATACCGCCACTACAGAAGATACCGCCACTACAGAAGATGCTACCACTACAGATAATGTTGCCGATGAAGAGGTGGCTGTCGAACAGGAAGAAGAGGTTATAGAAGAAGAGGTTATCGAAAAAGAAGAGGAGG